>JAAUXT010025529.1_pt1 | contig 14792 bp, 14 predicted proteins | sample 7278171 | NCBI WGS metagenome assembly JAAUXT01 (sample SAMN14350112, study PRJNA611818) | marine sediment metagenome | isolation source: surface marine sediment (1.8m) | place: French Polynesia: Moorea | collected 2018-08 | reverse complement strand
CTTCTAAATTTGAACTTTTTGACCTCATGAACCCAAAAAATCAAGCTTCCCAAATTCCTTCCTTGAGCATTATCCCCAACCCAAAATTAACCAAAAGAGCCCAAAAGATCCTAAATCGATCCTCATCTTGACTATGAAACTGCTGTAGACACACATTTGAAAGACCCTGCCTATAGGTGATTTGATTTCGCTTGGTCTGATTTCGCTCGCTTTTTCCAAAAGCTCACAAATCAGCCCAAGCTCCTCAAATCACCCAAAAACGACCGCGCGTCACCCAATGTGAAAACGCCAATAGGAGGTCGGCGCGAACTGACAAGATCCAGAATCCACCCTTCTGTACTCGTGGACAAGTACCAACCCTGTTGACTTCCCAAGGGACGCAGCCAGTGTGAAACGCGCTTATTTTTGTCGTTGTGGGAAGTGACGCCTTCAGGCGCACTGTGGGTGTAGTACTCCGAGAATCCCTATTGACGCAACCGTCAAAGCTATGCATGGTCGATTGAACCTCAGTTCGTACCTGGTTCGTGTGCTGCTCAATACGGAGTTTTGGCAATCACCCGGGATGCTGCATGGTCCGTGGTTGTGCAAGGCCATAAAGTTGGTACTCTGACTTGAAACCATGCCATTAACGTTTTGGCACAAAGGGGTTTCAGTACAACGTTTATATTTGACGACAGACGCAAGAATTCATCACACCTTGACCAGCAGTCTGTGGGTCTGGCTTGAATAAGAACATCATGCCTGAGATCCAGGTTGAAACAAGTGAGACCATTGCTTTTGTCCGCATCTCAAACACAGTGAAAATCTCATTCTGTCAAAAAGACATGTACCTCTCGGTCTTCACCGTCCTGCAAAAAAATAAAAAAAAACTCGCAACCTGGGAAGACTTTCTTCCACGTGGGCCTCCACCCCTCCTGGCATCACCCACGCCTTGACCAGCTCCTGCATTAGCCAGTAGAGAACCACCCGGATGCGCTCAATGGGACCGAGTGTCCCCGGGATGGGGATGAGTAGACTGAGTCGGGACAGGTGAGGAGACATGCTGCCACTGGAGACGCTCATCTGTAGTCCGAGCACACAAACTCAGGCAAATAGGATTTTGGGTCCAGGCTTCGTTGAGTTGTTCAGGTTGATAGAGATGCCAGGGTGGATCCAGGATTTGGTCAATTGGCTGATATTTTTGTGCGTGTCCGGTTGAGAAATTTTCTGGGATTTTGGCGTTTCATTCACACTGGTTCATCGCAAAGTTTTTCTGCCACTAGAGCGGTCAACGCTCAGATTGGTATTTTATCGATCACGCAATTACACCCCATTTACCCACTTCCGGATCTGGTCACGTACGAGGCTCGGTCATTAAATACGTGGAATTATCATGTCCATCGCACACTGCGATCGGCTCTTAATTGCTGTTTGTGATCGAGACTGACTACAGAAAATTGCACATGACAATTCTACGTATTTAATGACTGAGGCTCGTATATACCTGACAAAAGTTTTTTGAAGTCTCAGTACAGTTGGGTCATGACAGCTGCCATCGCTCCTTGCGTCCACTGGAGCGACTGAGGTCCATATCGGACGACGCACTGGTCACGTACAACATCGGATCAAACAGATTCACGGATCTGTGTGTTCTGAGTAAGTGCTGATTGACCTCATGAGGCCGGCGACGCGTAGGTGTGGATCCAGCGGATCCAGGGTCGGGGCCAGGGGGGGCCGACCTCACACTCGGCAAGCGGTCGAACGTACGTGGCTCCTATTTGGGTTCAAATTTGTCCAGGGTGAAGGCTGCACCTTTATGGCTTCAACTTTGGCGCGAACGCTGCAGGGGAATTTAAGGTTTCCCACACTCAGTGGGGCCCTGGCCCAAGGACCCCAGGATCCTCCTGTGATTGATATGTGCACGTACAGAAACACCTGAAGAGGTCTGCTCGACGTGGGAGGTGTTTTCGGTTTCACGTAGAACGACATCGCTTTTTTGCACAAATACAAAACTGAATTGTAACGTGCGTCACAATTGGATCAGTTGGAGTGACGGTCTCGCGAACGCTTTCATTGCGAAATCGAACACTCACGCAGTAATGCGATTCAGAATTTCAGCGTGGGGCGTGCTCTGTTTGCACGAGTCATGTTTGCCTCGAGGCTCTCTCGACCAGACGAACGGAACATTTCTTGCGCTCGTTGGACTTTTTGTACACAGATCTACCCGAACTGAGCAAGCCGCGGACAATGCAAAGTGACACCCTTGTACCACCAACATCGCGAATCCGCTCCGGCCCCTCCTACACGGAGTGACGATCCCTGTGTCCCACCCACATCCTGTTTTTCTTGTGATGCAACCCAACAACTCAAAAAGTTAGTTTTTTCTCGCACCTTGAGACCTCAGAACTCATTGTGACAATTGAGTTTCAGAAAGTTTCTCTGATTTGGCCTCAGTAGACAAATAATCAACGAGGATCGGGCCAAGTCAGAGGCCACTTGGGAGGAAGTACGTCCGACAGGTCCAGGTCCAGGTCCAGGTCCAGGTCCAGGTCCAGGTCCAGGTCCAGGTCCAGGTCCAGGTCCAGGTATTTTGCTTTTCCACGTGATCAAGCTCACAGCGGACGTGTGGCTGGTGGGGTTCTTCGTCAGGATGTCATTGTCGACTATGATTTGGTCTGGATGTGTGATTCGGTGGGGTTGCACAATGTCATTCCTGTTTTCAGCTTCCACCAATCCACGCTCAAGCACCCACAGTTCGGGTGCCGGAGCCTGGCCCTTCTGGTATTCCAAAAGTGTTGTATCCCGCCCCGCCAGTTTGTGTGTGTGTGTGTGTGTGTGTGTGTGTGTGTGTGTGTGTGTGTGTGTGTGCTGAAGATGCAGCTTTTGGGGACGCAATGATATTTGAGTCTCAAAGAGTTTCAAGTCTGCCTGACACTGAGTCAAGTTTCACTGTATCCGCAATAGATGGACTCAGCGTGAAAAAGTTTCTGCAGTTGGGCGGTATTCACAGTATCTTGAGGCCGCAGATGTCAGTCCTTGTGGCAATTGAGTTGGGAAAGTTTATCTTGATTGGTCCTCGCCGGACAGAGGCAGAGTGGCGACCAGTACAACTCGGACATCAGTCGGTCGGACTTCCGTCAGACAGGTCGGGCAGAAGAGAAATTAGAGAGGACGAAAAAGACATGTGCAATTGCAATGAACTGTGAATGCAAACATCATTCCAGTTCTATTTTTACAAAACAAGATTGGAAACAACCAATTCTTTCACAAAAGTACACGTTCGAAAGAAAAGGCGACAGAAACTTTTTCTGCAGCCTTTGGGCCCCAGGTTCCCACAGCGCAAATTGCGCAAAATTGAGGTTTTTCTGACAAAACAGTTTCCAAATTGCACCTCATTAGAGTTGTCTACAAAAAAAACAAGTTACAAATTGTGCCTAATTGAGGTTTATCCGAATGGGAAGTGACTCGAGGTGGGACTAATTGCAGGAAACCGGGGTTTTCGCCCGCGCCGCCCCCTCCCCCGCCCCCCGGTCGTCACGTTCCCATCTCCGCTTTTGTCTGGATACCGGGTCAATTCACTTGTTCGTGAGCAGGGCGCGACACTTTGGGCCCTGGGGCACAAACGTTTTCCATAGTTCCTGTATCGTGCGATGTCCCCCTGCATCCCGAGGAGTTGTTGGACACGACCGCCTTTTACCCGTGGGCATTTCGAATGAGAGATCTGGGTACGCAAATATCAGGCACAGAATGCCTCAATCTATGCATTCTGAATTATATCAGATTGAACTCGGTGCTCTTTTTCTTGGGGTCAAGAGGAGGTGGGAGGTCCCCTCAAATCTTCGTGCTGCCTGACGTATGACGCGTGACGCATTGACCGTGAACCTGGCCTGTGTCAATGAAAAGACGTGACTGTTGACAGGTTTCGCAACTCAACCAAATGAGACACAGGAAACAAACATCCACAAAGATCAAAGTTTGAGAAAAGCACTGGGGTTGAGGGTGGTAGAGCCTTGGGGTGAACCCCTCAAAAACTTTGCACCTTTCCAATTTCTCCAACAGAAAACTTTTTTCTTCCTGTCTCTGATCAAGGCTTTGTCACCTGACTTCACCATCAGAGTCTGACCCCAAAACTTTGCACGCATTCACGGCGCAATTCTGATCACCTACCCTTCCCCCAGACCTCACCTCTAGCTGCAGCGTGGTGCAGCAAAAAACTAATTCGGCCTCAGCTTTCAACGATGAGTTCTTGAATGTGTCTGCGTTTCTGCAAAAAGCCGACGTCATTGGAAGGCAGTGACAGGTTTGTCAAAGGTTTCCGCTGTTCCAGTTGGATCAATAGATTTTGTTCAAATTGAACTTTTCAGCACCTCCCGAGTGCCAATGTGCCATGGGTCCAATCGACGCTGTGAGGTTTTTTTTCTTGGCTCTTTTGTGTGAGAATCTTTTGTGCAGCGGGGCTCTCCCGTCCAGGGACAGATCCAAGGGTGGGTGCCCCACATGACCGCGTCCCGAGATGGTACCAGATTCAATTTGGTGTGCCCCAGTGAAAGTTTCAAAAATTCCATCTGACGAGTCGGGGGTTCTTTGAGAAGAAATGTCCGCCTCCATTGCTGTGGGTCAGGGGGGGCGGTCCGTGAGGAAGGGGGAGGGGCCCCCTTTGAACCCAGAAAGGGTGTGAACCAGGAGGGCACGCTTTCTTTTAGAACTGACTCAGAGAGACCAGGTCTTCCCCTCAGATCCAGTTCTTGTGCGCTATTTTGGGACACAGGGTCAGGGAAAGTGAGCCCAGCAATGGGATTGGGTCAAGGGGATTCTGCAGATCAGAAGGGCCAAGTCCCTCCCTCCCTCCCTCCCTCGCTCCCTCGCTCCCTCCCTCCCCCTCCCTCCCTCGCTCCCTCGCTCCCTCCCTCACTCCCTTGACTCGCTCCCTCCCTCACTCCCTTCCCTCACTCCCTTCCCTCCCTCCCTCCCTCGCTCCCTCGCTCCCTCGCTCGCTCCGTCCGTCCGTCCGTCCGTCCGTCCGTCCCTCCCTCCCTCCCTCGCTCCCTCCCTCCCTCGCTCCCTCTTGCACTGTGTTGAGAGTTGTTTGTGAAAGCAGCTCAACAGCATCTCGCCTCCACACACAGAGCCCATCCAAAGAGATACATCAAACACGTACAGACAGAACAAAATCCATAACCCTTCATTTCCCCGGCAGCAGATTCCTATACACAGACACACAATAAGCTGAGGTGGGTCTCTATATCTCCACACGCGTCTCTGTCCTGCATCTTGAGCCTGTTTCACACTGCATGGATGGGCAACGGATTGTGTCGCCTGCACCAGTCAATGAGCGTTGCGTCATTGAGTGAACACAGCTCTCAAGTCAAGACAACCTCTCTGAATCACTTCTTACTTGTGTGTGTGCGTGTGTGTGCATGTGTGTTATGTGTGTCTGTCTGTGTGTGTGTGTCTGTCTGTCTGTGACTGAGTTTGTGAATGTGTGCATTTGTTTGTGGGACTGTGGCTGAGTTCGTGTGTGTGTGTGTGTGTGAGAGAGAGAGAGGGAGAGAGAGAGGGAGAGAGAGAGAGAGAGAGAGAGAGAGAGAGTGTGTGTGTGTGTGTGTGTGTGAGAGAGAGAGAGAGAGGGAGAGAGAGAGAGAGAGAGAGAGAGAGAGAGAGAGAGAGAGAGAGAGTGTGTGTGTGTCGCCGTGTGTCAGAACCGTGTGTGTGTGCTTGGTTCGGGTGGACCTCAGAGGCAACATGTTCCAAGGCAAACGGTTCTGCTGACGCAGAACTCTGCCACACAATGTGTGGCCCGTCCGGTATGCGCAGGCCTAGCTGTGTGACACGCATCCGAAGTGAACCCGTGTTTGATGTGTGACAGACACAGAGGCTCCAGGGTCAGAGGTGGGGCTCCGGTGTTCTGTGGATAGAGGGAGGCGTCCAGTGCGCTACAGTACCTGATATTGATGCGAGAGGAGACGGGGAGGGGGAGGGTGGGGGGAGGTAGGGGGAGGGGTGTGAGGAGGGGTGGGGATTCGAAGGTGAAGGTGCGCGGCAGTGAATGAGGGATGTTGTCCAAAGAGAAAAGTCGCAAATATTCATCTGGGAGATAGGGAGGGGACGAGGGGTGGGAGGGGTGGGTGCGAGGTGTGTTGGAAGGGGATTCAGGGTGAATGTGCAGCGCAGTTGGGTGAGGGGACGTGTCCAGTGCGCTGCAGGGACTTGTTCTGAAGGGGAATCTGGGTGGAGCTTCAGCGGATGCAGAGAGAACACAGCAACGCGGTGTGCGTGCGAGTAATGTGTGCGTGTGTGAGGTGTGTGTGCATGGTGGCGTCTTGGGGGGGGGGTGTTGTGCGTCTTGTGTGTGCGGGTGGGGGGGTCCCTTCCGGCCTCAGACCTGAGGCCAGATTTTGACCTGAAAGGAGCAACACGAAATCACTTCAAAGAGAGTTTTGGGTTGAGGGTCATTCTGGTGTTGCCCTGCGTGCCCGATTTGGTTGGATGTGACGACAATCCAAAGGACCGCAGGACAGATTCGTCACAACACAATAAATGAACCCAGTTTGTAAATCACACCACAAAAGTGGGTCAAACAGGATGTTGTCCGTCATCCACATCTCAGAAAAACGTGAGTCATGCCTCGGGAAGAAGAGACAGAGCAAGATGAGGCCTGCTTCACACTGAAACCACGGTGCAGTTTGTTTGCGTCTTTGTTCACTTCGTGCAGCGTCCGCTACAGACCAGCACAAGGACACTGACGCCTGATGCCTGCTCCCTCCCTGGATCCTGCAGCCCTTGTCAAAAGCAGAAGGGGCTCAGGCCCAGAAGGACAGGGATATTCCCAACTCTATGGGACGTGCAAACGGAGGTCCGTCAGGCCAGGTTCACACCAGAAGCACCTTGTACTTCCGCCTCTCTGCGAGAAAGTCAGCCAGGGATTCAGGATCAAATCATGCGTTCTGGACGCACATGTCTCACGCACTTCTACACGTCGCGAGTTGGGATTCCTCTCTGTGCGTCGAGCACCACCCATTCACATATGTTTACGCAGGAACGAATCAGGTGTGAGGCAGGCCCTGAACCACGCAAAGCTTGGTGGGGGAGAATCGTCTCCTCAGGGCAGGCTCAGCCCCGGATTCCGAGGAAACGCAGAACCGAGGTTTAGCAACGGTGATGCGGTGTGCTGAGGCATGGTGTGGGGCTGGGTTGGGTTGGGTTGGGTTGGGTTGTGTTGGGTTGGGTTGGGTTGGGTTGCGTGGGGTTCGGTTGGAGTGGTGTCAAGATGTGTTCGGGAAAGCTCGACTGTTCACCAAATCTGAACACCCTGCCCCGCTTCACCTCACACACCCTACCAACTCTCCTCCACTCCACCCCAGCTTTTCCAACCTGCTCGTCACCCCTCTGTCTCATTCTGTCCTGCCCACGTGACCACCCACCACAACCCAAGCTGTCCCTCACACTCCCAACCTACCATGACCCCGTCCACCCATCCCCATTTCACCCACCTTGCCGTACCCCGACCACTTGTCTCATGCTTTCCTGTCCACCCCACAACACAACAACCAAACTCCACCTTGCCTGACACCAACCATTGCCTCAACCCAAGGCACGCCTGGCCTCAACAGACTCTCCCACCCACCCACGCACCGGCCGGCCCCTGGGATTATTGTTTCCTTCTCAGCACTCATGGGAAGCTGCACTGCGCGGATCTGTGTAAACTCTTCTCTCTCCTGACACGCTGTTCAATTGGAAGTGAAGGGAGCGGATTGGTTCTCTCAACTCTGGGCGTCCAGGGTCACCTCGGGTTCACACTGGATGCGTCATGCACCTCGTCTCCGTGCAGGTCAAGCGGCTGGCGCACTCCTGATGGACTGAGGGACCAAAACTCAGATAAAGCCACCATGAGCTCTTCTCAGTACAAGCAGGTGCGTCATGCATTTTGCCTGTGCACAAGTCAATGTGGTGACGCAGCGCTACTTGACATGAGCAAAGACGTGGCCACGTGACGCATCAGGTGCTAATAAGTCAACAGGCTCTCATGCCTTGGCCCACACGCATCACGCTTTTGGTGAAAGAAACCAAAGACGCAGCACTCAATGACTTGCACCGCAACGCGCAATGACGCGTCCCTTGTGAATCGGGCCTCGTTAGAAAAGTGGCCAGGTCCACACATGACGGACGCCACACGAAGAAACAGGAGCAATGGCACCAGTCACCACGTCCGGCCTTCATGGTCGTGTCCACATCTCTCTTGGTACTGTAAAAACGGCACACAGGTCGATTCACACGGGATGCTTTCACTGCGCGCAAAAGTGGATTCTTGAACGAGGTCCACATTGGACCCGTCACGTTTCAAAATGCACGGATTTCTGTTGTTGAGATGCAGCGCCCCTGGGCTTGTGCAGAAACACAACACATGACGCATCCAGTGTGAACCTGGCTCCAACCAGATCAATTCACAGAGTCCGTTTGTCTTTCTCATCATATCACATGACGCCGTGCAGAGCACAAAGAAACCCACAACTCCTCAAACTCCACTCACAGAGCCGTCTTCTCCTCAGATGTACCACGGATGAGAGACGGAACTCAGACACAAACATGGAGATAACCGCAGGTCCACGACAGGGGCGGAAACATGTTCCACCAAAAGGGGCGCTGTGAGAAAGAATATTGGCTTGCTTCAAACATCTCACTCGTCTCAATTTCTCCCTGAAATAGTTGCTTGTGGTGGAATCACGCATTTGCCCCAGGACACACCCCGCGAGGCCGGTCCTGGATCCCCCCTTCCACCCATCGTGGACTGCCTCTGGAGCCACCATGGACCCCGCGGTCTGCCCAAAGACCAACAGTGGACCTGTCTCTGGACCTCAAGATCCTCACGAATGAGACTCCACCCTCTTCATCCCCTCCCTCCGAGGATGCGTGCCTCGGAACCTATTCCTGCAGGAATTTGTCCCTTTTCTCCAGATACCAGTCAAGAAGCTGGAGAAATCCGTGGCATTGAAACATTCAGCGTTGTACCCTCGGGGATTCTGTATGCATGAAGTGAGCCTGCCTGCTGATGTCAAAACCACTTTATTCGTTTGCAATTTAACCAGTCTTATGCTGAAAAAATTGCTTTCATTTACGCAATTAGGAAAACCTCCTGCAAGCGGATCTTGTGCCGGCTGGGGACAACTGCACAATTTACACACTCGTGTCTCCAGGTTCAAACCTACCCCAGTGGATCACGACAGATCTGAATAGGGTGTCACACCTTATCGGCAAAAATTGCCCCAGTCGCAGTCACGCACCACGGGATCAACTTGCCTTTTTCTGCACAGTCCCCCACGGGTCGCCCCTGAACCTTACCCTGGATCCACCCCTGGAGACCTTTGGACCCCCGTTCCCGATTTCATATTCCCATGACAGAGTCTTCTGTGTCTGACAGCTGTGAACAGGAAATAGTTCTTCTCACCACGTGACACCATCACAAACGAACCGGGTGCCCGTCGAACCGGGGTCAGGGACTTCCGGAAATGATGTGGCATGCGCGGAGAGTGTCATCTGTTCGGGATCCAAGGGGTGATCAGAACCACCCCTATTGGGTGGGTTCTGATTCAGCTTTGCCTCAGACACATTTTCTCTTTCGCAGAACGTTTGTCTTGGTGAAGATCTCAGCCTCAGGGGATCACGTCAGGAACATTGTCCCGCATACACATCTGGAGAAGAAGCGCAAAAATAGATCAAAACAGAATTCCGAATTTTGGGGATGGTTCGATCTTGTGGAATTTTGAATTTCAACAAGCGTCATGAATGCTGGTTCACTGTACAGATCAGAATTATTTGGCATGTTCAGTTTGAAGATTCACGCGTTTCTGTCAACAACGATCAGATTCTGTTGCACAAATGTCAGAACCATTTTGTAGATGAGCCGTGTTTTGTTCCAGGTTATTTTCAATGTTTCTCTCTGCGTCAGTCGAACAGGGGCGGATCCAAGATCTGAAGGTGGACAAGTTATTACCGTAGAAGTTTTCTTGGTGGATGTCGCAGGGTGGGAGGGGGATGGGCCTGTTTCGGCATTTTACTGACTCTCGAAGGCACAAACTTCCTCAATAATTTTGACAAGTGGAAATCATTTGGAGTGGAGAAGATGAGGAGGCAGAACAAACATTGACAGTGGTCCTGAATTTTCAGGTCACCCTCTGACCAAGAAACCTCAAATTATGGCACCCCTTGCGGCAACCACAAGAGCAAAACAATTGATCTAGTTTTGTGCACCCATGTGGGAGGTTGACCATGCTTCACATCAACAAAATCTTAGTTCCGCCTCTACACTTTGTCCCAGGTCAGTAGAACAGAGAAGAACATTCACACCGATTCTTGAAGCTCAATGGGGGTCACCAATCCCCCCCCACGTTTCTGACTCCGTCCCTTGCGCTTTCCTTTTATGAGTCACCCGAATCCTTCACATCCAATTGAATTTCACGTCTGGCATTTCAAATAACATTGAAACTACGACCGTCACACAAACTGTGACAACGGAGAACTCTCAGTTTCAAGCAGGTCCGTGGGTGGGGAGATCCATGACAAAAGAATCACATTGTCATGCAACTTATACGCAGCTGATAACCTTTTGTTGGGCGTGAAATATGAAAACCATGCAAACCACATGACAACACACACACATGGGCACAGAGGCCTAAGACCTCTGTGAACAATTATGTTCATTCCAATTGGTCCGTAGGTGGGAGATACAAAGTTGCAAACAAAATCATATGTTGTCAGGAGATTTGCACACCTGATACCCTGCTGGCCATGTTCAACATGAAACGTGAAAAGCACACACGCGAAAGTTCCTTTGGATTTTTACACGTTGAATCAGGCTTCTAAGAGCCGTCGGAGGTCAGACACCTCTGACTGTCCTCCATTCCCCTTTTGCACAACCAGCAGACTTTTTCCACCCACAAAGCGGCCTGCAAATAGACTTCCACAGATGTGCACAAAACCAGCCGTCACATGTGTGCCACAGTCCCGGAAGGAGAGTTGTCAGCACCGTGCACTGCGCATGACAGTTCGGACCCGTATCATGTGAGATGTCACGTGGGTGGAGGGAGCGACCACAGGCCGGAAACGGAAAGAGTTGGGAAGTCAGTCAAACACTGTCCTCATGTTCAGGGCCAAACACCAAAAAATGGATTCTTCTGGCGGATCCAGGGTGAGGCTGCAGGAAGGACTCAATGAAGTCCTTGATCCTGCACTGACCTGGTGAAAAAATGTTGTGTGTTGAGTCGTTGTTACTTGGAGAGCACAGACGAGCCTGTTTCTCTGAATTTCTCCCTGAAACACACTGAAATCTTAGGCCAAAAGCGAGTTTGGATGAATTCACACGTTGCGTCTCTGTGCCTTGCAACATGAGCAATACCCAACACGTGATATATCCGGTGCGCGCACACACACACACACACACACACACACACACACACACACACACACACACACACACACACAAAGAGGCACAGGAAAAGGGCCCGTTTGCCCTATTCCAGAAAAACATTGGCCCCAACAAGACTTCCCTCCCAGAACGTGGCGCCGTTGTCCAGATCCCAAAGTCATCACCAGGCACGAACCAGTTCGTGGACAGGACACATTCACGTTGTGCCAATTCCACGACTCAAAATAATCAGGCCAAGCCGGGATTTATTCCAAAGCGGATTCTGCATCATCAGGACAAAGTGGTTCTTCACGCGTCGAGTGAACGTGTCCACTGAGTGGGTCTCGAGGCTGTGGGACGTTTGGGTGACGTGCGGACAGTGAAAAATGCATGGGTGTTTGATAGCCTCGTGTTGAAGCAGATGGCGGGCTGTCACGTGGTGTGTCACGTGTGAGACAAATCAGGTGTGACGTCCTTTGGAGGATCCAGGGTCGTCTCAGGTGGGTCCAGGGTCCACAGAAGGGAGTGAGGCGTGTGCAGGCTCGGGTGGTGTTCCCCATCTCCACCCAACATACCTCAGATGGATCCAGGAACATTTGGGGTGGGTCCAGGGTCCACCGAATAGAGTGAGATACATGTGGCTCGGGTGGTGCTTCCCACCTCCACCCAAACTACTTCCGTCGCACGTGATTGTGGTGTATTTTGGTGAGCCTGATCTGGGAACCCGGATGGAGGGTTCGGGGACCTGGGACCAGGCTCCAGTGGAACTCTCATGCAGAGCCTGGTTCCCTCTCCTCGGACCACATCCTGGATCCTTCAGGGCCGGAGCTCAATAGTGGATCAACTCCTCCCTCCAGCTCATCCGGTGCCTTGTTGTCCATTGAGGAACAGACCATTTTCTGACGAATAAGGTGTGTGATTAAGGGTTTTCACATAGGCTGGGCGGCGTCAGACTTTTTGACGCGCGCGTCAAAATTTTGACGCGCGGGTGTCAAAGTCAACATAACGTCCAATGGAGAGCATCAAATTATCAGTCCAGACCGATCACAAATTTTTGACTCGGGCGTCAGTTTTTTGTCGCTGCGTCACCAATGTGAAAACCCAACCCTTATTGGCTGATACAGCGCTCGCGTGCGGACAGTGCGGATGACGCACACAACGCGCACACTGACGTCCCAGGTGCAGAGCAAATCTGCTGGACGTACGTTGCAAATGTGCTGCATTGACACAGGGCTCAGCTGTCATTTTCTTGTTTACTGCATTGCAGTCTGTGTACCATGCGTCGTCGCCTGCACAAGGGCAAAAACGCGCTACGCATCCAGTGTGAACTCACCCACAACATTCTGTTGACACAAATTTGTTGCAATCCCTGGATTAAACGACCACATGAAAACAATGATTCAGTAACCAGATCAGCCCTGATGACATTTTTGCATGATAATTGGTATTTAACCTGTCGTGGAGAACAAACGATTCCAGGTCCTCGTGGAAACTGCTGTTGCATGTGCATATAAATCAGCAGATATGAAATGTTTGCCAATGATGGGAGAGATTCACGTGAATCTAATTGTAATGTGTCTCAGTTCTGGGGCATCAACTCCGTGACACTGAATTTGACTTCTTCACAGACTGCAAGAGACCGGAGTGAACCACCATGTTGCATGGGCCTTGCATGCTGGACCCTGTGTCTGGACCGGAAGCTCACAGAACCGACTCTGCTGGGTTTCAGAGGCCCAATTCGCAGGGGCAGATACAGGGTGGACCCCCTTCAACACAGCCCGCTGTGGTTTGCATTCTAAATGCATGATGCCTTGACCTGCATCCCACTCTCATCGTGGTCCTTTCAGTGTTGACCTGGCCCAACGTAACCTGCCCCAGTGTTCACCATGCCTGACAAACTACATTGTGAAGCAGACGCCCCATTCTCACCTTCTCGCACCACGAGCCCTTATTTGCCACTCAAAACCTGATTACTCGTCACTCCACTTGTGAACACAACAACAACAGACTGCAATCAGGGGGCATCTCGGGGGCATGTACCCCAAAAAGGCTGGAGAAGAAATTAATCTCCCAATTTTACGCCTCAGGTCGAAAATTGTCCCCTCTTTCTGGCTTCCTCTCCAATGGGGCACGGGGCCTCCCAAGACCAGACCAAGGGTCCGACCCTGGGAACCGAAGTGAACTTGCGGCGAGATTGACAATGACAACTTGCTTCTGAAGATGGTCAGGAAATCTAGAACCCCCATGGACCCCTGGATCTGCCTCCAAGCTCCAGCCAAATTAGTTCCCTCTTCACCAGCAAATCTGTCTCTCTCGACGCCTGACCACGAAAACATGCCCTGAGCCTGAACTTCACGTGGGTGGCATGAGAGAGAGGGTCGGGTACTCAAGGACGAACTGGACCCGCAGGAGCTGATCAGGGGGACCCTTGGGACCCACCACCTGACCCCCAGCAAAATACAATTTCCCTCGTATGTTGCTGCAGGTGCAAAATTTCTCAATTTTCACGCACACACACACACACACACACACACAATTTATCAATCCTCTGAGAGCCCCCACCAGACCTGTTCCTATTCCACCCACGATTTGCCAAAAGTGCCAAACACCAAAAATTCTTCGAAAAGTGAAGCCTGGACCAGACCCTGGATCCGCCCTGAACCTCGCGCCAAATTTGTCTCCCCTTCATCACCAGGTGTCAGGCTCAACACCCAAACAACGATAACATTGTTGGGCGTTGAGCCTCTCAGGGTGAGAAGTCTGACACCCGAGTGTTGTGAGGCCAGGCTCCCGGCAACAAAAACAAGCGCTGCGACCAGGGGCGGATCCGGGATTTGGGCCTGGAACTCAGCAGTACCAACCCCAAATCTGTCTCTGTGTGTCTGTGTGTCTGTTTCTGTCTCTGTCTTCGTCTTGGTCTCTCTCTCTCACTCTCTCTCTCTCTCCCTCTCACTCTCCCTCTCTCTCTCTCTTGTTCTCTCTCTCTCCCTCTCGCTCTCTCTCCCTCTCGAGTGTGCGCGCGACACCTCGCGAGCCGAATTACGGTCCAACTCGAGTGACGAGGTCGCTGCGAAGAGGACCCCACACTAATTAACCGGTAAAGGGAGCAAAGGCTGCTTCAAGCTGGGTGCGAAACGCGTTGGGTCATTGTGTGGAAAAATACCAGGCACTATGTTCATGAACAAATCAACAAGCATTGCGCCCAGGTGGTCAACGGGTGCTGGATCCCTGTACAAGTCAACGGGTGCTGGATCCCTGTACAAGTCAGTGGGTGCTGCATCCCTGTACAAGTCAACGGGTGCTGGATCCCTGTACAAGTCAACGGGTGCTGGATCCCTGCACAAGTCAGTGGGTGCTGCATCCCTGCACAAGTCAGTGGGTGCTGCATCCCTGCACAAGTCAGTGGGTGCTGCAT
>JAAUXT010030337.1_pt1 | contig 14795 bp, 11 predicted proteins | sample 7278171 | NCBI WGS metagenome assembly JAAUXT01 (sample SAMN14350112, study PRJNA611818) | marine sediment metagenome | isolation source: surface marine sediment (1.8m) | place: French Polynesia: Moorea | collected 2018-08 | reverse complement strand
TCGGTTGCGGGTCGTTTGAGGCTTTTTGGAGGTGATGGAGATCTTCTCGCCCAGCATACGGTTCAGCAGCGTGGACTTGCCGGCATTCGGTGCCCCCACAATCGCCACGTAACCGGATTTGAAGTTTTTGTATGGATCACTCATCTATCAGCAAGGTTTCAATAGCCTGCCAGACTTCCTCCCGCCCCTTACGGGATTTGGCCGAGAACAGGATGAATTGACCGGGATCTATTGCCAGGGATTCGGATATCCCCGCACAGTGTTTACCCTGCCCGGTTTTGGAAAGCTTGTCGGCTTTGGTCAGCACCAGGATACTCGCAATCGAGTGGTGCTCAAGCCAGGCAAGCAAATCGTGTTCTTCCCGCCTGGGTGTGCGCCGGATATCCAGGATGATGACCACGCCTTTCAGGGTCCGGCGACCGGACAGATAGGTTTCAATCATCGGTCCCCATTTTTTTTTGACCGAAGCTGGAACTTTGGCGTAGCCGTAGCCGGGCAGATCGACGAACATTACGGAACCGTTGATGTCAAAGAAATTTAAGAGCTGGGTACGGCCGGGGGTTGAACTGGTTTTGACCAGACGTTTGCGATTGACCAATACGTTGATCAGGCTGGATTTTCCCACATTGGAGCGGCCGGCAAACGCGATTTCAGGTAATTCCGCTGACGGATACTGGGATTTTTTAGCTGCACTTGTAACAAATTCAGCTGATATTATTTTCATGCTTGAGCGGCCCGGGTACCAAACGTTGATCACGATTATTGGTGATATTATACAGTTTACCGGAAAGCAGAGAGCAGAGAGCTCAGTGCATAGCGAATGATAGTACATGACAGCTTGTTATCCAGGGCGTCCCCATGCGCTATGCCCTATGCTCTATGCCCCATGCCCCATGCCCCATGCACTATGCTCTATGCTAAAGTTCAAAATACCTAAAGAGTGGACAAACGTGGCCGTTCATCAGGCCCGACTTTCGAGGTAATCCGACAGCCTCTCCATCCCTTCTTTAATATTTTCGAGGGAATTGGCGTAGGAAAACCTGAGGTAACCCTCGCCGTTGGGACCAAAATCGATTCCCGGTGCGACGCCGACCTGTGCTTTTTCGAGAATATCAAAGGCCAGCCGGTACGAATCATTCGACAGGTGCTTGGCATTGGCGAATACATAGAATGCGCCTGTGGGTTCCACCGTAATGCCAAAACCCAGTTCTTTTAGCCGGGCGATCATGAACTTTCGGCGCTTGTTATAGGTGTCCTTCATCAGCCGTACGTCGTCCCGGGCTTCTCTCAGCGCAGCAATTCCAGCCCGCTGAACCATTGAATTGGCTGATATAAAAAAGTTTTGCTGCAGCTTTTGCATGGGGCGCACAAATGGCTGAGGGGCGATGACATAACCCAGGCGAAGGCCGGTCATGGCAAATAGTTTGGAAAATCCATTCAGCACAAACGCCCGGTCCGTGTATTCGAGAATGCTGTGTTCTTTACCCTCGTATACCAGCCCGTGATAGATTTCGTCAGAGACGATAAAGGGGGCCTCCGGGCCGGCCACGAGAGCTGCAATTGCCTGCATGCGATCCGCTGAGAGCAGGTTGCCGGTCGGGTTGGATGGGGAATTGATAAAAATGGCCCGGGTTTTCGCATTCATTTTTTCCCGGATCGACTCCGGTCGGAATTGAAAGCCGTCTTCCTCATAGACGGTGACCATTGCCGGGCGCCCCTGGACAAATTTGATGAAATTAGGATAGCAGGCATAGTGCGGATCCGATACAATAACCTCATCATTTTTTTCGAGCAGGGCCGAAAACACCAAAAAGATCGCGGGTGAAGAGCCGGATGTGACGATTATCTGATTCGGATCAACGGTTACGCTGTAAGTTTCAAGATAATAGCGGCAGATCGCCTCTCTCAGCTCATACATTCCCAAACTGTGGGTATAATGGGTATGGCCTTCTTCCAGAGCACGGCAGGCAGCTTCTTTCACGCAGGAGGGCGTGTCGAAATCCGGCTCGCCAACTTCCAGGTGAATGATGTGATGCCCGTCACGTTCCATTTCGTTGGCCCGCTCGAGGACATCCATGACAATGAAAGAGGTCATATCGGCAGTGCGTTTGGAGATCATTCGGGTACCTTTTTTACCAGTGTAAATTGTCCCAAAATTATTGTGATTTATGATCTTTAGGGGCTTCAACAATCAGCATAGCGCATGGGGCATAGAGCAAAGCGTAACCTGCACCCCGCTACTCGCCCTCCGTACTTTCATATGACTTTATTCAGCGGATATTCAATAATCCCTTCCGCCCCATTTTCAAGCAGTTTGGGGATCAGCTCCCGAACCGTTTCTTCGCTGACGACAACTTCCACTGAAAACCAGCTGGACTGATAAAGTGATGCGACCGTTGGCGCAGTGAGACTCGGAAGCAGAGCAATGATATCCTCCATCCGATTTTCGGGCACATTCATTTTGACCCCTACCATCTTTTCACCGAGCAGGGCCCCCTGAAGCAATAATGCGATTTGCTCGACTTTTTTCCGCTTGTCAGGGTCTTTCCACGATTCATGGTTTACGATCAATTGGGTATTTGTTTGCATTAATTCATGAATAATTCTCAGGCCATGAGCCTTTATGGTGCTTTCCGTTTCAGTAACTTCCACAACGGCATCGGCCAGGCCGGACACGACTTTGGCTTCCGTGGCACCCCATGAAAATTCAACCTGAACGTCAATATGGCGTTCTGCAAAATAGCGTCGGGTAAATTCGGTCATTTCAGTGGCAATCTTTTTGCCGGCCAGATCTTCGAGGGTTTGTACGGGTGAATCATAGGGAACCGCCACCACCCAGCGGGCGGGTCTGGAGCTGACTTTTGAATACACCAGGTCCGACACGACATGCACATCGGATTCGTTTTCAGCGATCCAGTCCTTGCCTGTGAGACCGGCGTCAAGGGTGCCGTTTTCCACATAACGCGACATTTCCTGAGCCCGGCAGATGGCACAGTCGATTGTATTATCATCGATTTCGGGGAAATAACTTCTACCGTTTACATTGATATGCCAGCCTGAGCGTCTAAACAGCGCAATCGTCGCATTTTGCAGGCTGCCTTTGGGAATACCCAGTTTCAATTGAGTTTTCACTTACTGTACACCTCCTTGGGATCAAAGAGCGGTTCCCCGATTATGCGGACGGAACCGTTTTCTATTTTTTTATGGAAGCAGCTGCGATGCCCGGTGTGGCAGGCGGCCCCGCCAATCTGCTCAACTTTCAGCAATACAGCGTCATCGTCACAGTCGATTCGAATTTCCTTAACCCGCTGCACATTACCGGAGGTTTCGCCTTTAATCCAAAGTTTCTGCCGGCTGCGACTGTAATAGGTGGCAGTCCCGGTTGAAAGGGTGGCTTCAAACGCCTCCTGATTCATGTAGGCCATCATTAAAATCTCTCCGGATGCATTGTCCTGGGCTATGGCGGGAATCAGCCCGCCTGTTTTGTCAAAATCGAGTCGAATCATGTTGAATTTGTCCGTATAAGACGCTATTATAAACTTGTCATTGGGATGTTAAACACTTTTATATCAATTCCTGCCAAGTGAACTAATAAACTTCCATGGATATCCACTTGGGAATTTAAAGTCAAATCCTTTTTACAAAAATGTCCAAACCAAAACCGAAATCGGAAATTAGAAAAAAACGCGCCCCACGTGAAAAAAAAGGTTTCTTCCGGAAACTTATTTTATGGTCCTTCCTGCTCGGATTGATATTGATTGTCTGCGGCGCGGGCGCCGGACTGGTGGTATTTTATTCGATCAGCAAAGACCTGCCGAAGATAACCTCTCTGGCCGATTATCATCCGAAAATTATCACAACCGTTTACGCGGATGACAATCGTAAAATCGCCGAGTTTTTCAAAGAGCGGCGCATCGTCCTGCCGTTAACGGAAATGCCTCAAACTCTGATCGATGCCTTCGTGGCGGCCGAAGATTCAAGGTTCTACAAACATCGCGGCATCGACTTCATCAGCATCGTGCGTGCCTTTTTCAAAAATCTCGAGGCCGGAACCATCGTCCAGGGCGGCAGTACCATCACCCAGCAGGTCACCAAATCTTTTCTGTTGACGCCGGAGCGAAGCTACCGCAGAAAATTGAGGGAGGCCATCCTGGCCTACCGCATCGACAAAGCATTTTCCAAAGAGGATATTCTCTACCTGTACCTCAACCAAATCTATCTGGGGCACGGAGCTTACGGGGTGCAGGCGGCTTCCGAAAACTACTTTGGTAAATCGGTTAAAGACCTGAATCTCGCAGAATGCGCAATTCTGGCCGGTTTGCCCCAGGCGCCCAGCAAATACTCGCCCTTTCGGTATCCGGAACGTGCCAAACAGCGACAGATTTATGCCTTAAACCGCATGGTTGATGAGGGATATATCACCAATATTCAGGCGACGGAAGCCATCAACACCCAACTCGACATCAAACCTCGGCGCAACCTTTACATTGAAGAGGTTCCCTTTTACACCGAGCATGTGCGGCGTTATCTGGAAAAAAAATATGGCACGGATGAACTTTACACTCAAGGGCTGCAGGTATACACGGCCGTCAATCTGGACTTGCAGAAAATTGCCAGGCAGGAAATCCAGAAGGGGCTGTTCGAGTTGGACAAACGCGAAGGATACCGGGGGCCTCTGGAGCAGATAAAACCTGAAGAAATTGAATCCTATGCGCAGAAGCTGCAGGGCGAGATTGATAAAAAGCCCCTGGCGGAGGGCGTCACGGTCAAAGGAATTGTAATCGCGGTCAACGACCGCAAGAAAGAGGTATCCGTCCGAATGGGTCAAAGCCAGGGGATCATCGCCCTGGAGGACATGGTTTGGGCCCGCAAACCGGATCCGGAAATCCCCTATCACCGGGTCAAACTGAAGCGGCCCTCTCAGGCGCTCAGCGTGGGGGATGTCATATTGGTGAAAGCCAAGGGCAAGGAAAAAGACCATGATGTATGGTCTCTGGCTCTCGAGCAAATGCCGGTAGCGCAATCGGCGTTAATGTGCATCGAAGCCGGAACCGGTCTGGTAAAGGCGATGATCGGCGGGAGAGATTTCAGAGAGACCCAGTTCAACCGGGCGACCCAGTCCCGACGACAACCGGGTTCCGCTTTCAAGCCGATCATCTATGCCGCGGCCCTGGACCGGGAATCTGAAGATGACACCCGGATCTATACGCCGGCGACCATTATCATGGATTCCGCCATCGTTTATACGGATGAAGAGCGTGACTTCACCTGGAAACCCCGCAATTACAAGGAAACCTTTTACGGGCCAACCCTATTACGCAAGGCCCTGGCCAAATCCCGCAATCTGGTGACCATCAAAATCCTGCAGGATATCGGCGTTGATTATGCAATTGAATATGCCAACAAACTGGGAATTGAATCCAGTTTGAGCCGGGATTTATCGATTGCCCTGGGATCCTCCGGTATTTCCCTGCTCGAACTCCTCAGGGCTTATTCTGTTTTCGCGAACCAGGGGTATCTAATCGATCCGGTGTTTATCCTCAAGGTTATCGATCGAAACGGCAATGTGCTGGAGGAAATAACGCCCGAGAGGAAAAAGGTTATCGAGAAATCAACGGCCTATATCATGACCAACCTGCTGGAAGGTGTCGTCAAACACGGCACCGGCTGGCGGGCGAAAGCCTTAAAACGACCGGCAGCCGGCAAAACCGGGACTACCAACAACCTGTTCGATGCCTGGTTTGTCGGATATACCCCTGAATACATCTCGGGTGTCTGGGTCGGGCTGGATGAAGAGGCGCCCATGGGGGCCGGTGAAACCGGTTCCCGCGCAGCCAGTCCCATCTGGCTCGGCTTCATGCAGCGGGCTCTGGAAGGAAAGCCGGTCAAGGTATTTGAAGCTCCGGAAGGGATTGTTTTCGCTAAAATCGATGCGGATACTGGTTTGCTGCCGGTACCCGAGTCCAAAAATGTGGTTTTTGAGTGCTTCAAGGAAGGGACGGAACCCACCGAATTTACCAAACGACCGGATGAAGCGCGGGAAACGGAAGATCTGTTTAAAAAAGACCTCTGATTTCTGGCATCCCGGTTTCAATCGATTTACCGCCTCATAATCCGACTGCCGAAACTAATCGGTTGGCGTTTGTCAGCAGCCAGAAATCAGTGGATCACGGTTCGATCAGGCGGTTTTGGATGGCGAAGCGGGACAGTTCGGCATTGTTTCGCAGGCCCAATTTTTTCAACAGGCGCGCCCGATAGGTGTCTACGGTTTTAATGCTGATATGATAGGCGTTCGCAATTTCACGATTGGTGTGACCCATCGCCAGGCGGCGCAACACCTGGAGTTCCCGCATGGATAATGAATCGAGAGATGATTTGCCGTCCGATCCCCTGGCAACCCGCAACGCCAGCGATTCTGCAGCCTCATCAGTAATGTAGCGTTGCCCTTTATAGATTTTGTGTATGGCTTTAACGAGCTGCTCAGGAGCCGATTGTTTGGTCAGATAGCCCAGTGCGCCGGCCTGAATCGCTCGAACGACATACTGGCCTTCCTCGTGCATCGTCAGTACAAGGATGGGCAATCTGGAATTCATGGCCTGCAACTGGCCGATGACCTCCAGGCCATCCAACCCGGGCATGGATATATCAATGACGGCAACATCCGGCGCTGTCTTCTTGACCAGTTGAATGGCCTCCTGACCATCGGCGGCCTCGGCAACAACCTGCATCTCGCCGCTTTCTTCGACAATGCGCCGCAGTCCGGCTCGAACAATGCTGTGGTCATCTGCTAGAAGTACTTTGATCAACTTTTTTTTCCTTTACTCCATTACTCCAGTACTCCATAGGATGGTCTCCAAAGCCCTCTTCGAAGGCAACTCAAAGTGAGACCCTGAGGACCCCAACTGATTATGAATTTCGTATGGGTACTTCCAAATAAACCCGAGTTCCTTTCTGGGGCTGGGACGTGACTTCCAAAATCCCTCCGACCAGCATGGCGCGTTCGCGCATGCCGGCAACCCCCAGACCTTCGGATTCGGACAATTGCAGAGCATCAAATCCCTTACCATCGTCGACCACTTTCAGCGTCAAAAAGCCATTGCTGGAGTTGAGACTTACTTTAACCACCACGGCTTCTGCGTGCCGGGCGATGTTTGTCAGCGCCTCCTGGGCGATTCGATAGGCAGCGGTCGAGACGGTTTCACTCAAGCGCGGAACCTCTTCGTGTTCGAAAACACAGGCAATCTCCGTGCGCCGTTCGAAATCAGCGGTGTACCACTCCAGCGCATCAACCAGACCCAGGTCATCCAATACCCCCGGACGCAGACGAAATGCCATGCCGCGTACATCTTCGATATTCTTGTCGATCAGGTGACACATGGTCAGGGCGCGCTCGGCTGCCTGGGGATCCGAGGTTTTCAACCGTTCATGCATCCAAACCGAATCCATTCGCAATGCGGTTAATACCTGACCCAGTTCGTCGTGCAGTTCCCGCGCAATAGCAGAGCGCTCTTTTTCCTGATTGGCCATGATACTGCCGGAGAGCCGGCGCAACTGGGTTTGGGCTTTCTTGACCGCGGTAATATCGTTTAAGATCCCGCAGACACCGCTGATCGCACCGGTGTCGTCATATATCGGAAATTTGACCGCCAGATACGTATGCATTCCGTCTGATTGCTGAATTTGTTCCTCGGCCTGCAGGGAGTGCGATTCGGTCAATACCTGTGCGTCGCTGGATCGAAACTGATCGGCCACCGGCTTTGGCAAGATATCATAGTCGGTTTTGCCGCGGATTTCCGCATTGTGGATATTAAATAGTTCTTCGTAGCGCTTATTGACGAGCGTATATCGCCCCTCTTTATCCTTGATGTAAACGACGGCCGGTGTATAGGTTAATATGCTGGTGATTTCAGCAGTTTGTACACGAACCAGCCGCTCAAGATCTTTAGAATAGGTACTGAGCTCTTCTTTAGCCTGCTTGAGTGCTGCTTCGGCCCGGTTGCGCTGGGTGATGTCGATTGAGACGGCCAGGGATCGCACAATGTTGCCTTTTGCGTCCCGATCGGCAATGGCCGAAAGCAGCACGTCAATTTGTTCACCGCTCTTTTTAATAAATTGATATGGAACATCCTGCAGGAATCCGGTATTAAAAAAACGCGGGATAATAGTTGATTCTGCGACCCGGCGCGATTCCTCTGTGAAAAAATCGGTCAGCTTGTGACCGATGACCTCCTCGCGGCTGTAACCCATTAGTTCTACCCAGTAATCGCTGACACTGACAAGGCGGCCTTCCGGATCGATGGAGTGCAACATAGCCGGCGTATTGTGGTACAGCGACCGAAAACGACTTTCGCTCTCACGCAACGCGTCTTGGGCCAGACGGCGCTGATAAATTTCATGACTGGCCTGACGGTACAAAAAGAAAACTGCTATGCCGATTAACACTGACAGCGCCAGCACTATGGGACCGGTCGTCTTAATCAGCGGCTCGATTACGGTTTGGGTAATGGCATCCAGTCTGCGCAAATGGACCACATTCCACCCCGGATAGTTTAATCCCAGCTCGGCGACATGGATCTGGTACTTAGTGCCGTCAGGGTCGACGATATAATCGTCTCTGGATATCAAGCCGGTCCATTTCCAGGGGCCGGGACCAAATTGACGGGATTTTTTTATCAATGGAATATTTTCCTCGTTATATTTCCACAACAAATGGTAAAGCCATTCGTTTCGGTTGGAAATAAAAATAACCCCGTGCGGATCATTGACCAGCACCATTTCATCCAACTCGGTTCCCAGTTGGCTTTCGATCAACTCAATCGACGCTTTGATGACCACAATTCCAATAGGGCCGGATTCATTTTCCGCAAACACCGGATGGCTGTAATAGGCCCCCCGTTTGCCCGATGTAGTGCCCAGGGCAAGGTAAGTGCTGGGCCTTCCTAAAATGGCCTCTCTAAAATAGGGCCGGAAAGCAAAATTCTGGCCCACAAAGCTATCGGGGGCCTCGCGATTGGTTGAGGCAATTGTTTGGCCGTTGGCGTCCATCAGGTAGCACACATCGGCAGCCAGCGTTTTCTTAAAATGATCCAGGGTGGCATGGGTTGCTGCCAGGTTTCGGGTGTCAGGCCGGGTCAGGGCAAGCCGGATCGTTTCCATACCGGCCAGGGTTTTGACGGGCTTGACGTTTTCAGCCAGGAAGATGGTCAGATTTTTTTTAATGGTTCTCAAGCGCAGATCGGCCTGCCGTTCGGCTTCTCTGAGCGCAGATTCTTTCAAAGATGAATAGTACAGATATCCGCCGGTAGAAGCTGACAAAAATGCCAGCAAAGACAAAACGATTAAAATGATGCGAAGCTTCATTGTTTTTTTTTACACCAACCCCGTTCCCATGGCAAATCAAAGTAAGAAATTTTCTGACAAAAAAATCAGAAATCATCTAATTGACATTTATTTCTCAACTTTGTAGGTATTGACAGCGCATTATTGCCGCTAGCCTTTTTTCCACCGCATTGCATCGATATCCATTACAGGCGTATTGCGGAAGTGCAGTGTCTCGCATCAATTTCGTTCAAACGGCTATTTTGGCCCCCGGGCCGTGATGGGAGGTGATCATGAAAACGGCATTGAAATCTTTTTGTTGTCTTGTCAGCCTTTTCGCACTAGCTGCAAATTTAGCCGCCCCGCTACCCGTTTCTGCGTCTGAACCGCTGGTTGTCGGTGTCCTCCATTCAAAGGCGTATACCTATGCAACCATGATGAAAAATTCATTCGATATGGCCCTGGAAGTTATCAACAAAGCGGGCGGAATCAAGGGGCGTCCCCTGAAGTTGGTGTATGCCGACGATCAGGGTAAACCAAAGCCCGGAGAAAAAGCGGTTATCGAGCTGATTGAAAAAAATGGGGCGGTCATGCTGGTGGGCGGTTATCAAAGCAGCAATACCATCTTCATGGCCAGAATCGCGGATAAGCTGGACCGGTCTTTTCTGGTGTGCACCGCTGCCGATGATCGCATTACGCAAAGAAAATGGAAAAACATTTATCGGCTGAACCCGCCTGCCAGGGGCTACACCAGTGGGCTGGAAGAGTTTATTCTGAATAACATCAAGCCCAAATCCATGGCCATCATCTATGAAAACAGCCCTTACGGTACCGGCGGCGCCTTGCAAATGATGTGGTTTTGCCGCGGAAATGACATTGATCTGCTTGCCATCGAACCCTACCACAAAGAACGGCTTAAACCGGACTATTTTAAGCGCATTGTTGCGCGCCTTAAAGTAAATGCGCCCGATGTGATTTACATGGTTTCCTACCTCAAGGATGGGGCCCTGCTGGTCAAAAATATCCGGGATGCAAAGATCAATTCGTTGCTGTGCGGCGGTGCCGGCGGTTTCACCAGCCCCAAATTCATCTCCACGGCCGGTGCCAGCGCCAATCATCTGTTGACTGCCACTTTGTGGACGCCCCAATTGCAGTATCCCGGGACCAAAGAATATTACGATCAGTTTTTAAAAAAATTTGGAACCGCACCCGACTATCATGGTGCCGAGGCGTATTCAGCCCTGCTGGTGGCGGCAGACGCCTTGAAACGGGCCGATTCGTACAATCCCGCGAGTATCCGGGCGGCCCTGGACAAAACCGATATGATGACGCCCTTCGGCCCGGTGAAGTTTACATCTTATGAGAATTTTGAAAGGCAAAACAGTTTGCCGACTCAGGTTTTGCAAATCATTAGCGGCAAATTCGAATGCGTCTGGCCGCAAGAGCTGGCGACTGCCAATTTTACGGGACCCCCGTAAAGAAGCGTTCGGGAACGGACAACATAATGCACTGAAATATTGGACAGCCCTGTTTTTGATGATAACGCCATCAAATTGAAAGGAGGTGGTTTTCAAAGAAAGGAGTTGGATTCTAAGGAGAAGTTTGATTCGTCCAATGACAATCGAAACTGAAGTGGTTTATCATGCCCGCGTGGCCTTTGCCTGGCATGATGCTAAAATTTTAACCTGTTAAGATTTTAAGGAGAATTACCCATGAAAAATAGATTTTCTACCATTCTTGTTCTCGTTTTAGTGATAACCCTCGCATTTTCGATCAGCGCGTACGCCAGGAAAGAGAGAGTTATATTCGGCGGCGGTCCGGCCGGCGGAACCTTTCAGGTGGTCGCCAACGGAATACAGGTGTATAAACCGGTTAAAGCCAGTAAGGATTTTAGCGTCAGAGCGCAAACTTCTGCGGGTTCGGTCGAAAATTTAAGAAAAACCAATGCCGGCCGCCAGCAAATGAGCGTGGTCTATTCCGGACACGTCTGGCTGGGCCGCAATGGTCAGATGAAAAACGACCCCAAAAAATACGAAAACGTAATGGCAGTTGCCTGGTTGTACGGCGCACCGGCGCAGCTGGTGGTCCGCAAGGGTTCAGGGATAAAAAGTGTCAAAGACCTGGTCGGCAAGAAAGTGGGTGTCGGCAATGCCGGATCCGGCGCCTTTGCCAATTGCGAGCTCTTCTTTAGCCACATGGGCGTCTGGGACAAGATCGAGCGCAATGCCATGGGTTACAATGATGCCGCCGCCGCTTTCGGCAACAAGCAACTGGATGCGTTCTGGCTGTTTACCGCTTTTCCGAGTGGTGCAGTCATCATGGCGGCCCAGACCAATGATATCGATTTGCTCAACCTGGATGCAGATGCCAAAGCTTCAGGTTTTTATGACAAATATCCGTACTTCGGCAAACTGGCGGTGCCCTCCGGCACCTACCGCGGTGTAGACTACGATGCGGGTTCCTTCCAGGACAGCGCTCTGTGGGTTGCCAACTCGAAGGTTTCCGCCGATACCGTTTACAACCTGCTTTCGATTATTTACACGGATGAGGGTCTCAAGCACATGTATGGCCAGAAAAAGACCTTTAAGAACATGAGCTTGCAAACCGGTGCCACGAATATTGTCACCCCATTTCATCCCGGGGCCGAAAAGTTCTGGAAAGAAAAGGGCATGCTAAAATAAAATTCGGGTATTTCGGCATTCAGGAATTGGGGAATTCAGATTTCTGATTCTCCAATTCCTATATTTTCGATTTAATGAATTTTATTTTAAGGGGGTAAAAAAGTGTATGACAAATTAAACCGCTTTGAAAAAATAGTCTTTGACGTGTTAGCCGTTGTGCTGGTCCTTTTTTACTCCTACTCCGCTGTCGTGCAGCCGGCCTCCACCCAGTACCACCGCGGCATATACGTGATCATCACCTACATTCTCGTCTTTATGCTCTATAAATCCAAAAACAAATGGCTGCGCATCGTCGACTATTTGTTGATACTGCTTTCAGTTTTCAGTATCGGCTACTGGATTACGAATTTTGAAGCCATCAACTACCGCACCGGTGCCGAAACCCCCTTCGATATGGCCGTGGCGATGGTCGGGGTCCTGATCGGCATCGAGCTGGCCCGGCGGGTGGTGGGCAATGTTTTTGTGATCATCGGGGGGCTGATGCTGATTTATGCGGTCTACGGTTATCTGGCACCGGATCTTTTTGCCCACGCGGGAGACACCTTCCCGGCGGTGTGCACCAGCATTTTTTATAAAAGCGACGGCGTGTTCGGCATTATGGCCAATGTTCTGGCCACCTATGTGATTTTGTTTGTCCTTTTCGGGGCTTTCCTGGAAAGGTCCGGTGCCCAGCGCTTTTTCATCGATTATCCCCTGGCGGCCGTCGGACACAGAATCGGCGGCCCCGCCAAAGTTTCGGTCATCGCCAGCGGTCTATTCGGTTCCATATCCGGCAGTGCCATCGCCAATACGGTTTCCACGGGTGCCTTCACCATACCCATGATGAAAAAGGCCGGCTTCAGGCCCCATGTGGCCGGTGGCATCGAACCGGCGGCCTCCATATCCGGCATGTTCATGCCTCCCATCATGGGTGCCGGCGGCTTTATCATGGCCGAGCTCACCGGGGTTCCTTATTCCAAAATCATGCTGGTGGCCATATTCCCGGCGGTGATGTACGTCTTCAGCGTGTTTATCATGGTGCACTATGAAGCCAAGATGCATAATATCCGGGGCGAAAAAAGCGAGCACAGCGCCGCGGAAATTTTCAAAACCCAATGGCCTTATACCCTGCCCCTGATCGTTATTACCATTTTTATGCTGACCGGTTTCTCGCCGGCCTACTCCGCCATCCTGGGACTGGCCACCTGTGTTGCGGTCAGCTTTAAAACCAAAGAAACCCGAATCGATCTGACCATATTTTGGATAGCGGCATTTTTGATTGTCGGCCAATGGATTTTGCCCCCGATTATCAAGCCCCTCATGGGTGAGTCCGGGCTTGCTTTATGGGAGAAAGTATTTTCAGCAAGGCTTCTCGTGCTTTATGGATTGATTTTTTCCATCATTTTGCTTTTTTACCGCAGATCCCGCGGAGCGGATATCAAAACCGAACTGATGAGCTTCGTTGAAGCCTCGCGGGCCGGCGCTGAAAACAGCCTCAAGATCGGCGCCACCGTAGGGGTCATCGGCATCATCATCGGCGTGCTCACCTACAGCGGCTTGGTGCTGACGTTTGCGGACATTGTGATCGAACTTGCCGGCGGGTCGCTGATTCTAACGATTTTATTCGTTGCCCTGGCCTCTCTGGTTCTGGGAATGGGGGTTCCGGTGACCGCGGCCTATCTGATCACGGCGGTCGTGGCCGTACCGGCCTTAATTCACCTGGGGGTCAATGAAATTGCGGCCCATATGATCGTTTACTGGCTGTCACAGGATTCGAATATCACGCCGCCGGTGTGCATTGCCGCCTTTGCCGGGGCAACCATCGCCAAAGCCAATATGTGGAAAACGGCGTTTACGTCGTTTAAATTTGCCAAATTTTTGTATCTGGGACCGTTTTTATTCGGCTATGTCCCCGGATTCTCATTGAACGGCAGCGCCTGGGATATCATTAAAGCATTTACGTTGATTTTACTTGGTACCTATGCTTATTCCTGGATTTTGAGCGGCATCTGGTTAAAATATCTGAAGGGTGATAGCAAAAAAGCGCCAGTTAGTTGAAAATTGTTGAATAGTTGATTGGTTGATGAGTTAAGTCGTGATTGGAAATGATCGTTCTAATACCTCCTGTACGTGAGGCGGACCATCATTTGACGAGTCGTTCGACAGACATTAAGTATGAGAAAGAAAAATGAATATACCAAAAGTTGACGTCAAAAATATCCTTTATGCAACGGATCTTTCTGAAAATGCCCGCTATGCATTTGCCTATGCGATCAGTCTCGCCAATCTTTATAATGCCAAACTCACCCTTTTGCATGTGTTGCCGGAAGTGCCTGTTTTATTGGATTCGGCGGTTGCCGGTTATATCAGTTCTGACCGTTGGGACGAGATCAAACAGCAGCATTTTCAGGAGGCCAAGCAATCCCTGATCGGGAAACGGAGAGATCATCTCGCCATCAAAGAAGTTTTGGATCAATTCTGTGAGGACGCCAAAAAAGACTCAGAGGATGGCGGATTTGAGACCGATGATATCATTGTCAAAAAAGGCAATCCGGTAGAACATATCCTCGAGCAGGCCGAAGAAAGGAATTGCGACCTCATTGTGATGGGCACCAAGGGCCAAAGCACTCTGGCGGATGCCGTGATGGGAAGCACCGCAAGGCGAGTGCTAAGGCGATCTCTCAAACCCGTGTTGGTGGTGCGATTGCCGGATGAAGATAGCTGAAAAAGGTTTAAGGTGTTCCGCCGAAGGCGGACCGCTGGCCGCGAGCGTCCGGTCTGATCGAAGAAGAGACGCTTAATCATCGAACCTTGAAC
>JAAUXT010109320.1_pt1 | contig 14796 bp, 18 predicted proteins | sample 7278171 | NCBI WGS metagenome assembly JAAUXT01 (sample SAMN14350112, study PRJNA611818) | marine sediment metagenome | isolation source: surface marine sediment (1.8m) | place: French Polynesia: Moorea | collected 2018-08 | reverse complement strand
GGGCACTTGGCCTCTAGACCAATCAGAAGGCTGGATTTTGAATTCTAGACCAATCAGAGGCCTTCCCGCCCTCATTATCTCTGCCCCATAGTGGGGGGCTCTTCTCTACCAAGCTGATTGCGCGAAGATAAAGTCGCCTTGACTTCCTCAACCTGTGATCCTGGCTGATAAATTTCATGTCAGGATCCTTTTTTATCAACGTTCCCATTGATTTAGAATCTATCCGCAGAGTGGACTGTTTGATGAGCGACATTGCTTTTGTGCAATCAAAGTAAAACACAAATTTGTGTGTTTTCTTTTCCCAAGTCCGTCGTATGATTCAACACAGAACCATTTGGCGAGGGAGGATTCATGTTCTCGTACGTATGAATACAGGTCTGCAGGCCTGAAGGAACTCTGGTGTCTAGAAGCACTTGACTGGCTGTACGAGGCTGATACCAAAACTCTTTCCTGGTCATGTTATTGGCGACCCGACATTCCAATTGACTTCTTTTGTTTCCCAATCACCTGGTACCATTGCTGACCAATGGGAGAGCGAAGATCTTGACCGAACAACAAAAACAAGCGACATCAGCTCTCCGACGTTGGAAAATGTGTCCCCATTTTCCTCAACAGGGTCAGATCCACTGAGCGGATTTGTGCCTGGTTGGTCAGACATCAGATTCGCCCAGGGCTGCAGGTGCAGACAACTGCAGAGTCCAAATTGCATTTTGAGAACAAAATTGTGTCGAAATTCTTCCAGGGCAGAAAACGAAACAACATCTAAACCACTTGTCGAAAAAGGAAGATTTTTGTTTCCAAAAACACTGTCGCTCTTTGGTTTTCAAAAGAGTGCTTAGTGTTATCCGTGTTCTGACGCGTGGTTCCTTCTGACAGGGTTGCAATTTACCCTTTGGAATCATTCTTTTTCGTGAAGTCTTGAAGCAGATGACAATCTGACCTCGTGCATGGTGAGTGCAATAAAAGGAGCAACAGTTTGAATGGAAAATGCACTGAACCAAGGCTCAAACGAAACAATTCCAAGAACGGACGTGTACGACCATTTTTGGTGGAAAACCTCAAAGCCCTAACAAAGCCTAAGCTGCCAACACCTTTTCCTGTGGAAACAGTCTGATACGAGTACGAGTCCCTGGTCCCTGTTTCAATTGCGGTGCATGAGCAGGTGACAGAGACGGACTCGCTCAGGACCCTCTGAATCCACAATGCGTGTGAACGTTGCCGTGTGGAACAGCGGGTCCGAAACGCACGGACACGTTTTGAAGAAGCCACGTTGTTTCTTCTGGTGTGGCACAACATTTTTGTTTGACAACACATTTTTTCTACAGATCTCCTACTCACCCGCAGAGATTTTTGAAAGTCTGTGCTTCACTTATCCAAGCAGTTTCGGCGCCGTGATGGTATCATGCAAATTTTCCATTGACGCATCAGACGGACGAAAGCACGCGTGAATCTGCATGTCCATGTGCCACACCGAGATTCAATGGTGTCCTCTTATCAATGCAAACAATTTGTGTTCACGTGGCTGTTCATCCTGAAATAGATGCCAGTGCATGACAAACCGTGTGCCAAGTCGCAGTGAGTGTTGTGCGCCGCGAACACAGAGAAGGGAACGACGTACGACAGCGCCGTCCTGATCGTGCTGGGCGCAGCGATCATCCAAACGGTGCGAGGGACTTAGACAACAACCTCACATATGCAGCTGCAAAAAGGTGTCCTTTGGGCTTTTTTCGCTCTGATGAGTGCCAGTTCCAGTCACCAGACCTGACAGAGGCAAGTCTCAGACCACACGCGCAAGGACGGCTGACCCGTCTGATCAGGAGACTGAACAACGGTTTCCTCACCTGTGCTCAGTCATGTGAACATTTGTGTGCGAGTGTACAAATTTTACGCTGCCAAGGGGGTTTGATTTGTCAAGTGAGTTTTCTAATTTGCATGTCTTCCTCAAACTTTTTGCTTTCTCTTTCTGCCGGTACCACGCACATTTGACGCCTGCCTGATTGCGGCTTCAGCCATGGATCTCCAAAGACTTGGTTCCAAGCAACAACGATTTTGCTGATTGTGATGCAGCAGAATGCATTGCATAATGTATCAAAGAACACCATTCGATTCATCAGCAGACATGTTCGGCAAGGAGACTCCAGGTGTGCCTCAGAAGACAACACTATCCTGATTTCGAGGAATTCTGCGAGTTCAAGAGTTGGAAAAATGTTCCTGTTGTGTGTATCTTTCACGCAGAAATTGGCTTCGTAGTGCGAATGGACGGTCACACTTCCATGCATGTGAGGAGGAAATGATGAAAGCATGCAACTGTGCATTGTGGCAGAACAAAGTGATCCGCAAGATTCACCCTTTTGAGTCTCTCACTTGCAACTGTGAGAAGCAGTTCTTGAGCTGAACCAAGACGTTTCCCCACCAGAGTGTTGGAGCGTCCTTTTCATTCGCTTCTCGCTCTTCCAACTATTTTCAGGTTGAACTCAGAAAATCAAACTGGAAATCAGTGCCCGCAGTCCATCAGCGAGGGGGTTTTGCGAGAAACGCTCCAAGAGGCTGCTCCATACGCAGACGAAGCACGGAAAACATTTCTTGCAGGTTCCGTAATGAACAACCCGCAACTTAATCTCTGAAGAAGCTGGTTCTTTTTGGGCCTTCGTGTGAAGCACAGCTTCAGGTCCTGACAAAACTAAAACTGATTCGGATCAGACTTTTTCTTGTCATGTGTTATTGTCCAAACCGTGCACGACTGTGCCAAAACATTCGGCTCGCAACGTTTCGTGTTTGGTCGTCCTTGTTGGATGATAAATATCAATTGTGTGCTGTTCATGTGCAGTTCCTCACACAGAAACATCGATATCCACATACTAATGTGTCCGTGATGGTTTGGTGGTACTTTTCCAACACTGAGTTAGTTCCGTATCAGTTCCGATCGCATTGGGCAGTCTTACACGGACAGTTGTGACAATATGCGTGAAAGGTTCTATATACAGGTTGCACTGCTTGTTTCCCTGTTTCCCGAACTGAACGCGTTTTTCAAGACGTCTTGATTTGCTAGTGTTGAGGCCCTTTGATACAACACACACTACCACACCCAAAATGCAGCCCTTCTTTTGGAGCCCTATTTCGGAGCAGGCACAGTGCGTCTCAAACTTTGGAACCAATGGCTGTCGCACATCCGCAGGGTAGGGGAGAAAGGAGGAGACACCTACCCAGCGTTTTTTCTTCTTCCTATTGTCTTTGAAGTCGGACCCCTATGGGGTCCAAAGTTAAATCATTGGGAGGCCAACGTGCATTTTGCTGGAAGACCGCTTGTTCATTTTTAGTTTCATATGTCTTGCCCAATGTTTGCAATTCGTTCGATCCTGGAGAAGGTCGATTATCCGGACTGACTTGCACAACTTACCTGGAAGATTCCTGGAGTTTTGCTTGCAAAATGCGTTTCCCTTTCGTGGTGATGCACTCCCTGCGTCGCACTGCGAACAGGAGATTTTGTCAACCAGACAATCGAGCATCCTGACAACACCAGAGGAAAAAGATGAGCAAATGATCAAGCATTTTTCAGTGCTGCGTCATGTGCGAACTCAAACCACACCTTTGACCAGAAATATCCACCCGTCCACAAGCGACGTCTCCCGTCAACTAGATCTACACCGCAGCAGACAAACAAACTTCAGGTTACAATGTGGATGATGGATGTGCGTATAATCCGTGTGTTCATCATTCGTACATATCAAATCCATCGCTTGATGTGGACAACTGTACACATGCACCTTCTGTCAGGTGGCTGCTACGTGGGACGATGAACATCGAGTGTCCCGCGCTGCTCACATGGAACGTGTTTGTTCTGCAGTGGAGAAGCTGCACAGAAGGGATCTCACACTCTCAAAACACACACTCACACACACGCACACACGCTCACATAGATCACCTCCATGCACAATTGATGGCATACGATACGGCTGTGCGTGGTATTGTGTGTGATATGTGCACATGTTGTTTGCTCCTTTGCAGCCAATTCATGAAATCTAATTTGGCGTTCACGGCACAAACCAAAAGAGTGATTCGGCTTGCATGCCCAAAGGACCAGCTGAACTTGGATCAAGCGGTTCAGCATTGCAGACTTTCAACGACTCGTATACACGACAGATTTCTGACGGCGCACTTCCACGTATTGATCCAGTGAACAGATGGATCGGATCCACCACGCGCCACACTGAGCAAACACGGGACACAACGGAGAGCTCTTCCTCCACAGGTGTAAATCCCACACGCATGGACACAGACGAGAACTGCGCAAACATGGAGCGAAACAATTCGCTCTTCGAGAGCTCCAGAAGCACCGAAAAATGAAACCCAGTTTGTGAGTGAAATGGCGACAAAACGGTTTCTTCGTCAGTTGCAAAAACTGCAGACCAGCGGACATCTTGTTCTTTCAACACGGCACTGAAGGTGCGGATCCCGCCCAAAGTCTACTGAGCGGTGCTGTGAGGACAGCTGTGCCTGAGGCGCACAGAATAAACGCTCAAAGCTCGTCCAGTAAAAATTTGTGTGAATCGATGCTGAGATGGAGATCATTGCCTGGATAATTCGATGTTACGTTGGGAGCAAATGATGGGTCTTCAGAGGCGGAATTCCATCAAATGTTCAATGCCTGTGATCTCCGCATACGATTTCACTACGTTTAAAGAGCAGATTGCTGACCTGAGCCGCAACATTTTGAGCTGTCCCATAGAATGTGAAACTCACAGAATTGTCAGGTTTCTTTTTATTCAGACACACACAAGGTACGTTTGATACGATTGTACACACAATGGCACTGTCCAGTTTCCATTCAAGAATTCTGTTGGGAACCTGATATGCTCAACTGAGAATCCGAGAGCTCTGAAACTTTGTCGGATTTCGGATGAAATTCCTGATTGAGAAAAATCCAAACAGTACAGACACGAACGCCAACAAAACAGTACCACGAATCAAAATATCAATCTGAAAATCACGATTGGCAAAAACTAAGGAGACGTCAATGCACAATTGATCTCATAAGGCAGGACACAAAGTGCCACGGATCTATGGCTGTTTCGATTTGATGCAAAGAAAGGAAAACACTTGTCATAACTTTTCCATGTGAAACAAAAACAGTTCCAGTATTTTTCAGAAACAGGGAAGTTTGAAGAACTTCCTTTATTTTTCAAATTCAGAGATGTTGCCTTTCTCTTTTTTCTCTCTGGAAGTTAAGAGCGCCAATACGTCTTGTGATGCAATTTCTCAGTTTGGTAGTTTTCTGTTTGAAAATTATCGATTTCGGAAACAAGCTTCTTTGTCGGTACGAGTCAAGCATTTCCCACGTTTTTGGCGAAAACAACTCAAGTTTATCCAGGATTTCTAACTGGAAAAACTTGTTCCATTGTCCCACAAACTTCCGCGACCGCTGAGAACCCCGAAAATGAAACCAACAGTCCAGCTGAACTTGGGCATGTGCTTTCACGTCACAAGCTGCTTGAACTCTTCAATGCAAAACAAGCAGAACTACAGCCTGTCCTCACCAGCCATTTATGCGTCAAGAACAAACAAGCACGCAGAGTATACACCAAATAACGTTGACGGTCGGTCCCAAGTTCAAGAACTGCACACCACCTTTCACTGGACTGAGTGAGAGTGATCATTTTCAACACACTGATACATGATCATTTCAAAACACCTGCGCCTTTCCATGGCAATCAGTTTTGGAGGCACAAACCTGTGCCACAACACCAGAATTGCACGCTCAGGACAAGAGATTCGCACACGTCATGGTAGATAGAATATGTCACAACCAGGTTTCTTCTACGGTACTGTGCAATCACGAATAGTCTCAACATCAACAGGACTGCAGGTTTTACATCAACTGTTACGAAGATTTGCAATGTTTGAAAGCGATCAAAGAGGCCGAAAACTTCGCACCTTCCTTTTCTTGGCACACTCAAAAATACTTTCATTCTGCAGCACCACACTGGTTCAATTCGCAATACGCAAAGTTTTGTCAAATCATTTTGTGGCACCATAGTGTTTTTTGGCTTCGCCTTACATCTTGCAAACTGACACAAGGCTGAACGCTGACTTTCTGCCTCATGCGCTCAATTTTCACTGCTTCTTCTTGAGTCAATCCTCGGACCGCAAAATTGCGGATACAGGATTTGCAGTTTGGTTTCTTCGCGAAAAACACATCAAGGTCACTTTTGCAGCACGATTAAAATTGATCCCTCTTGAGTGGTTGAAAAGTACAGCAAATAGCACACAAAGTAATTCAAGTTTCCAGTAAAAATTATGAAGTTAAGTACAATAGACCAACTGGGAATGAAGAAATCGATGGCACATGGTGTTTTGAAAACATTCGGACAACGCAAACGGATTCCTGCTTCGATGACAGGAAACCGGTACCTGAAATCAACTCTGAGGTTGGGACTGTCGCCACAACAAGGAACACCCATTTGGTGAAAGATTCCCCAAACCCAAATCAGACTGACATTCCACGACTTGGGAGTTGACAAAATTTCAACATGGTAAGAGTCTGACACTGTATCAATCCACGACCCTTGACGTTGGGGTTTCCCCACCGTGTGTGAATCGTGCTTTCACACACCCATTCAGAGTGAACGGTTCGTATTGCTGTTGCTTTGACTGCAGGTTGGACATTTTGCATAACATGACAACAACACGTCTTACCTCACATCAGTACTGCCTCACATGTCCACTGAGAACGACACCAAATGCATAACGTTTCATCATGAAACACGCCCTCACACTCCCGTTTTTTGTCCCCTGCTTCACGTCTGTAACACCTCGCCTTCAACAATCTTCAGGTTTTGCATTCTTGTTCTGACAAGAATGAAAAGCCACACACATATGCGATGTACCGACTTCCCTCGGGTGTCTAAATTCACTTTCTGTCTCTGCTGTCGTGAACACGTGACTCCAAAGTGACTCACTCTGATTCCGGGTGTCACTTTCCCATCTTTTTCTGCAGCTTCAGGAGGTTTTCTCGCGCGGACGAAGCGGCGGGGTCCAGCTGTATCGCCCTCGAGTACGCCTCTTGCGCCTCTGCGTTCCTGCCCCACCGGTGGTACAGCACGCCTGCGGGCAGCGAAACCACCACAAAAATTTGGTTTCAACAATGGGCAACTTCCGAGTCAAGCAGCTCATCTCGTCTCACGACCCCAAAATTGCCTGATTTCCATGCCAAAAATTGCTAACTGTGACAAAAAAGGACAAACGTGAAGTCACTAACGTTCCAACAATTTGGAATCACCTGCGCTTGATTTCTCACTGGAGAACTGGAAAGCGGTTCATTCTACTCACCGAGGTTGGAGTGGTACATGGCGTTGTTAGATTCCAGATCAATCGCAGCTTTGAAATACTTCTCGCAGTCCACGTAACGACCAACTTTGCACAAAGCGTTTCCTGGAGAGAGAAAAACGAACACGAGTTTTGCTCTGCAAACTTTTGGGGAAAACTTCCTGAGACAGTCATGTGCCTCCCAGAAAAGAACGCCTTGTCCCAAGGTCCAACAAACAGTCCAACTCTCGCATCACTTCTCGCGCGTGATTGTTTCGTTCTGCCCAGAGCCCAGACGGATAATAATTGCAACGAGAACACTGAGCAGTGCAGACACGTGCTGAACCGGGCAACTCGGACCTCAAACAGGGCTGTTAAAAGTGCTGTATACAGGAGACCAGTCTCCCAAGCTGCAGCGCAATCCGGCACCGATCCTCGCTGTGACACTTCAGAGGAAGAGCGTGGCCTCACCAACGTTGTAGTAGATCGCAGCGTGGTTTGGCAAATGCTTCAGCGCCTCCGCCCCAGCCAACTCCACCTCCTCCACTTTCCCTGCAATGTCCATTGAGAAAGGAGGATTGATTATTTCCATCTATCGCCTGCAGCAATAACCAAAAATGCCGCACTCATTGCTGAACTGAACAACCGGCGTCGTCGTTGTAGTGTTCCACAGACCTCTGCTGTCGAGCAGGATGATCATGTTCACCCACGCGGACGCGTGCGTCGGTTTCTGCAGCGTCGCGTTTCTCCAGGCAACCAGGGCCTCTTGGTGCCGGTTCACATCGAGGTACTGAAAGAATGAATGATGGCAAATGCGGTTCAAAACCACGCGTGCCCACCGGTGGGAAGTCTGTCATGTGTTCCAGGCACGACGCCACAGCTGCATGTCGAGCACTGCGACTGCAGCGAAATGTCACGCGGCTTGACGAAACCACAGCAACCGCTGATTTGATGATTGCATAGAACCTGCACTGACCAGATTGCCCAGGTTGTAAAGGCAGTCGGGGTAGCGGCGCCGGTGGCGCAGCGCCGTCAGGTAGCTCGCCTCCGCCTCGCTGAACTTGTGCTTTGCCGCCTGCACGATGCCCAGGTTCATCCACGCTGCAGCGAAGTCGGGTCTACAAACACAGATGCGCCACTTGTCAGGAGACACGAATCACACTTCAGGTGAAGAACAAAAAAACGCCATTTTGCCTTCGGCAAGCCTGAGTCTGTCTGTGTTTGAATGATCTGCCCGTGTTCAAGAGAGTGATTCGATTTTGGATGAAGAAGCAACGAATGAGCGAGCCGTGGTCACGAGAACATTCACCATTTCGTCTGGGTGCTGTTCACTCTTAAAATATGAAAGATGTGTGCGTCGTTCTCACCTGATTCTGGTGGCATTGTTGAGCAACCCCTCAGCCTCAGTAAGTTCGCCGCGCTCCTTTAGGATGTTGGCCAGGTTATTCATCGCCTGGTCGTACTCCGGGTGTAAACTACAGCACAAACATTTCTGGTGAGGGTGGTACAAACATTCAGAGATGAGATTTGGGGAAGGAGGCTCTGACGATCTTCGAAGTGATCGGGCCCAAAACAACTTCTTAAATGCAAGACAGTCAACCACCGGATGGCGCAAAGAAGCCCATTGAGAGACTGCACGTCACGCTGGGTAAGAGCGCAGCTGAAAAGCTGCGGCCCTGTCGCCAAATTGCAGATGTCTTTTCGCCTCACCTGATCGCGAGTCTGTACTTGGTGATGGCGTACTCGATGTTTCTACCCGTGTCGGCATTGATCTTGGCGATGTTGTAATGCACCTGGAATTCAAAACAAGAACATGGAAGTTTTCAAAATCACCGACCCCAACAGCACAGCACCAAATTTGGCAATGTTACACCAAAGAGAAAAGAAAACATCTCAGGAAATTCACTGGAGATGATTGACTGCATGATGATTATATTATTACGTTGCGAAACACGAGTAAAAACCCTGCCCACGATAGAAACCAGATCGCGCAAATAGGAACACCGAGCAGACAAGTGCCTTGTTACCTTTGCATTCAGTGGACACACTGCAGCACCGGACTCGAACAGTGAAAATTCGTTGCGCCATTCGTTGCTTCTCTGAAGCACGACAATGAAGGAAATTACGAGTGATTTTCATGCCACAACAACACAGAAATTATCACGAAAGGGAGACACACGCACCTGCACGGACCTCCCCATGTACAAAGCCAGCACAAAGCAGAACACCATCTGCAGTATCTGCAGGAAAAACACAACGTGCTACGTGAAATCCAATACAAGACGAAAATGGCAACATTTTTACAAGTGTCCCACAGTCCGAAACTGACCCGTTTGTGCTCCCTGAAGCGCGAGGCGACGCAGGCCGCGCCGAGGACAACCGTCATGCAGAACCCGACGGACGGCAGATAGAGAATCCGCTCCGCAACCACAAACCCCACTCGGAAAAACAGGTTTGACGCAGGCAGGAAAGGGACGACCAAAAACGCCAGTGAGATCTGCAGAATTCTGAAGAGCAGAACAGTTCCGTTGTTCCCACGCTGGACAAAAACGTTCAAAGCAAACGACGACAAAAGTTTTGTTGGGATTTTGCTTGGCAAATCGGAAGGAAAACAGTACAGTGTTCACAGTGAAAGGATTGTCACGTTGAGGCCACAATTTCGTGCATTTTCTTCAGACACAATGAAAAAGAAAAGCGCATGTGTCTGTCGAGGTCGAGGTCAAATGAGAATCAGGTGGACGGAAGAACCGGGTGTGTTCGTGCATCTCCGTCGTGAAAACTTGAGACTGAGGACAACTAAATCCGTGCCACACAGCGCAGACCAAGAAGAAATCACACTTGTACACTTTATGGTGAAAACTTGGGGTGAGTGGCGCAGGGAAAGTAGATTTTCCTTGGTGACAGCTTGGGAACTTACTGAGTTTGGGTGGACTGCTGTTTCACAAGGCCTGCGAACACTGCTCCACCCAGAAACACCCACAAGGTTGCCACAGCAACCAGCCGTACGTCAAGTAGAGACGCGATGACGGGGACGCAGCCCATGGACCAATCGAAGCAGAGCCAGCGCGGATACAGAAGCAACCACACGTTCATGCTGTACAGGTAGTTGTAATTGAGGACCTACAAAGTTCAGTTGCGCGTGAGAAATGTGGCCCCGGCAGCAGCGATATGCACAGAACTTTGTGCGCGTGCGTGCCTCCCTACACACACTCAAAGACTCACACGCACGCACGCACACGAATGCCCAAGGTTACTTACCCTGAGAAGGGTGCTGTTGAGGAAAGAATGCGGGTTGTCCACAACCTGGAATGTGGGTGGGGCTGATCCCATCACGCTGAAGCGCGCGCTCAACACCAGCACGCCCGTCACGAGAAGAACCACGTGACGGAAGAACAGGGCCTTGACCCAGCCCGTGGACGCCTGCGCAACGACAGCCATGTGAATATTGATTGACTTTTCTGACCCCCAGTTTAGTTTGCCAGAGCAAATTGATGGAGTTTTGTCCCATACACAATTTCGTCAACAGCGTCATCCCACAAACTGCCCACCCAGTCTTTCACTGGCACAGCGAGCAACATTCTGTCAAGTTGTGAGTCAGCGGAGGAGCGCACAAACCTGAGCTGTCTGAACAGAAGAGCGAGTCGGCGTGCTGTGGTTGCTGTGTGACGGGGACCTCGACTGAGCGTGTCTCTTGTTGCTGTTGTTGTCGAGGCCCGGTGGCTTGACAATAGCTTGGGCGACTGAACGTAATCCAACGATATGTAACAAATCCACTCTGTTTTGTATAATGATATCAAATGCACTGCACAGACCCTGGAAAGAAGCCAATGCTGAAGTTAATTGAATCTGCTTGTTGAAATCAGTTTCAGTTGAACATCGAAGGAATTTCCAGAGTTCAATGTGATTTGATGAGAAAGCCTGACCCATGAAGATTCGGACAGCACCCGTTAATAAAGGACTCACCAACACAGTGATTCCTTGTTCTTTGAAGAGAACGGAGATAGCACATAGAAGCATGGACAATGCCAACCAAGAGAGTGACACACTGCTGGGACGGTAAACATGATCCCTGTCTGAAAACAATCATTGATAAAAATGTCTTTTGTCTGGCCTTGAATGTTGCTGACAAATGTTGCCCGACTGTCGTGTACACTTTGGTTTCAACTCACCTATTTGGCAAGATCTGACGTAGAATAAAAATGACAAAAACACAGACAAGGCACAAAGCAAGTCCGCTCTTCCCACTACTCCAGACACCTGTTAAAAAATATTTGCTTGCAATGGAATTATAACAGGTTCTTCAAAGTTCTGTGTGTCACCTTTTTGTGTTCCTGGGTATGTGAAAAACACAAGGCGAACGAAGTCCCAAAATTTAATCTTTAATTTAATCTTAATTTGATCTTTAAGTGAGCAGCCAGGCAAAACCCCGAAAGCACAGAACACTCCGGGACGAGTGCAGGTATTGGTGTCTTCACCGCAGCACTATCCACATGACGCACTCACGCTCTCAGTGTGGATGGGATGCACAGCGAACATGAGCGCGCACAGCAGCGACGCCCGCGGCAGAGCGAATCCGCGCAGCCGTCCGGAGAGGCAGGTGGACACGACGCGCAGCAGCAGCGCGCACACTGCGCCGTGCAGCGCGATGTTCCAGGCGTGGAACCCGCGGGGGTGACGCCCTCCTGCCAACCAGTGGTTCCATCTGGGCAAGTGAAGAAACACAAACTTCGTCGTGATCTGCTGCAAAACAAACTGCTGCGTGTGCAAAATGCACAGTTCTGCCAGCTGCAGGGGAACAGGACATTCACTGACCTGAAGGTGAGCACAGTGAGCGGTCTGTATGACTTATGACTCGTGTTGGACGCGAGTTTACTTCCCCAAAAGTCGTGAACAAACAGATCCGTGACCGGTGTCTCTGGCTCGAGATCCTGCAAAGAACAAATGTGCAGTTCAAACGTTATTTGATGACGGTGTCACATGCGTTTGGGTCTTGAGCAAGTCTGAATTTTTGACAATGAATTCCACGTTTTGTTTCACTCTGCTTCAAATTTGTCTCGAGAGGGAGTCAGTCAGATTCAGGCTTGCAAGTGATTCTTTCTGTGAGGCTGAATCTTGCGCTATTCTTGTGAGTAACATTTCGTCCTGGCCTGTTCAGTCTGCTGTGTGTTTCGCCCACTGTTTATCGTGTGATACAAGTTCCGTTTGCACTTGTGAGCCCGTGCACACAAATTATTTTGACAGTGACATTGTGGAATCGAGTAATAGTTGCAACTGAAACAGCTATCTTGATTGGAAACTCATGTGGGAATCACCGCCTCTGTGAGGCCTACAATAGCATTGGAAACCTCACTTTGTTGTTGAATATGGCTTCTGCATCGTCGAAGACGAAATCCGCGTCGTAACTGTTGATAAAGCAAAGCACCGCCACGCTGAACACCAGCGCACAACATGCCTCAAATCTGAAACGCAGAAAAAATACCACATGCTTCGCTGACCAACGAAGAGTCACTGAACAATCCGTTGCAAAAGTGCGAATGTAAAGCTCAATGGGTCACGTGTGACCCGGCACTGAGGAAAAAGTACTCATTCTGGACTTAGAGAACTCACCCAATCTTTGGAACGGGCAGGTGCTTGTCCCAGTGCAAGGACGGGGTGAACTCCGCTGTGTGCAGAGGGGAGGCGGGGGCGGAGCGGCGCCCGCGGGTTGGCGTCGAGTTGGCGCTGCTGCCCCTGCTGCTGCCTCTGTGATGCATCCTCCATGTGATGAGCTGCTCACAGAAGAACGAAAACTGGATGACCAACGCAACAGAGATCAGAGGACACTTGTCTCTCGCACCCAGGACTCGTTTGCCAGAACTGCTGAACACTCATGGAGATCAAAACTCAATCTTAGGCACTGCACAAACAAACCCCACATGGATCTAATCAGCCCCAAAAACATCGCAAACCTGCAGATAACTGTGGTCGTTACTGCCGAACAACAAACAATTTGGTAGTATTCTGGTCAACTGCACAAAATTTTGGAAACATTCTGTCTGCTCCCCTTTTCCATTTTTTCCCCGAGATCTACACTTCGCGGGACTTTATTGCGCGGATCACGTGAGCATCGCACCTGATCATGTGACCCGTCGCAGGTGAGAATTTTGCTCTCAATATATTTTGGTCAGTTTATGTCGAATTGCCGTTTGTTTGGTCTTTCAAGTGGTAATTTCCAACTTCTGTTGTTTATGGTCATCTGGTTTTATTGCAACAAGCGACGTGAGGAATCGTGTCAGTGCATTTTTGCAAAAGTTGACATGTTCGTGGACCCAGAGATTCTGCTGGTGATTTTCGCAGTCATCACATGAGTCTCACTGGCGTCAACTGAGTGTCACTCACAACACGGACATGTCCACAGAAACTCAAACGCATTTGACCCCGGCATGGGGTTGGACAAGGTGTTTGATGGGAAGGCACCAAGATGCGTGTTGGGGGCATCCGCATCGCAGGATGAAAATCAGCAGTGCGTGTGGCAGAGTGGGATTTCATTTCTGGCTATCAACATGTCTTTCACTTGCAGTCTTGTTGTCTGTACTCACCAAAGTGCAGTTTGACAAAGCATATGGGGCAAACATTTTTTCTTTTGCATGCTTGTCATGCTGATCACCAGAAATGAAATCGCCCTCGTAGATCTGATGGTCACCCAGAGTGACTTCTACGGGGACAGGCATTGAGCGAGATCACCCTTGATACTGCAGACGTTTACATTTGTGCATTCGTACATTTGTGACAGAACATACAGAAAGGGGCTGCTATTTTTACACTCGCTCTGCCCCCACTCCCCAAGCAGATGCTGGGTGACAGCATGTGTGTGTGTGTGTGTGTGTGTGTGTGTGTGTGTATGTGTATGTTTGTATGTATGTGTGTGTATGAGTGAGGGGGTTCACCTGACATTTGATTGTAAAATGTTGGTTGACTTTTCATGTCACTCAACATGTGGAGCAACAAAATACAAGTTGGGTGACATTGATGGTGAGAGGGGGAGTGACCAGGTGAACTTGGCTCATGGTACCACAGTTTAGTTGGCCAGTTGCAGGGGGGCAGGAACTCAACCATCACAAAAATTCACCAGAATGTTTTGAGGCCATTTTTAGCCACTTTCATTTCATGGCCACAGTTGAGTTACCCCCCTGGAAATGGCCAACTGGCCAACTCAACCATGGTCAGAGCTTAGAGACAACTGGCCCATAGGAGACTGCATGCTGGTAGCACTTTATGTTTGTGACAAAGGTTGTTCAGCTAGGGCAGGGCTTGCAAATTGACTTTGTCTCGTGTGCCTGCCATTACAATTTTTTACTATTTTAAGCAATGCCATGAATTTACAGGCCAAAAATGGCCGATTTTTTGACCTCCGTTTTTTTTGTGTCTGGCATGTTTCTTGTTTCAAATAAACATCAAGGAACCATTTTTTCTCAGTTTGTGACTTTAAAAAATGCCAGAAACAGATTAATTTTG
>JAAUXT010065771.1_pt1 | contig 14796 bp, 14 predicted proteins | sample 7278171 | NCBI WGS metagenome assembly JAAUXT01 (sample SAMN14350112, study PRJNA611818) | marine sediment metagenome | isolation source: surface marine sediment (1.8m) | place: French Polynesia: Moorea | collected 2018-08 | reverse complement strand
TGGTTCTTTCTGAATCGCAACTTCTTTTCGTGACATTGCGTGCGCGCTAGAGAGAGAGAGAGAGAGAGAGAGAGAGAGAGAGAGAGAGAGAGAGAGAGAGAGAGAGAGAGACTGTTTCTGAGATTTTTGGGAAGTCAAGGAGACTCCGGTGAATAGATTATGAATTTATGAAAGTGTATTGATTGTTCCAATACGCCTACCCATTCACAAGGATACTAAATTCAAGAAATGCAACACCTCCAACACTGGCATACTGCTCTGGTTGACACGATCTCAAACCGACAGACGTTCCTGTCAAATTTTCACTCAACGCAGTGGTGTTGGTGACATTGACATTTTGTGCGAGAATTACAAAGTTTGGACTCACTTTTGAACCAGTTTGTTGCAACAAGAATGCGGTTTTTCTTGTACCTTGCAGCAGACATGGCATGTCGTTTCTTTTGATGCCTCAAACTCGTAAACGGAAGACAATGGAAAGTTGGCTCTTTGTCACAACTTTGTGAACCAGCCTCGTACTCAACAACCAGGCGTGGGATGTGAATATATGCTCTGTGCAACTTTATTTCTTCAAAAACAATTTCTGCAAACCGTGACAAACATGAGCAACAACAAAACAGTACTAAACGAACGAAAAGAATTATTAATGTTCAGTCAAAGATGTCGTTTGTTTGCTTTTCTGTGATCGAAATGAACATCTTTTTCTCACCCACATTTTGTTTCAAAGTGCTAGTTTGTCCAACTTTTGCGGGACCTGTCATTCTTACGGGAAAAGCGCAAATAATTAAAGTTACAACACGGAAAAGGAATTGCAGAGGGACAACACCTCCTTTTGAAAATCAACCAGATGACCACAATAACAAGCAGCATCAGCATCAAGAAACTTGTGGGATTGAAGAAAGAAAGGGTGGAGTCGCTTCCAACATCTGAAAGGAAAACAGAGTTGAATGATCAGACGCTGTCTTGCTACACGAACAGTTTGACTGCTCAGTGACTGCGCTCTGACGGAATGACGCTGAAGACGAGAATACAGGTGTGCTGTTCAAACTGAAAATTCCTTTCGGTCACTTACGAGTTTTGGAACAGTGCAAATTGACATCTTTCCACGAAGCCCCTGGATAGTTAGTGCAGTTTAGTTCCTCCCCTGCTGGTTTGTACCAAACCTTGTGGAACTGAATCCAGCCTTCGCGCAAACCTCGGTGAATCCAACACAATTTTTCATCGCAAATCAATGGGTTCCAGCTGAGGTCAAGTGTCAGATGCCGAGAAGGACGCCTTGAACCAAAAGAATCAAAGTCGAGGGCACTCAGGAGGTTCCCATCCAGTCGGAGCTCTTTCAGCTTGCTGAGAGTGCTGAAACATTTCGACTCCAGTGATGTGATCTTGTTGCGGCCAACACTGAGATGCGTCAACGACGCCAGTCCTTGAAATGTACGAAGTGCGATGACTGTCAAGTTGTTTGAATCCAAGTTCAATGTGGTGCAGCACTTCAAGGGAACAAACGACTCCGCATCAATGGTGTGAATGGAGTTCCCTTCCAGACTGAGCTTTTCCAGAGATCTCAGCGCTATCCACATGTTGCGATTTACAGAAGTAAGTTGATTGACAGACAAATCAATTGCCTTGCAATTTGTCAGGGCAGAGAAACCAGCAGACTCAATGTGTGAAATGACATTTTTGCTCAATTTCAGATGGTGCAAAGCAGCTAGTCCCACCCACATGTCCCCTCTCACAGTGGACAGTTTATTTCCACTAAGCCCAAGGAATTTCAAGCAGCTTAGTTCAGCAAATGTCCCAGGGGTGAGGTCCGTCAACATATTACCGGACAAATTCAAAACCTCTAAGTTTGGTAGGCCTGTCCACATGTCTTTTCTCAAAGTCTTCAGCAAGTTTTTAGACAAACTAATGCGTTTGCACTTTCCAATGAGAACAAATGAACCTACTTCAATGTTTGAGATGGAATTTTGACTGAGCCCTAGAGATTCCAATGCTTGCAAACCATCCCACATATCCTTCTTCACTTCTGTCAAGACGTTGGAGTTCAATGAGACGTGCTTGCAGTGTGAGAGATGTGAAAAGACTCCAGGTTTGATGTCTGCAATCTCGTTTTGTACCACTCGAACAACCTCTGCCTCAGCAGGGATGTTGTCAGGAACTTCACTCAGGCGCATACGCACTTCGCTGAATTCTTTGCTCGCGTTGCTCCAACCACAAGACGCCAATTGCAAATTAACCACCACAACGAAGACAACCACGCCTGAAAATTAGATGTCCAGAATTAAAAGTAATTTGGGTTATTTGATTCCGTCCAGTAAACGTTCACACCATAGCACCTGAGCGCAGAAACCAGACACTGCATGACAACAAAACAAATTGCGGTTGAATGCTGGTGAAGTTCAAACCATGCACCTGGAATGTTCGACACCATCTTGCAAGAATTGTGGCGTGGATTCGAAAGATTTCTTTCATATGCAAGAAACCTCCTTCAAAAGCCCAGAGACATCTCTTTTGCTGTGGTGTGTGGAATACCAAATCAATTCTGTGTTTTTTCTCGTGCGACGTTCTTTGTGGCAATGGTTCTCTTGTTGTCTGGATCAAAACTGATCATTTTTCATTTCTCTATCGATTTCACACGCACAGCGTCTGACAACATTGTTCTGTTTGGCAACAAAACACCCGAAGCCACAAGAGACACATTTTTCGTCGAGTGTGGCTTCCCTGACAGTTTGTTTGTTTGTCTGTCTGTCAGTCTGCAGCTGCCAACGAAGTTGTGTAACAGGATCGAGGACTCACCGTTCGACAGATCGCCAACAAGATAAAACACAGGCTCCACGTCAACCCAAAGAATTCTCAAGAGAGACCTTTGGAGGGAAGAAGAAATCAGCCACAAATGGATTCTGCATCTGCTCACAGATCAGGAGAAGCAGCACCATGTCGACAGAGCCAAGAGGTTTGCAAGGGCGGACGCACCCCTGATCGTCCTGGAACATCCCGACCGGCCAGTGAGACTGACTCGAGCCTGATTGACATAATGTTCAGGCTGAGTACCGATCGGTCGCGTACTGCTTTGGGCTGGCTTTGGGCTGGGATGTTCTATGTGCTTTTGTTTTTGCTGAACATGGGGTGTTCCATGTGCTTTTGTTTTTTTGCTGGACACAGGATGTTCCACATGCCTTTGTTTTTTGCTGGACACGGGATGCTCCACATGCTTTTGATTTTTTTATGTGCGTCCGCCCCAACTGCTGCGTTGTCGGGTTCATCCTGTTAAGCTGTCATCATTGCTGAAGATGAATCCCGAATCTTCGCATGGGATCCTGAGTCAAAACAAGATTCCGTGCAGTGGTTGGCAGCGGGTGAACCGTGCCAAGAGAAAGTCAGAGTGGAATGTACCGCACAGAAAATAATGCTGGGTGTGTTCTTTGATCAATGAGGAGTTATTATTGGTCGATTTGTACCTCAAGGTTTGAGAATAGGAACTGGACTCTTTCGACCGAAGAAGGCGAAGAAGGCAGTCATACTTGTGGAAAGACAGGAATGGCTGGGTTTTCCTACCTGTTCACAAGTGTTTGATATGCTTCTGTCAGATTCGTGCCCCACCCTGGGTACTCTCCCTTTTTGTCACCACCTGACTTTTGTTTCTTTGCCAGGATCAATTTAAGGTGATTGTCATCAAAATCGGGAAACTCGCCAGGCTGGTTTTGATGCAGCCATTGGTCAAACCCCAGCAGCTGAATTCTAAGCTACGAGAGATCACTACCCGCAGAGACACCGAAAGTGCATTGCACCTGCTGAAAACTACGTGGCTTCTTGTTTCTGTGCAAAGCGTTTTCACATTCTTTGCACAACGACAACACAATAACCAATGAAATTCTTTGAACCACTGGATACTGTTAATTCCAGGGTTTTAGTGAACTCACAGTCTTGACAGCATCCAGGTCATGAACAGGAAGGAAAAGGCTGCGTTCAGTGTCAAGAGAAGAGCCCCAAAGGGGAGGACATCTCCACAATGATCATGTTCACTGGTGCAGCAGGAACAAGAACAACCAGCCAGCCAAACAAAAGAGGAAACCCTTTCCACGCACGTGGCACAATTCAAATCAGAAGAAGAGCCCAAAGAGCCATTGCACTACAAGCGAGAAAAGCGGTGTGGAAATTCTGAATGAATGTCGCCACGATCCTCGCCCAACACTTGACGATCTTCTTGTGTGACTCAAAAAACATCCCATTATGAAATTCATCATCTTCATCTCAGTGGCGATTAGCCGAATAATTGTGTCCGCGCGTGCTTCCACATGTTTTGATGAACAATAAAATAGCCGCAACCACAACGTACGCAAAGGAAGGATGTCCGGTGCAATGCAATTTCCTGTTTTATTGGGCAGTCCCTCATATTACAGAGTGTTTATACGCGTTGAGGCAACAACGCAGTGAAATGGCAGTGCGAACCCCGAGATGTGTGTACGACGGAAGCTGACGGAAAACATACGCCTGAACCATGACATGACAATGAAAGTTTGATGCACACCAGCACCTCCCCCCTGAGGAGAATCGCTCTTGGACAAGACGCCTTTCGCAAATTGATTTGCCTCGGATTTCTATCATGTCGTCTGTCGACCAAAGCGAACAAGAACACTAACTACCTTGAGCTGGTTATGCGTCAGGGTTGAATTGTTGGCATCAACACCTGGAACACATTCTTCTGTTTGGCGTTGACTGAACATGGACTTTGCCAGCCAATGCAACCACTTCCTTCCATGCACAACCAACGACCCGGTCCTAATCCCCTTGTTTGCTGCCCCCGTCCTTAGCCTCAGGACCTCCAAGACATCGGCATGAGCTGCCAACATCGGCATGACCTTTCCATCTCCAGACTTGTCACAGAGTAAGTCCCATCGATGCGCAGATCGTGACCGCGTTTGTTGTCTCCGAAGTGCCAAGTACCAAGTGGTCGGGGTCCCCTTGCTCCTTCCACCCCAGGTTTGTGACGACGCCTTCCTTTCTGAAGATGGATCAAACATTCGAGTTCATTACAATCTGGTTTCATTGCTTTTTCATGAGGCTTCCGACTGAGAAGAAAGGGCCTGTTTGACAGTAATCATGATAGAAATGCTTTTTATCTCAACTACTGTCTGAAAATCCCTTCTGTCCCACACTTATCTCGACGCCCTCACGTCCAACGGTGCCAGGTCGAGAGTCACGAACCCGGTCCCGTTCGTCACCACAGGGTGCCGGAGCAGCCAGAACGATTCCTCTTGAGTTCAGGTGAAGGAGTTGGCAGGACAGTGTTTCGGGGCGAAATGGACAACACACTGAAAGGCTCTCTTGGCCATCGTGAGTGAGATTGGAACGGACCCTAAAGGCCAACAGGTCCGAGACATGCACGTCTTGGCCACACTTTGGAAGGAGCCAGGAAGTCAATTTTTTCACAGAGGTTCCGCTGGATCCATCAAAGCAACAGCAGTCAAGAGACGACTCCACACACAACACTTTTGTCACGGTGAGGTGTACGAGGTTATGGAACCCAGACGTGACTTTTCATGCCGTTACTGCGGTCGTTCCTTGCTCCTGCACAAAAAACCTTCTCAAGGGTACAATAAGTTTTACACACACGCATAAAAATTTCAACATGTGTTTTTCCCCACAACGCCTCACAAAGCTCTGCTCTTTGGAACCACGGACATTCAGCGGAAGGTCGTTGTCCTGCAGGTGATGAAGTTGCGCCTGAAGTGGTCTTGGGACAGAGTTACTCAAGCGTCCCAACACACGTTTGTTCAAATCGGTTCGCGTGCCCATTCATCCACAATATCAGCTTCACCCTGGCTGCAGCCCAAGCCTTTCCGCAGGAAATTCTCCAACCACTAAGAGCTGCAAAGTTTATCGAAAATTGATAAAGAGAAAACGCAACATCTTCAAGGCAGAAACAACAATCTTGCACAAAGAAGACGACTCTTGTGGATCCTGTGAAATCATGAAACAAACTTCACGGACCTTTAGTCGAGACAAGGATCGTGTGATTGAAAAGGAATTCTTCTTGTGGGTGAGAACCCCTGTCTGCGACAACGAGGGCACGTGTTTCGTGACGTCGCCACATTTCGCAGCCACAAAATGTACAAGTCACACGCAGGTTGTTGGCCGAACTTTCCTGTTTCGTAAGAGTCGACAATCAAGTTTGAAAACAATTCAAGAGTCACAAACCTCAGGTGTTTCTCTGTACAAAGAAAAAGTGTCAAGTTTCGTCCTCTTTGATGGGACTCCTGAGCCGTGATTCGTACACGTTCTTCATTGTTCAAAAATCTGCGCAAACAGTAGGACATTTGCACACTTGAAGAGAAGCTGATCACGCTACACAACCGTTCAGTTCATCGCCAACACTTTCATTCCTGTTCCGTTGCGAAAAATTCTCTCGGTGAGTTGTTTTCAGGGATTCGTTCCAATAAACATTCCACTGAGCGACTCACGTGAAATCGGCCGATGAAGAACAATTACAGGCAAACCCAGAAATGCGTGGATGATATTGTTTCAATTGATTTCTTTTATTCGTTTTTCAGCGACAAAACGTGACATGCGTCCTCATGTACTTTGATACAAAAATGATTGAATGAGAAACTGTAAGAAAAACTTCTTGCTGAAAACGTTTCAAAATAGAAAATTATGAAAGTACGTTTCTGAATTGTTTTTTTTCAGCCAGTTGACAAAAATATTTTGCCTGCTTTTGTTTCATTGTCAGAAGCTGTACTCACATTCCGATTGCTCTGGAGTTTTGACATTTCTGTGCTGTTTGCAGGACAAGACAAACACCCGCAGCTTTGCAACTTTCTACAACAATGTTCTGTCGCACAGATTCAAACCCAAAGAAAACAATCAGGTAGAATGTCGAGCTGCACAACAAAAACCCATAATTTCTGAAATTTCTGACTTGAGGATTCAGCCAAACAGCAGAGAAAACTTTTGTTGGCTTCCGAAGGACTGAAATCTACACATGCGTACGTGTCTTGGGTCAGCGTGGAAAAGGATTGGAACAGTGTCACTCTGGCCTGAAAGCGGCTGCGCACAAAAATGTCCAAATCTTGAAATCTGCAAAACTTTTGTTGAAACATTGACAGCCAAAAATGACACTGCAATCAACCTTCACGTCGATCCATCACAAATGCAATTGCCATCATTCAACTTCTTTTTTGCAAGCGCGAAACAAAACTCGTGCTTTCATTTCACGGAGTTCTTATTGTTGTCGCGGGGTGTCTACTGACCAAACATTCATAAAGATGTTCAAATAGCAGAAATCTCCAATTTCATATTTCAGCCAAACAATTAAGAAAAACATGTCTTGGCTTCCGAAGGACTGATATATCTGCCACACGTGTCTTGGGTCAGACTCAAGGGTCCTTCCACTTCCTGTTGAACCCGCTCGAAGTGACAGCACCGGATTGCGAAAGAGACAGTGCCGGCCAATGAAATATCAGAGACACCGATGGCTTGCATGTTGCAGTGTGTGCAATTTTGGTCGACTCTCATTTCCGTAATCCCATCCTGATGTTGAAAGAGTCCATTAAGAACGCAGCAGCAAGGATTCCTGTTCATTCGCAGAGAACCGCGCTTCCATTGGGAACTTCGGCTTCTTTTGTACCACAAATTTTCATGTGAAGTCCTGAACAGTGAGGGCGAGGCAGTTCCTCCACGGACACGAAGCAAAAGCAGTTCGGCAGTTGTTTGCATGCTTTCCCTCACATGACTTTTCAATTCCACCAAGCCTGAAGGCCTTTCTTATCAAATTCATCTTCAGGTTGATGAATTAACCATATTTCAGCCCAGAGCCAAAACAGGAGGATAATTACACCATTGGGGATTCAATCGGCTGCAATCTGTGGGCTCCAGCAAATCCGTTGTTTCGGGTTTGCTCACCGAAACACCAAGCTCTGACGTTTGCAAAGCAGTCATCAATGGTCTGGTTCACAATATTGTACAGCATGTGCAATGGCAACAAGAATCTGAACATCAAGTAAGAAAAGATCAATTCCTAAATGGCGAGAATGACCCATCATTTTCGCTTGAATGGGACTCAAACCACGCGTTGCGCGCTTCTGCGTCAGTGAAGACGTTTCTCTTCATGACCCTTCGTCAGACAGCGGACACAGCGACGGTGACGGTCACGCTTCCCGTGCTCGTGGGTACCGGGGTGAACTCGGCATTGGGCAGACAGGTACACCTCCTCAACAATCCACACTTCGCCCAAACCTGTCTGCACGTGTCTCGGATCTCCCGCATGCGAGCACCGTAAATAATGGGATCCGTAAAATACTTGATGTACGGCAGCAGGTTCATGTAGTAGATGAGTGCGTCGCTCTGTAAATGGCTCTGGGAACTCGAGTTGAGAGATATGACGTAGACCACCGCAAAGGGGATGAAAAACAGGGTCAGTGTGACGATCAGGATGACAATGGTGACGAAAGCCTTGCGTTCGCTGTTGACTTCCTGATTGAAGCGAAAGCGGGAGAGCCGCTTCTGCAGCTTGTAGATCTCCGTGTAGATACGCAGACAGAGCGACACGATGATCACGTAGACCACGGCCACGATTCCGATTGACACGTTCGTGGTGAGGACGACCACAAAGAGAATGTGTGATAACATGGCGTCTCCGCAGTCGCCTTTCTTTACGACGTGCAGCATCGCGACGAAAGGGACGCACGCGCTGCCCAGGGTAATGATCCAGGTGCAGAAGACAAAGGTCCAGATCCTGCGCTTCCTCACGATGGTCTCGTGGTGAAGTGGGTTGCAGATGGCGAAGTACTGGACAGTGGCGAATCCGAGCATGGTCAGCGTGCTCACAATCCCAAAGGACGTGGACACGAGTACAGCGGCCATTAGATAAACGAACAGCTCGCACACAGACTGCTGACCGGACAGGATCATGAAGGTGATCTGGTCCTCGAAGAGAAACAGAGTGTTGTTGCAGAGCCAGGACAGCACGCTGCAGAGGATGTTGGCGATGCTGAGGTTGGTGAAGAGGATGTGGTAGGGCGTCTGGTGGCTGTGGAGTCGGACCGCGACCAGAGCCAGGGAGTTGCAGATGACAGACACACAGCTGAGGATCGTCTCCGTGACGAACCGCCCTGCAAGAAAAGAAAAAGGCAATCAGTTGTATTTCCCTTCTTGAATATTTCTCTCACAGCGAGACCTTCCTTTCTTTGTGTTTTCTGACAGTCTCCGTGTCTGCGCAAAAGGTCAAAGGATCAGAAGTCAGCCCAATCATATGAAATGGCGGTGTGTTGAATCGCGCCGCGGTTGCGGGTCTTTGTGTCTTTGTCCACCTCATTACGACTGTGGTCAAGAACTGAAGTGTTTCAGCATCTGCCCTGACATCGGTTGCTGTGGCCGTTTTTTTGTGACCAGAGACGCAACGGATTGTTCTGTTTTCTTTTGATCTCTCAGTCCTGGAGTCCACGAGTGTCATAACATCAAAGACCTCTTTCGGAACTCTGTACACAGCAGAGCACGTTGCGTTGAAAAGTCGAGCATTAGGGAGTTTAAACAGCGACGTTTGACTTTCAAACTTCAAATGTTATTTCAAACGTCAGAAATCACTTTTTGAAGTTTGGATTTTCATTCATATGTCACTCAAAAAATTTCAAATGATTTCATTTGGAACCTTTACCAAGTAAACTTCAGATGTTCATCTGTCAATTTATTGTAAATTTTGTTTTTGAAAGGGATTTTTTGCTTGCTTAAAATTTTTGTGAAAAGGTACTGTTTTGGGACTTTGTGCCAAGTTTGAAGTTTGAGGTTTGAAGTTTGAAGTTCATACATCAAAGATGAAAGGCGACGTTTCGCCGAAACGTCGTGTTTAAAGTCCCTATTGATAGAACTATTCTTCAAGAGATTTTCGAGGAGAAGTTCAGGGGAAAAAAACAACTCAGAAGTGGAAAGCTATTTAATAATTCAGGCGAGTAGATGTTTGTCACAAGGTTTTGTCAGCGCGTAATCGTATCCTGTTGAAATGCGGAGCGGAAGCTCCCTGCGGGCGACTTCACAGCGAGGAGAGGGCGCTGCACTTTTACTGCGCAGCCTGATTCTCTACTGCCACAAAAAAAAACAGGTCTTCTGCTTCGCTGAGAATACGTATTTGTCAATTCCCTGATCGAGACGTGACATTTGCTCGCTCGAAAACAAATCTCTTCTCTCGCGGCTCGCTTCTGGACTTTGACATTTCCCCAGTGCAATTGATACCTGTGTTTTTTGTTTTTATATCTGCCATTCCTTGAGTATCTGGTGAGGTTTGGGCGGGCGTCTTGGCCGAAGTGAAGCGACAAACATGACGTGGGACATGCGTCATCGAAACACGCATGAAACTAAAGCTGGGTTCCTTACTCGCCCGAAGTGAGCTCACCTGCAGAGGACTTGCCAGAATTTCTTGACTGTCGTTCTGGGAAAAAGGACCCGTTGTCCGTTGTGAGAAAACAGAATACACAGCCAAAAGAACAGATCCGCATCTGTCTCTTTCAGACTTTTGGATCAAAAGATGCGTTGTTTCTGCAAACGGTTAGTCTGCACAGGAATTTCTCTTTCAAACTCACAAAGGCAAGCAACGAACCAAGCTGTTCCGCTGCTATTTTCCTGCAAAAATCTTGCCCTTTTCTGTCCGCAAGACTGTCAGACCAATCAGGAGTTTTGTGTGAAAGGATCAATCTGAGGCTTCCACCATCATTGTCCCCAACAGATCCCTCCAATCCAGTGGGACCCGAGGTCAAGAACATTTGTGCATCAGAGGTGAGAAAAGAGTCCAATTTATTCGCCGCAATCCAGATGCCCCTCTTGTGTGTGTTTGTACAAATTGGTGTTTCTGGTACTTTTCACGTTTTTTTTTTTCTTTTTGCTGTTTTGCGTTTGCAAGACATTATCGGTCACGGGGTTTTCACTGATGACCAACATGGTGCTTTGCTTCTCTGTGTGAGAAAGAGACCTTCGCTCACGCGTGCTTGAGGAACATCAGCCTCTCTTCATCACGGCCGAAAACATCTCGACGTCCATTAGGCTGCAAACATTCCACAGAGATGGCAACTTTCTACGATCTCCATGAGACAACAAAAAATACCCAATGCGGAATGAACACTTGCACTTACCCAGAGAAAAGTAGGTGTCGAAGAACGATTCTCCTCCGTAGTCATCGTACAGAGTTTGTGAATCCATGTCATCCTGCAAAGTGGATTCAGCATCCATTTTGGAAGAGTTTACCTGCTCGGGCAAAGTTGCCACGAACTCAGAGACGCATGTTCAACTCAATCAATTTCTAGTCTGACGAACCACGAGGTTTGTGGGAACAAATGTCGGCAGGACGGGTTGCTTTTCATCCAGAGGACGGCCGCACCCGTGCATACTTTGAGAGTCAGAAATTTGTCCAGAATAGACGGACTGGAACCGCATTCCAGCAACAGCTTTCCGCAAACGAAAGGCAGCTTCCAGAAGCATACATTTCCCTTGTCGCTGAGGTCGGATAATCGCCTTATCAGCCGCCTATCAAATTGCAATTTCTTGAGCTCTTCCCATTCATTTCGCGCAAGTGTACCACTAAAAGGCGCAGAGATGTAAGCAAGACAAGATGAAGGACGAGAAACACACCATTGGCTCCTTCTCTGACCTTGCCAATCTGGACAAGGAAGTGAGGACAACAGAGCTGTTGGTGACAAAATTCAAATTCGACAAGCCAACAGGGAGGAATTGGACGAAGAGATACAAACGTTTCATGCATGACAAGTACCTCAGATGGTCACGACAAGAATCTTGAGTCACACAAGTCTTGTGACACTCACAATGCCACCGAAAGGAGTTTGTTTGTCCAGACTTTTCGCAGACCTGATCAAAAGACACGAGAATTGCTCTGTGTAAGTTTTCATAATGTTCCAACGAATATTTTTTGCAGCACAAATGTTCTGTTCACTGCGTCATGAATGTGCGTTTTGCGCGATGACAGCCAATCAAAAGAACAGGATTAAAATAAGTCCTTCCGCTGCTGATCAGGACATGAACTGTTCCGCATTCTCTGACAGGCAAACAGAACAGATCTGTGGCTTTGTTGCTTCGTGAAAGGTTGTCACAGGAAAGATTTGAACAATACCTTTCTCATTGGGCCTTGGTTGTGCCACGCAAACAAGGGAAACTCAATTTCCTGTCCATTGAGCCTTTTCATTCGTGGTCGCGGACCAATTTTGAAGCAAAATCGTTGCTTTGTACAGGTGTGCATATGGCCAAAAGAAACAAAAATGCTATTGTTTCCTTCCGAAACAACAATTTGGCGCAGCTTCCCTCCGACCGCTTGCACCCCTGTCGCTGCTTCCGACAGGACTCAGCCCATTCTGTTGCTGCATGCAGTTTCGCTGTCGTGTCATTTTGGGAGTTGAATCAGGGTCTGTAGGGGTTCTTTGAAACGTGTGTTTGGTGGAAAAGTAATTGGAAATGACACCAGACGCACAGTGTGAGACATTACTCCTGAGTCCTCAGGCAACGGAAAGCACACGCAACCGTGTGTTTTTATGCCACTTTTCTGTCGCAATGACAGTCGTCAACAAATAAAGGTACACGCACGTGCTCGTGTTCCCCTCATCCAATAAACGTTGTCCGTGTCACATTTTCCACAAGAACATGCAGGAAGATCTGACAGACACAGCAGCAAGTTCCAATCTCAGGCTCGGATTCCGAAATGTTTGGTAAGAGTTGACGGTGCTTGTTGATTGTTGCTGCGAGATGTGCTGGACGCATCTTCGGCTACGACGGTCTGTACTGGAAGTTGCGGTCTCCGATGCACAGAATAAGATTCAACACACAGAGAGAAAGACGCCCCTGCCAAGAAATTCTTGGACACTGACAAAATTTCATGGTCCGTGCTGCTTGACCTCCGCATGCTTGCAGCAAATGTACTCAAACCTTTGCACTCGTCATCATGCCTGTCATCCAGCAAAATGTGACCTCCTCAAAGACGAAACTCCAGACGGGTGAGCATTTGCTCAGAACTTGCGTCATTGGGCTCGGGGACGTCATCAGCACGGAACCTCGGATGCGCTGCAACTCTTTCAAACGCACGCGTGTTTCCTCTGTTCCTGTCCAAAATGGCAAAGTGTTTCTCTCCGGAGCTTTTCCTGGGGGTATTCGCGAATAATCCTTCGAAATTGCGACCTTCAGAGTGCAACGACATTCATTAACAGGAGAGGACACCAAAGAGGATGCCCAATCATGGTCCCAACATGTGTCATCCTGGGGAACAGCACTTTATCATGACTTTCTGCGGATCTGCCTTGGATAACCATGTACGAAGTAGTTCTGTATTCAACACAACATTGTGAATTTCTTTGATTGCTGTCTTGCACCATCCTCTCTTGGCAAGGATTGTCATTTTCTTTTGTGTCCAGCCAAAACCGCTCTGACCCTGGGGCCTGAAAAAGACACCCACAATGCTCGGGCGTAATCCGCTTCACAACAGAGTGGTGATTGTTGCAACTTCTGACAGATGTTTCCCCAAAACTCTCTCGTGTGACAATCTTGAGCACACAACGCAAATGTCAAGCTGCTTGCCGTGGTCGTGTTGCCCGCTTTGAGTTTTGGACTGAATAGACTTCATTTGCCAAGTGCTCATCTAAAGTTACGGCAAATTTGTTTTCCTGGGGGGCTGCAACTGACAAAAGCCACAACGAATGTTGATATTTTTACTGGGCACATTTTGCCCGACAACATTGGGAAAAACACCGCACCTAATCTGTGCTGAAAAGCACAAACATCAAAACAGCAAAACGTTGCCTGTTTTGGTGCAGCAAAATCTTGCGGGTGGCTAGTTATCACAGCAGACGACTGGAAGAGCATGTTTGTTGCGGAAGCACGGATGGGACATCTACCTTTCCATGTGAACACTCTGCATGCGCATGAAGAACTCGTTTGGTGTACGAGATATCTTGTACAGGGATCCGAGACCGAAACTTGCAGGTTGATGAAACATACAAATCATTGCTTCACAGACCTGGATCTCCCTGCCATGGAAATACCGCTGGACCCATGCTTGTGTCCACGACGGGAAACTATATCTCGACAAACTGTGCACCTGCATAGCACATCTGAGAACCTTGGGAGTAACTCTATGCAAGGACCACATGATCATGCAAATGTATATTTTCTTGCTGCCGGGTGGGTGTCTCTTGAGACAGGAAATGAAGACATCGCTCAAGGTTTCTTCCTTCAAACATTCTGTCTGAGCCAAGAAGCTGATCAAACGGACCTTGTGGTCTGCTTATTTGGCTGATCTTTTTGAGATCAAGAGCGAAAATTATGCAAGGGGTGAGAACGGGAGCAACTGACTTTTGAACATAAAAGGCCGATTCCCCTTCGATACGGCAAACATTGCATTATTTGCTCCAAATTTTGAATTGACCAAGGATCAGGACCATTGCAGAAAGACTCTCAATTTTCAAGAAGAAATTTAGGGTTTGTCCTCCCATTTCTTCTGCCTATAGACTGAGATCTTTGAATTGTTCAGCTATGGGGTCAATTGGTAGGGTCTATCTTTGTATTACAAAGTAGTTACACGAAGGATTGCTGATACTTATGGTTGGCTATCTGTCAAAATGAGAAATCAATTTTTTTGTTTCAATTGAAGATGTGCATGCAGCAACTGCTCAGAATTGGCAGGCAAATCTTCTGCTACGGAACGAGAACAGGTTTTTAGGTGATTTGAACCTTGAAGCATACATTATGTATAATGTATGGTGATGGTGAAAATCACCTATAGGCATCAAAAGGCTAAATCTGTGAACGCAAGTTTGAAAG
>JAAUXT010096110.1_pt1 | contig 14798 bp, 12 predicted proteins | sample 7278171 | NCBI WGS metagenome assembly JAAUXT01 (sample SAMN14350112, study PRJNA611818) | marine sediment metagenome | isolation source: surface marine sediment (1.8m) | place: French Polynesia: Moorea | collected 2018-08 | reverse complement strand
GACCACCACACCCTCCTTACAGGACCACCACACCCTCCTTACAGGACCACCACACCCTCCTTACAGGACCACCACACCCTCCTTACAGGACCACCACACTCTCCTTACAGGACCACCACACCCTCCTCACAGGACCACCACACCCTCCTTACAGGACCACCACACCCTCCTGAACGCATTGGAACGGTCGCGCTGTGTTCTCCCGCCGGGGCGACTCATGCGAGCCGGAAGTGCTGTCGTCACTGATGGCGTCTTTGATGACTGAAGCAGGACGCACGTCACGTGGCGAGACGGATGGGCGGAAGTTGCCTCGCTCTCAGCTGATGATTCTTACTTCCTGTTTCCTGTTCCCGCCTCCACTCCAGTCGTGCTGATCTCGCGGTTCGCGACGCTTCGACGCAGGAAGTGACTGAACGTCTCACTGTGCTGTGCCGATCACAAGATCACTGACCTCAAACATCATGTGCCGATCTTGAAAGGACTGGGGAAACAAACGCGTTCTGACTCGAATCTAAACAACTGGAACTTGTCCGGGAAATCACCAAATCCAGAAGAAAGAAAACGAGAAAAGAGTAACACCAAGTGTACTTGTTGAGAGAAGGTCCTATTTTTTGCACCTGTGGCGCAAAACCTGCAGAGTCTGGCAGTGACTGTTTGGGGACTTCGGAACCTCTGGGGCCGGGCCTGGATCCTTCACCAGGAACACGCGCTTCGTATCGTGTTCACCAATAGGAGTCGCTGATTTCAGCAATCTGGGTGTGAGGTTTCAGAGTGATGAGTGTGGTGAGTATGAAATCTCAGTGTGATGGGAGACCGACTCCCCTGATGAGTTTCTCCCTGTCCCGATGCTTCGTGCACTTGTCGCAGCTTCGAGTCTCATGTGATGCGGTTCCGATGTGGAGATACATGTGGTCTCCATGACGCATCCCAGCGTGACTGTCACAGACCCAGCACGCTCACATTTCAGCGAATTGACAACTGTTCGTGATGCTGACTCGAAGCCCAACCTTGCGTGGTTCTGCCCCGAAATGTGCTGGTTATTTAGTTGTCCCTGCACAGGCGCCTTGTCTCAGTGACAATCAACGCAATATCTGCCATCACGTTGGATTTCTGAGGACCGAGCTGCGATACCTGTCAGGGAAACTGAGATTGATTGATCATGTGACTGCGGCAGCCCGGGAGCTCGTCGGGTGGGCGATAAATCAGAGTGAGAGCTCGGAAACGGAGCGCGCTGTCGCTTTGATCTGGCCGCCGCGTGAGAAACGGACCGAGCGCCGAGCTGTTCAGGGGGAGGCGGAGCCAGGAGCGGGCGAGCGAGAGGCCCCCTGGCGGATGCAAAATTCAGGCTGGGGAACTACACTCCCCGGACTGGGTCTGATCCTGAGGGGCAGATCTAATGAGCCTCACACCGAGGTTTCTACCTGTCACCAATTCTCTTTCTATCCATACTGACTTTCTATTTTTGCGAGTGTTCCATCTTTGTTCCCACTGCTTCTCACACAACCGCCGCTTCCTTCCTCTATTGTTGTTCAGACAGAAACCCACAAACTTACGTTCTTCCCGGTTACAAAGAAAGTGCGACATTGTATTTGTCTCTTGTTGTTCTGTGGTGAATATTCTCTGACTTTTGACTGCTTCTGGCTTTTTGGCCATGTTGAATTGCAAGTAACTCCAAAATGCTGACCACGGTAGCAATGAGCTCAGAGTAAGTGATATCTTTTTCAATCAATTTTGAGTGTCAATTGGTGTTGAGTTCTATTTCAACAGATTTTTTGCAGCTTCTTTCTTTCTCAGAAAAAAAGGAACAACAACTTGTGAATGATGTAGTGCTTGACAGTGAAAATGTTTATTTTTTGGTGAGACGATTTTTATTACTGGAATAAAGAGGACAGCAACAATGCGTTGTTTTCTTTTCCACCAGTTTGTTTCACTTTTCCAGTTGAGACTTTTCATGCATTTCAATTCTGGATGTGATTTGAATTTTCAGAATAGCTTTGTGCACTTCTTTTCTTTCATCTTTGTTCATGACCACAACACAGGGCTGGCTTAACATGACAATTTCTGAACAATGCTTTACCAGTTTTGTCTTCTGCTTGATTTGATTCTGTTTTGCCAGATCAGGGTCAGACTCAAGTATGCAGGTCAATGATCTGATTCCAGGTCAAGAATCTGATTCCAAACTGCACACAAATGCCATGCACAGGGAGCCAATGGAGAGCTGAGCACAGTGAAGCCAGAAGGGGGCGCTGCTAACGTCTCTGTGAGGCTGTTTGAGACTTTGTCAATCATACGTCAAATATGGATCCACTGTGAACAACCTTCTGGCCACCCCAAAAAAACGTGTTCTCATCCTGAGTCGCGTGGGTGAGAAAACATAAATGTTCTAATAACTCATCTCTGTTTGAATTTCCGAGTGAATCTCTCTCAGCAGCACATTTGGAGGTCGTCTAAGTTCGTCTGTGAGGAAACGGTCACAATCGGCCAAATCAAGGCATTCTGTCTTCCTGTCTTCCAGACACACGGTCAAGACAGCACCGTGCGTTCTTCGTGGAACCAGGGACTCACCCATGCAAAGTTTCCTGAAGACTGTTCCAGCCATCGGCCTACCAGAGGCGCAGATGAAGGCACAAATGATTCTCGGACCCCACGACACATTTGCTCAGAAGATTCACGTCCCACAAGATACTCCGTGGGGTTCCCTTAACTGACACCCTCAAGTTGTTCCCAGTGTTACCCTTCCCCAGAGGGCTCCTGACCTCAATCTGCAGCATCCACAAGAGCCCGAAGTCAGAGTGTTTATGGCAGTCGTTTCAGTTGTCACACACACATACACACACGCACACACACGCACACACGCACACACAGTTCCCAGGTATTTCAAGCGCAAGCAATCTCATGCCAGGGCGGAGCCCAGCAGAAGAAGCCTGCTTACCCATTCAACCCCCTACTGAACACAACGCGGGGTTCACAGTCGGGACCTTAAGTTGCAACACGTGCGACGCCCCGTGCCACGTGCGACGTGCCATTACAGGCTGGAAATCAGTTTTGCCCTTTTTGAAATTTTGTAAATGATGTTCAATTTTTCTGAAACATAAACCCATTCAAATATTGAAAAATTGTGTCAACTAGAAACAGTTTGTGCTCTGAAAAATGATTTCAGTGAAGAATGTCTCATGATATAGAGAGAAGAAAATTCAGCACAGATTTTCCAGGGTGAAATGCCACGTTGCATGTGGCACGGGGGCGTCACACGTGTTGCAACTAAAGGTCCCTAATAGCAGTCGAGCCCTTCTGCCTTCGGGCCCCTGACGTGATCTGTATCCGCCTCTGGCAACACAAGTGTCTCTCAGCGTTTTGCTGGTTTCCTTTGTGATTTGGTTGAAGCGTCACACACGCATTAAAACAGCTTTCAGTTCCGTTTCAAAAACATGCAAATGCATTTCTATGCACCTTCTAATTGCCTCCCCAGGTGGAAGGAAAAACGAAACACTCACAGTCAGCTTCCGGAGTCTCTTCTCTGCAGAGCTTTGCAGCAGCAGTTCGAGTTTTCCAAACGAGGACTCCCAGCAAGTTGTTGAAACAAGTCTGTGCCTCGGCTCCGACCAGGTTTGGACACCAGTCAGGTACAGGACTGCTCCCCTCAGGGTTGGACTCCCTCAATTCTTCCCCGGATGCGCAAGTGACAATGGACACACACCTTACACTCAGGCGAATTCAGCACGGATGCCACAAACAGCACAAACAGCCAGGATTTGCTTGTGGCAGCGAGATCCATCAGCCATACTTTAGCTTTGAAATGAAACATGTGAAAATGAGAAAGTCGAAGTTACACCTGCGATATCAAATCAAGGAGGAGTCTTGTTTTCGTGAGTGTGCCTGTGGACCGGTCCATGCAAACAAAAGCGTTAACGTACCGTCAGTTGACCTGAAGCGTCGTGCGCTGACCGCACAGAGCGAAACGCGACGCTCCCGTGGGGCGGTCTGCTCCTGCTCGCATCTCCTGCGCATCCTCAGAGACGAAGCGCCCTCTGACGTGTGGTGGTCAAATTCAGTCAGGGCAGATCCTCGCTTCGTGCAGGATAAAACAGGCTGGTGTGGGAGAAGGTTCTGAGATCCTGAGCCCTCGTGGCCGTCTCTCTTTTGGCCCCGCATGTTACACACGGTGAAAGCTATGCCGCCTTGAGGGTCACCCCGGCCACAATCCCTTTACTCCTGTAGAATGTTCCAGTGCGGACAAAAAAGCTAGTCCATTTTATATACTGTACATATCTTCTGCGTTCTGACGCACATACGTAACAAAGAACTTGCACACAAAAAATGCCAAAGAAAGCTGCAAAAAGTCAGGAGAAAAACAACAAACAAAAACAAGGAAAAAACTGAAAAGAAATCATGGAGAAACCAGCCAAATCTGATTGTTTTGCCTGCAGAAAAAGTTTGCTATTGTTGCGTCGTTTTGTGGACGCCGCCCTTTGGCTGCACTGCAGACAACATGGTGGCCTTTCGCGCCAGCTTCGTTTCATTTCCAGGTGCGGAAAGGTGAGTCCCGAGCGCGGCGCTTCCAGGAAATTTCCTCTGTTTCCTTACAAAATCTCTGTTAGGAAACGGGTAATTCGAGCCTCATTGAAATCGTCAGGTGAGTTTCAGAACGCTGCACGCGAACAACGACACTCGCCATTCACTGCACCGATACGCGCTGTCGTGGTATCTGCTCCGCCGACACATGTCTGTCGTGGCGCAACGAGAAGTTTGGACAACGACTCAACCGAAAAGTCGATTTGCAGATTTCGTGAGATACCCCCATATTAAAAATAAATAAAACGACGGCAACAGCGATGCCACAAAAATGCGCGTGTTTTTTGCTGACCTGATGTTTTTCGCCAGATATTCTTCTTTTGCACTTGGTCACTGCTGAAAAATATCACTTGTCTGGGTTGCGATGTCCTGCGCGGATTCAGGACTGGAGCTCTTGATGAGGAGGGGTCTGAGAGGTTCCTGACTGGGGAAGAGAGCTGAGCTGGGCCTGACTAGGGAGACGGGGATGTCGGTCCCAACTTCAAACAATTTTTCAAAAAAAAAGATGCGTTGATGAGAGAGACACTTGCACCAGTGCAAACGTGGGAAAGACGTTGTGCATGTCGGTCTGGCTGTTCGTGCACATGTACGTCTGTGTGTTGACGCCCAACATGGGAGTGTCAGTGTGTGCACACCTGTGAGCATGTGCGTCTGTGTGCGTATCCGCCCTGCATTCAGACACCGAACAAACAGAAGCCGTCTCAGGGCGTTTCTCATCTCCATTCCCTGTGCTCTCCTCGCTTTTCATGCAATCTCGTCACCGCAAATTGTGGCGCTCATGTAATGACGGGCGCCTCTGTGTACCGAGGTTTATCTGCACTTAGGCGGCGTCGCGTCGCGCATAGCGATGAGGCGCGCCGGGCGCGCTCCGTGTGCGCGTCACGTCGCGTCGCGTCGCCGTCGCCGCGGCCCGCCGGTACCGCGGGACACCGGGCGGCCCGACGGGGGAAGGGAAGCCGCGAAATCTTACCGCCGTCTTTCTGTTACTTGGGGGCGGATCCAGGAAGAAGTCGAGGAGGGCTCCACTCTCTTCAGGGGGCGACTTAAGTCTTGAGAATTTGTACATGTCATGGCGATACATGTATGCAGCTTTGGCGCAAAGTTGCTGGGGGAAACTTGGGGTTTTTTCCTGGTTTGAGTTGGATTGGGTTATAAGCCTGACCCCAACAAGGCTAAAGGGCAAATGAACGTCAAAGCAACCGTATCCTTGCGAAATAACGAAATGAAATTCTCACGAGATGCACGATTGTGCATGATAAGGGGGGCAACCACAACCTTCAAAGGGGTTGGAGGGAGTCCGAGCGTCTGTGCCCCTTTGACGTGGCCCTGGTGAAATTGTGGTTCCGACTCAGATCCAGGACAAAGGCTTTGCAGGAGAGGGTGTTTGTGCCCAAACTCTGACCTGCAATGGATGTCAGTAGGGGTTTTGTCGTCTGCTTGGTGCGGAGAAAGAGGTGAGTGAAAAACCTTTCAGTCAACGACCAAGTCACAAAATTGCAAATTGCAAATTACACACACGTTGACACAACAAAAAACTAATTTTGTCACTGAATTCCTCCAGAGATGTCCCTCCATGTTCCCTTTTCAGTTGTTGTTGATGTTATGATGAGATAGACTCTGCCATCTTTGTGAAACATCAACCTGTTTTTTAGCCACACGCCCACAAATCGAGGCACCAGCACACTGTCTTGCATTCGTTCAAGCAAGCCTATCAGCTGTAATCTTTCATTGAGGATCATGATTTCTTTGTGTTGCATGATGTTGGCCACTGAAATTGAGAACAATGCAATGAGCAGGTTGATGAGGAGAATACTGAACAGACAAATGTACAGAATGTGAACAAAAAGCAGCAAGTAGTAGTTTTCATTTTGTAAAGTGTGTCTGAATTGTCTCATGTCCACCATGTTCAACAACAAAAGGAAACTGTTGTAGAAATGATCAAGAGTACTTGGACTGAAGTCTGGATTGGCACATCCATCTTTTGTGTGCAACAACACAAACAGTGTGTGCACAAATGGCAAAAACAATATTGTGTAGACACTGATGAACTGAACAAGGATAGAAATCATTTTAACAATGGTTATTGCAACAAATTCCAGCAAGGAAAATATTTCAATGATGTAAAGTAATGTAGGAATTGAGTAAATGTAACAAATACTTGTCAGTATGTCTGTGACTGCTTCTGTGTGAGATATTTTGAAATATTTAAAAAGAGCAACAGCAAAGGCAGTCCAATTGGATACTTGTATGGGAAACAGTAGACTGAATAGGAAGCCATTCAAATGTTTTTTTCTGTTTAACTTCTGTTTCCTTTGACCCAAATTATATTTGTGATTTTGGTGTAAAAAGGACGTGATGCTGAAAACGTTGAACAGGCCAAGCAAAGCCAAGTAAGTGAGGAAAACTATCATGAAGTTCTCTCCAGTGTTCACGTACAGGGGTTGGTGCGAACAACTTGGTGCAGAGCTGTTGTCTGTTGCCTTCTGCACAGAATCACCGGATTCACCAGTGAAACTGATAGCAAGGCACAGAATGTGAAACACAAGGTAAAATCCAAATCCATAAGCTGTTGGGACAAATGCTTTTGATTTGAGTGCAAGCCATTGCATTATGAGCAGACTCTTCGCAATGTTTCCGTGCTTCATCTCAAAAGCATCAGTTTCATCCAGGTAGCTGAGCAGAAACAGGGGGGATTTGAATATTCTGCTTCCAGACTCATAGGTTTCGTACTCTGTGATGTCCACCCACTCTTGTCTGATGATGCCTTCTTCCTTGACCTTTGTGACATAAACACCAGGTGTGTGGTGAATGACTTCATACAAGTTCAAACAGCCCAGGTTGGCAGCCATTTCTAAAGGTCTGAGTCCATCACTGTTCTCATGCTTCAGCAACACAACCAAATCCTGTGTATCAACATGTTGCATCACGCTTTTGTAGGTGCAAATTGATCTTTGCTCAGAGATGAGTTCCAGTGAGTTTGAAGCAACAAGAGAATGAACCATGTTTTCTTTGAAACAATTTTCTTGAAAAATCTTTGCTCCCTTCTCCAAGAGTAGTTTCATGACTTCCACAGATCCCATCATGACAGCCACAATCAGTGGTCTCGTCATCCTCCGAGTCACGTGTTTGGGTTCCAGGTTCTCTTCCTCAGCGCAGAAAAGGCCATTTGTGAGCAGCTGACACTGGGTTGGAGAAGCGTTGCGCAAAACTCCACTGACAGTGTCCACGTCATTCTCTTGTATGGCTCTGAAGTAGGATCCGTACTTCGAATGCGATAATGTCTCAACACAAAAATTGCTTTGTGCCCCCGTTTTTGACATTTTCAAACGCGTCTGCAGGTCAAGTCTCGTTGGAAAAGTGAAACCTGATTTGCAGAAATTTTATTCAGATCAAGATGAAACCATAAATCTTTTGAGTTTGGAGACAACACCGAACCGTGTGAAATTCCAGATTTGATTGAACAAATTTGTCTCCCGTAACCAGACGATAGTTTCTGACAGCACCACAATTTTTTGAGTCAGAGTTCCAAATTCACCTTTTCTTTCTATTGTTTCGTCCAATTTCCATTCTTTCTTGTCCACAGGTTTGGATCTAGCACACGTCCACAAACCATCCTGTCAAAATTCACGCATTTGAATGAGCAAAATGATTGATTGTTGAAGCCACAAATTTCCAGCTCAAAACAGGAAAGCAAAAACGTTCCACCCAATAGAAAGGAATTGCCACAAACGTGGCTGGTGTTTGCCTTGGCTAATGCATAACACACAAAAAGATGCACAATTGGAAAGGCTCGGAGAACATGTTACCTGGATTATCAATACAAATCCACTTTTCGCGTTCTTGCTTGGCAAATCCTATCTTGGAAGCAGAACTGAATGTCATTTCAGTGCCAGTGACACAGTGGATGTCAGCATCAGGACTGTGGGTGTCTTGACGCGAGGACTGGGAAAGGATTCGGCGTCAAAACGAGCTTCACTGTTGTGCGATGTAGATTTTTCATTTTCACCAGAAAGAGCCAAAAGTATTCTTTCAAATTTTCAAGTTAACGTGATAAATTCTTTCTGGACCTCATCACACGGATCACTGATATTTTCAACTGTGCATAGGTGACACTGTCCGTTCCACCTTGGCAACAATCACCTTGCTGGGAGGGATGAGTGGTGCCCCGAGATTCTGCGTCAGAGAAATGTAATGCACCCTGTAACAGTGCTGGCGCCCCCTGGATCCGCTGGAGCTGCGGTGCGTCGCGGTGGAATCGCGTCAGCCCGGCCCACCGCGCGGGCTTCACTCCCTTCGCTCGCACAGAGCGGTGAGAACAAGAAGACCCGCAATCGCTGAAACCCGACTCTCGGCGTGCACTCTGAGAACGCGACTCGAGCGTTCGCTCTCTTTGTGGACTTGAACAGTTGGAGCCCGTCCGACTCCTCCGTGCATCTTCCGCGACCATCTCTGCGTCATTCCCCACACACACCTCCACATACACTGATGCTCGAGCACACACACCTCCACACACACTGATGCTCACACACACACACCTCCACACACACTGATGCTTACCCACACACACACACGCACACACACACACACTGATGCTCACACACACACACCTCCACACACACACTGATGCTCACACACACACACCTCCACACACACTGATGCTTACCCACACACACACACACACACACACACGCACACACACACATTTTGCACAGCAGCGAAGTATGTTTCTCTTTCACAACATTGGAATTGAACTCACCATTTGAAGTCATGCCCTTCACGGCAACTGGCCAGCAACCTGTGAACTTGATGCAGCTTTGTCGTGCGTGTGCCCTGGCGGATCCAGGGTCCGGAGTGGAGACAGCTGCGGTCCGGGTCCAACCCTCAGCGGAAAGGGGCACAAGGGGATCAGGGCTCCAAACGTCCAGAGCATAACCCACGTGAAGAAACAAATGTGCTCTGAACCAGAGTGTCAAAATCAATTCTTTTGGCGCGGACCCGGACTTCAACCCACAGAATGCGCTGAGGGTATCCAAGAACTGCCGGGTCCTCCACAACGCAAGGTTCCTGGTGTCGGTAAAACGCCAATGTACAAGAGTTGGAATTCCAGACAGTGCTTCTGCAAATGCTTTGGATTCAGTTCTGATTTTACGCTGCAGAAATATGAGAACGACATGACAATTTGTTGCCACACAAAAGCTCATTGTTCTGCGTGAGAATGGGAGAAACTGACGGAATTTTAAATGAAGCCGAACAAGTGAAACTCAACCCGTTTCCCTCTGTGCGTTTCCTATGGAAAACACCTGGTGATCCTCGGATTACACTCGAACCCGACGCTTTAGAGGCTCCTACATTGCCTCCTGTTGTCCCCGTCCCCCTTTCCCAAGGGTTCAGCCCCAGCCAGACGCGACACTGCATCCTTGTTTGAGCCACGCAATGGTTCTAGCATCCTAAAATTTGCGATACGTGCAGATCTAGATCTGCAATATTTTCTTTGAAATGGTCTCTCCGAGTTCGTGTTCTTCCCCTTGGTCCCTTGACCCTGTTTAAGTTTCGCCAGACCTGAGCGCTGCCGGCGGACCTCGCAGTGTGGTGCTCAGCAAGTTCAGCAGCAGATCCAGGATCCAGGCCAGTGGATTGCAACAGGAGAGTGGTCCAATTTCTCACCCCTCTTCACTTAAAATGGAACATCTGCGCATTGAGCACCTTATTCCGTTCAGCGTGCAGGGGTGGGACTCGGGCCCCATGAGACCCCAGGGCTGGTTCCGTCGAAGGACCTCGAACCCAAATCCAGGGACTTGGCACCCGGCTCCGCGTGGCTACAGGAATCTGTGCGTCCTCCGAGATGATCCGTCTGTGAGGGATCTGCAAAATGCAAAACCTCTGGGTGGATCCAGGGTCGACGTGAGAACCCACCCGTCCTGAGTGGTGGTGGTGGGGGGCGTCCTGGTCGAGACTGCACTGGAACCATTCTTTGTGAAAAAGCAGACTGTTGGTTGTGGAGAAACAGATTCCTCAGCTTTCATTCACCATTGCAACTTTCAGAAGTCAGATTACTGTTCCACGTTCATGCCATCGCCAAACAGTTCACGCATACATCATTCACACGCACGCACAAAGGTACTCTGTCAGACGTCTGAACTCTGCAAAAACGTTACAAATCACACAAGGGTCTGAGAACCCATTGCAGGCGTCCCAACTCTCAAGAAAGTTCGTCCTGTAGGATTCACCGCCGCAGCCCATCAATTTGCGAAGCGTTCTGCAGACAGAGACGGATGTCAACTGTCTCTCACAGTGCACCAGACGAGAAACTGATGTCTCTGCCGAGACTCGCGGTGCAGGAGACGAAACGAGCCTGCGGGCGATATTAGGGCGTCCGACCCGTCGGGGGCGGCAATTCGGGCGTCTGACCCCGATGACCCGACGCCTCTTGTCATGAAGTGCGCCGGGCTCTCAGTGCGCTGAGGTCCCAGACCTGATGAGCAGACACGTACAGCGGGAAGCCACAGCAGAGCAAAGCCCATTCACTTACTCTGACCAACATACGGCATTCAGGGGCGGATCCATGGGACTCCCAAACTTGTCTTGTCCGCTTTTGAATGTGTGTTGCACGCACTGGTCGCCTTGTTGAGAATGCGCCCTCCCTCATTTTGTTTTAGAAGCATGAAGGTCGACCATCCACAATTGTTCCCTTTCTTCTTTGCACACGCAAGCGCACAAGGCCACACAGACACACGTGCACTTACACACATGATACGCTTTTCTCACACATACACACATTGACACACACACACACACAACACACACACACAACACACACACACACACACACACACACACACACACACACACACACAACGCCTTCATCTTCAGTGTTACCCTCCCACGTGAGAGAAAGCGCTTGTTTTGCTCGTGGGTCTGTTCGTTTTCTCCTCCACACAGACCACACGCTGCCCACCACAGTGACAGAGAGACCCTCTCAGCCGCTGTCCGTCCCTTTCTCACAGTTTCCCTTTGCGCTGATAACCCAAAATAACATGAGAGATTTCGCGGCCCGAACCGCCAATAAAAGTGTGAGAACCTGCCATAGGCGCGCGAGTTGCGCAGTGATGATGGATCGCGGGACCAACAGCGCGCCGCTCCGTGTCTACATAATGGAGAGGCTGCTGGCCGCGGAACTGGCCCACCCAGGGGCGGATCTACAGGGGGCGGCGCCCCGGGTCCCGGGCCCACACGGGGGATGTTCCGCAGGGGAAGGGTCCTGGCCCACGTGAACTGACGAATACGAACATCACGGAGGTTTATCAAATATGTCCGCTCCTTTTCCGGCGTGTCCCTATTGCCAGATCAGTGGTATAGATATCATTTGGTTACTTGTCATTGGCTCTCAACTGCTCATGTGATGCTAAGTTGGTCATCTGTGCCACGGTTCTGGCAATTGGGGCACTGCACGTGTAAAAATCAAGCTGTGTCGAACCTCGTCTTTGTTGCGCCCCCTCCAACTTCAGGTCTGCACCGTGGCTCAACAGAGGCCGACTCTTCCTTCCCAGACTCTGGATCCACACAAGGAGCACGATTCAAACAGAATTCTTTCCTTGTCATCGCTTGTCGACCACGTGGAGATCAGCGGAGAATGTGGAGGCAGGTCTCAGGTTCGTTCCTATCCAGCCAAACAGAACAGTTCAGGTTGGTCTGGGGCTTCCCACAAACCTGACGCCCAGGGACCACATTTCAACTGAACATTTCACCACGATGAAGAGGGCAGGGGGGTGACGCGCCGTGACCAACCAGGTCCGGGTCCGCCTGTCGATGAAATGTGAACCTCTCGCAGTGGACCCACCCCTCATCACAGACCCCAGGTGCACCCTCCCACGGTGGGTCCGCCCCTGCTGCTCTGGTTCCTGGTCCAGGTGAGCCTGGTGGAGTGATCCATTGCCCGCGGCTGTTCTGCTGCGCGTGTTCCATGCTCGCTGCCCGGGCCGCGCCTGGGTGTAGCCGTGTCAGACGACTCCGTTACCTTGACGCCTCAGGTGTAGCAGCTTCCAAAGGACTCCGTTACCCAAAGGCCTCGCGTCTTCTGGTACGAGATCAACCACAACCACGCTGATTCAGAGTTCTGTCTCCTGGTCCTGGTGCACCGCTGGCAAACAGAAATCTGAGTTTTATGGGTGCTGGTGGTCGACTGGTTTCTGAGAGAATTGAGGCCCCTGGAACTGAGGTACTCCCCCGCTGCCACACCGATGTCCGGGTCGCCTCACACCGCGCATACCATTGATCATGTGAACAGGGTCGACTCGGGTCCTTTCGGTCCTGAGGCCTACGGGCTCCGGTATAGGGCGTCATGTCCGCCAATTGTAGGGCAGAACAGCTGCGATTCACTCAAGTGGATCCATTTCCCGCGTGAAAACGGAAATGGCGGAGAATAAGTTTTTTTGAAGCCTAAAATATATTTTTTGGGTTGTTTTGACACAAGCCCAAGACTACAGCAGTGAGCTTGTATTGCCGAAGCGACAAGGGAGGGGAAATATCCCAGGACTCTTGCTTTCTGGGATGAGAACTTCGAACTCAGTTTGTTTGAAGTTTCACCATCATCTCGATCGAAGCCTGCAGATCACATCTCCGCACAAGAAATGCTGAACTTCCTGTAAAATTCGTTCATTTTGAAGTGGAAACCATCTTCGTGTGACGTACCTTATCCCTGCGGGTCCGTCCCGTAGAAGGTCTTGTCTCGTGTTGGAAACCCCCTTCCCGCTCGCTGGGGACTTGACCTTAATTCAAGACCAACTGGGGATAGTTTTGCACTCTTTTGGCAGGACACCCACATCTCGACTCCCACTTGGCCTTCCACGACCTCCAACATTTAGTGCGACGGACGCAGAAAAACTTGACGTCTCCATGGCGACACGATGACCTTCAGGTTCCCTGCAGGGGAATTCCTTTCAAAAGCGCGGACAAAGGCGATCATTAGACGAGCCGCAGTCTTTGATCAGCGCCGCAGAAACGTCGACTGCAAATTATGCGTCATTAACGCGACGTTGCCGGCAGCGCCGTCCAGGGGCGCGCGGAAATGGCGCGAAAATAGAGAGGTTTCGATGCAACCCGGCGTGTCATTACCCATGGGATAAAGAAACGTCCGTCCCATTTCATGTGCCAAAAAACATCCCAAAAAACATGGGAACAGGCTTTCTAAAACTGAAAATTTACTGTGATCAACAGCACATTTTTTCTTAAAATTTGTCAAGTTTCGGCACAAGATCTTAACTTTTGAATTTCTACTGGAAAATGTCAACTTTGTTGAGAAGGTTTCTCATGAAACAGCCCCATGGAAATGGAACACGTGGTAGTGAGGGTTCCCGCGTAATTTTGTGTCGCCGCGGACGTTTTTCACCAAAACCTCTCTAATACCGGAGCAGTGGCGGGAACTGGGGGAATGGCGGGAAACTGATCCGGAATGCCCCCGGGGGTCGCGCTGGACAACACGTCCGGTACAGCAACGCGTTCTATTGCACAGGGAGTGGACGGAAGGAGGTCAGCCCCAGGGTCCCGGCCATGTGATCTCCGGCAATAGACAAGAACCACACATACCTCAAGTGTGTTACGTCAGTTGGGTGGTGGGACCAGGCAAAATCGGCGCTCTCACAGATGTGTGGGAATCCCAGTGAGGGTGGATCCACGGGGCTGTGGTCTGTCTCCTTCACTTCTTGTCTGTCGGTCCTTTTCCGTCTGTTGAATGCTGCAGTCGCATTCAGGAGGTGGGCCCACGAGTGCAGCCAGCGGTCGGTTCCTGGCTGACGCTGCAGGACCCGACATTTAAGGTTTTCACATTGGTGACGCTGCGACAAAATTTTGACGCGTTCGTGAAAATTTCTTGATGCAGGCATCAAGTCCTTTTCACATTGGGCTTTGTGGCAAGGACTTTTGATGCTTGCGTCAAGAAATTTTGATGCAAGCATCAATCAAACATAGTCTTTTTAATCACGGTTTTCACATTGGTTTTGCCACTTGATGTAATTATCAGTCTGTACTGAAAAAAACCCTGCGTCAAAGGACAGACCCTGCGGCAAATTTGACGCTTGACGCATGGATTTTTGCCGCAGCGTCACCAATGTGAAACCCTTAAGGTGACTTCATATAGAGCTGCGGCTGCGGCAGCGGTTGCGGCAGCAAAATGAGGTCACCATTGAGTGCAATGTCCGCACATTTCTTGCGTCAAGAATCGATTCCCAGCG
>JAAUXT010041185.1_pt1 | contig 14799 bp, 17 predicted proteins | sample 7278171 | NCBI WGS metagenome assembly JAAUXT01 (sample SAMN14350112, study PRJNA611818) | marine sediment metagenome | isolation source: surface marine sediment (1.8m) | place: French Polynesia: Moorea | collected 2018-08 | reverse complement strand
GTGTGTGTGTGGGGGGGGGGGTCCGCGTGTGGATCAAGCAACAGTCCAGTCTCAATCGGGTCTCGAGAGCACTCAGGTCCTGAGCAAATTGGGCAAAAAATTCTGAATTCTGAAAATTCTGAATTCATGCAATTGTTCATGAAAAATATTTTGCTTCCATTTGAACGTTATTTAGTTTGTTTATTTTTTAATGTATTTATGTAGAAAATTTTGACATGGGGATTTGAAAAATTCACACATCAGCCCAAAGGATGGTTGTCGTGACAACGCGTTCACACCTCCCGATTCTGGTCGTGAGGGGACAACAAGTTTGTTGAACTGTGAAGTGTTCCGGCTCCCGCCCCGCCTTTCAACGATGATTCGCGACAAGCAATCAGTGGAGCGCTGATCTCGAGGTGTGAGCACACACGACAACGGCGTCTCCCGCTCAGCCAATCAGAGGCCTTCCCGCGCGGCGTTCTGTTCACACCCAGTCAGCAATCAGACCAAACTGCTCCGGAGGTGTGAAACGCGCGCGTCGTCCTCGCAGCCAATCAGAGTTGTCCTGCTGAGAACTGCAGAATTGCGCCGTCCTCTCTCTCAGCACAATTGTGTTGTCTTTGCTACGCATCGCACGCATTCCGAGTCCGTCTGCATCCCACTGCTGCGCCGCACGCTGCAAGCGAATTTGAAAACGAATCTTGGTGATTTTACCCCGTCAGGTGTTGTACGTACTGAAGAAGCTGGAGCGCCTCCCGATGTCGCTGGAGATTCTGCACGAGACCGGCGTCGGCAAGACGGTCAACTCGTACCGGAAGCACCCGCAGCCCGTCGGGGAGCGCGCCCGCGAGGTCGTCACGCGATGGAAGGGGCTCCTCGCCGACCAGCCGCAGCAGGACGTCACGGTGAGTACACCCTGAGTACACCCAGTACACCCTGAGTACACTCAGTACACCTTGAGTACACTCAGTACACGCTGAGTACACTCAGTACACCCTGAGTACACTCAGTACACGCTGAGTACACTCAGTACACCCTGAGTACACTCAGTACACGCTGAGTACACCCTGAGTACACTCAGTCCGAAAGGTCAGGTCCGCTTCATCTGACATCTGCTTTTTCGGCAAAATTCCACAATTGTTTTGTGACCTTTTACTTTGGATAAACAAGTTCCACTGAACAAGTTATGCTCGGTTGGAGTCTGGACATGGGCTGCAGCTCAAAAAGACTTCAGGGACGTAAAGTGACAATAAGTTTGGAGGGGGATGAGGACGGAACGTTCGGCTGTGTTTCAAGCTGGACAAACACGGCAGCAGCGGCCGCTTTCCTCGGGATTGACGGTGGCGATGATCATAATCAATAATTCACGAGCTGAACGCGTCGCCCATTAATTTGTGGATCGACAGACGCAGACAGACGGACCCGAACTACAACTGTACCTCATTCTCATTGACGTTTGTTTGTGTTGCAGGTGAACGCATCGCACGTCCCTGACGCCATGTCCGCCCCTGCGCCGCCGCCCGCCACGCCTGCTGAGCACCAGGTGGCCCCACCGGTGCAGGTCAAACAGGAGAAGCCCGACGGTCACAAGCGGCACGGCGAGTCGCGCCGTCACCACGAGCATGAGCACGCGTCGGAGAAGAGCCGTGACGCGTCGAGCAGCCGTCACCACCAGAGGGAGCGGGCGTCCCCCGGGGACGGCGGCGGCTCTCAGCACAGCGACCCCCGGGACGGCTCGCCGCGCCCTGCCGCCGTGAAGCTGGAGCACGACAAGGGTCGCGATGCGTCGCGTCACGACAAGGCCTCGTCATCATCCCGCAGCAAACACGGTGATGGACACGGCTCCAGGTCATCCGCCGACGTGCGTCACGGCGGGTCGCGTCACGACAACTCGAGGCACAAGGACAGCGCCGAGTCTTCTGCTGACAGTGACCGTCCCAGCTCCAAGTCGTCTTCCTCGGAGACGCATCGTCACGAGAAGTCCTCCAGCGGCAAGCACGGGGCGAAGTCTTCTCACAGTGACACGCACAAGGACACGTCTTCTTCGGAAGGCGGCCGTGGTTCTGCTGACCACAGTCGCCACGACAAGCACAGCCACGGCGGCAAAGCATCGTCGCACCACAGTCACTCGTCGCGGCACGAAAAGTCGTCTCGTGACGCGCACAACCGCAGTGCGAAACCTTCTGCTGGCAGTCACAGTGCGAAACCTTCTGCTGACAGTCACAGTGCGAAACCTTCTGCTGACAGTCACAGTGCGAAACCTTCTGCTGACAGACACAAGGACAGGCGGACTCCTGACGGAACGAAAAAAGCGCCACCTGCTGCTCACGGCCACAAACACAAGTCTCCCTCTGGCGGCGCACAGAGCGGGACGCCACCTACTGACAAACCTTCCAGTAGGGGGCAGCACGGCCAGAAGGACGGACCTTCAGCGCCGAGCTCCGCCCCGCAGCCCGAGCCTCTCGCGTCCCGGCCCGACAAGGCGACGTCCAGCGCCCACGTACCGCACGAGAAGGGCGCGCAGTCCAACCCCGCAGCCAAGCGTCCCGGCAGCAGGCCCGCCGCGCTGCCCGCCGTCGTCACGCCGCAGTTCGGCGTCTCGGGCTCCGGGCCCGCGAGCCTCGGTCTCAGCTTCGAGCAGATGCTGCTGACGGCGGATCGGGCGGCGAAGAAGCCGCGCCGGAAGCGTCGCGCGGACGCCGCCGTCTCCGCGTCATCGTCGTCAGCGCAGAGCAGCCCCAGCTCCAGCCCCGACAGGACCACCCCTCGGGAAAACACGCACAGGGCTGTCGTGAAGCAGGAGCGCCCAGACACGCCACCTATTGGGGCTGTGAAGCAGGAGCGCCCCGCTACGCCACCGTCCATGACTGCTATGAAAGTTGAAAAAGACGCGAAGCCTGAAAGCAGAGACCAACGCAGCGGTTTGTCGAGCCGACCCAGCTCCACGTCTGGCTCCACTGCGGAAAGCGCCTCCGACGTCAAACGTGAGCCCTCCGACGTCAAACGTTCACAGCACCACGGCTCCAGGCACAGGAGTGGAGAGCACAGGAGCAGCTCCAAACACGGCTCGTCTTCACACAGCAGCAGCCACAAGCACCACAAGTCGTCCTCCCATCACAAGGGTCGTCATGGCAACGACGCCAGCTCCGGGCACAGCAAACGGGACAAGGACACCAAGCACGACGCCACTGACGCCAAGCGGGACGCCACTTACGCTTCCAAGTCTCATGACGCTCACGAGAAGTCGAACTCACTTCCGGATACTGCCATGCCACGTGACTCTCACGAGAACGATCGGAAGAAACACAAGTCTGCTGAGCGGAAACGCTCCACTGAGCACAAAGAGTCCCGCGCTGACATGCGCAAAGCGCCGGACGCTGCGCCCGCCAATCAGGCCCTGAGTTTCGAGCAGATGCTCATGACGGCCGACTCAGCGGTGCGGAGGAGCACGAAGAGCCGCGCGCACCGACCGGCGTCCGCGACGCCGTCCCCAGAGGGCGGCAGCAGCGCGGCGGCGTCCCCGGCCTCCAGTCTCAGCTCAGCCCCGTCATCGCCCGCCGACGCCAGCAGCTCGTCGGGGCGTGGTCTCAAGCGCAAACGTGGCTCCTCGTCGCATAGCAACAGCAAACACGGAGACAGGCACAAGTCTTCCCATCATCGTCATGGTGACGACGCCGGCGCGTCTGAGCGCGGCCGGAAGCGGAAACGCGAGGACGATGACGATGATGACGCGGCGGCGCTCGAGCTTCTCACCAACAGCGACGCGCTGACGGCGGTGATGCCTCCGCCCGACCAGCTGGCGCGGTCGCTGCTGGCGTCGCTCCCCGAGACGACGCCGTTCTACCGCCCTCTGCCGGTCAAGGCGCCGCCGCCGAGCCCGAAGAGCAGCCGCCACGCCGAGATCATGAAGACGGTCGGGATGAAGCTGCACTCGCGCACGCGCGTCTACAGCGGCCGCAAGGGACGCGCGCTCAAAGGTGAGGCTCGCTCCGCTCCTCCCGTCTGTTTTCAGCCGCATTGAAGTCGATATCTGCGGCGCTCTCAGTGTAGATCTGCAACCTTTACATCACTTGAAACCTGACGCATGTATTGCTGAAACACTTTTTCTTTTATCGCGGTTTCCGTCAACAAGTCAGGTCGTCTTTTCTTCCGTTTTGTGTGAACTGCCTGCCCGACGGCTGAATTCTACATCTCATGTTTCGTTTGGCGTTGCAGAGCCGCCGACGTTACTGCAGACGTGTCAGGACTTCCTCAAGGAGCACGTGGACGAGCTGGACCACGTGGGCCACGTCCCGTTCCACCTGATGGCGCCAGTGATTCAGAACGCGACGGCGCCGCAGCTCTACAGCATCGAGGAGGCCAACCCGCAGTTCGTCGGCGAGTCCGAGGCGCTCTGGGAGAACCACTGTCGGCGCGAGTTCCGAGGCCGCGAGCGCGGCGAGTTCGAGACGTGGCGCGAGCTCTACATCCGGTGCCACGACGAGCGCGAGGCGAAGCTGCAGGCCATCCAGGCGCGCGCCGAGCAGGCCCGCGCCGCCCGCGCCCCCGCGCGCGTCACCAAGCTCGCGTACGTCGAGGGTCCCGCCAAGCCGCCGCGCAACGTGCGTCGCGCGCAGGAGCGGCACGGCACGGCGGGGCCCGCGGGGCCGCACGACCCGCTCGGCCGCCTCACGAGCCACGGCGGCGCCGCCGCGCGCCCCCCGCGCCCCCTACCGGAGATGCCGGTGCGCGTCCCGCCGCCTCCGGCCAAGAAGCCCAAGGTGGTGGCGCCACTGATGAAGAAAACGATGCAGTTCATCAAGAGCGTGCCGTCGCTGCGCAGGAAGTGAGGCCCTTAGCAACGCTCCATAGCAACGGACAACAGTGTGAACTTTTGCGGTTTCTACAAACCTTACAGTCCGAATGTACCGAATACACATGTGATGCGAACAACGGATTTGGACGGTGTGTGATATGTGCCTGGACGTGGCCTTCAGCAGCCTATGATGCGCAGTGTGATGCGCAGTGGAGTCACTTTTGCCCGGTGGCGTCTCTTGTGATGCAGCTCGGTCTCACGGGTTTCAACGCCAATTCTATCTGGATATTTCCAGCGACATTTTTTGCGCTGTCAGAATTGTTACGGATATTGATGGGGTGGGAGGGGGGGTCACACTTTTGTGCTCTTTACATTGGTCGGGTACATGTTGGATTCGCTGTGAGTGTGATATCTTTGGCTTGTGATCCGTTTTCTGGGGGGAGGGGTTCAGTTTGTGCAGCAAATGTTGCAAGGGTTGGGGTTTTCCGTTCGACGAGTTTCAAACAAAACGTCAATGAAATCGGGTGTGATGAATCTGGGCGAAGTTTCTCGCAATATTTTTTGAGTGTTTCGGAATCCATCTTGGATATTTTTGGGTTTTCGCTTTTGCACTTGTTTGGTCGTCTGAGGATGTGACACACCACGACTGGTTGGTTGTGCGCGGTCTTTTTGCTTTTTTGCTTTTTGACCTGTTTTGGGGGAGGGGGCAGCAGGGAGGGGTTCTCGGTGCACATAATTCTGCACAGCGAAGTTTGTCCTTGTGAACCTGGCCTCAGGGCGAATAAAGTGTACATACGAGTGGAAGTTGAACTCAGGTTCTTCTTGTTGGCGCTCGGAAGCGGAAACGACAGGGGGCGACACACACACACACACCGGAACTTGGGAGACTTCCGGTCGGCAGCTGGGCGACGCTCACGCCCGCTCCACGCTTCATACACACGCACATACACACACACACACACACACACACACACACACACACACACACACACACACCTCGTCGCGAGCCACACAGGGTCAAGACGTCGGTGGAGAGGGGCGGACGGGTCCTCTTCCCAGGGGTCCTGACGCTACAGGGTTCGATTCACTCATGGAGACTCCGCATCCAATGTTGCATCATGCGTGAAGCGAGTCCTATTTGGTGTTCCAAATCGAGTAAAAAGAGCTAGAGCAGGTAAACATCGTTGTGAAGTTCTATTTCTTATCGTATGTACCTGCGGCGTGGTGATCATTGGACCTCTTCTCTGTCACGTCAAGTGGGCCGCTACTATTGACTGGGCTGCGCGACGGGCGGTGTCGCCGGTACGTCAGCTCACGGACGCTTCTGACCGCAGTGCGCACAGGTCAGGTTCGTCAGGACGCGGCCGCGTCAACTCACGCGTCAGGGAATTCGCTCCATCGGGTGACAGAACACACAGGAACACACACACACACACAGACACACGAACACACAGGGACGCAACACACACACACCTCACACACACCTCTGCACCAATATCAGCTTCACCTGCCTGTCTCGTGCGTCAGAACTGTGACGATGCGCGGCGTACGTGCTGAGGCCTGCTCACTGAGCCGTGACGGACCAGGCCTGCTCGCTGAGCCGTGACGGACCAGGCCTGCTCGCTGAGCCGTGACGGACCCAGGCCTGCTCGCTGAGCCGTGACGGACCAGGCCTGCTCACTGAGCCGTGACGGACCCAGGCCTGCTCGCTGAGCCGTGACGGACCAGGCCTGCTCGCTGAGCCGTGACGGATCCAGGGACCGCAGGCTCTGCGTGGTGCCGGCGTGACGTCTCTTCACCCCGGATCATGGCGGGCAGTCCAGGCGCCGCCCTGGGCTTCTCGGTGAGTCACCTCAAGTCGCTGCAAGTCCCTGTGTCTCGTATGAAGCGTGCAGTGTGAAATGCCTGAGCGTCACACGGTTCAGGCTCCGTATACAGGTCAAACACAGTCCACACAGAACAAAACGACTGCCCACAGCTCTGCAGGTCCGCCGCTGAGCTCTGCTGAACCCAATGCAGTTTCCACAGCTGTGAGCAGACTGGACCCTCCCCTGCATGCACAGCCGCACGTTGGTGTTGCGTTTCAGAATCCAGGCCTCAGGTGCGGAACCCCCGTCACATCGCAGCGCTACCTCAGCGGTTCACCCGGCAACCAGGTCTCCATAGCAACAGACAATGACGTCACCGAGCAGCATGTGTCCAGGGACAACGAACCAGCGTCGAACATTGACAGTTCCGCATCAGTCTATGACGTCACTGCGGAACGACAGCCGTTGCTTGGCAACGAGAGACAGCACGACGGAAGTGACGCAGAAAGGCCCAGCGGCGGTGACTCGAAGCCGAGACTGACCACGCGGCAGCACCTGGTGCTGGCCACCATCTGCGTGTCGTCCATGTGCGGAGGGACCTTCTACTCACTGCTGGCGCCCTTCTTCCCCACCGAGGTACAGCGTGACGTGCACCAACGCTTCATCAACACAGACAGACAGACAGACAGACAGACACCACACATGTACACTTCACACAGGCACACACCACACACGCATCATAAATGCACACACACGCACACACACACGCACGCACACACGCACGCACACACACACACACACACACACACACACACACACACACACACGTGTTGTGCAGGGCGCGCGGAAGGAGATCAGTAACACGGCGGTCGGCGTCATCCTGTCGTCCTTCCAGCTCATCGTGTTCCTCACCTCCCCGCTCTGGGGCCTCAACGTGAGTCTGACACCAGGGGGTGCTGTGTGAGTTGTGTGAGTCTGACACTGGAGGGCGCAGTGTGAGTTGTGTGAGTCTGACACAGGAGGGCGCAGTGTGAGTTGTGTGAGTCTGATACCGGAGGGCGCAGTGTGAGTTGTGTGAGTCTGACACGGGAGGGCGCTGTGTCAGTTGTGTGAGTCTGACACGGGAGGGCGCTGTGTCAGTTGTGTGAGTCTGACACGGGAGGGCGCAGTGTGAGTTGTGTAAGTCTGGCACCATAGGGCGCAGTGTGAGTTGTGTGAGTCTAGCACCGGAGGGCGTAGTGTGAGGCTGTGAGTCTGACACCAGGGGGCGCAGTATGAGTTGTGTGAGTCTAGCACCGGAGGGCACAGTGTGAGTTGTGTGAGTCTGATACCGGAGGGCGCTGTGTGAGGCTGTGAGTCTGGCACCAGGGGGCGTAGTGTGAGGCTATGTGAGCCTGGTGCTCCAATGTGACGCCTCAACCAGTCTGTGAGTCTGGAGCATCAGAGGCTTCAGTGTGAGTCTGGGACGTGGTGTGGGGGGAGTGCTGGCCACGCCACGTGGTTGGAGCTTTGATCACGTGGTTCTGATTGGAGCTGTACGGTGTATCGCAGATCACGCGAATCGGCGCCAAGTTCCTGTTCGTCGCGGGGATCTACGTGACGAGCGTCTGCGCCGTCCTCTTCGGGTGCGTCAACTCTTCTGTCTGTTCACCCGGCGTAAAGAAATGGCCAAATGTCCTGACAGGAAAAATGGGAAAAGTAAACATTTGCGCCTGGTGGTGCTGACAAAAGAGGAAGAGGAGTGTCCTTGATCTGTGGACCGGGGCCGGAGCTCTCTGATTCTACCCCAGACTGGATGTTTCGTATTAGTGCCGTCGATGTCAAATTTTGACGTTGACGTCAAGATGGGTGTTGCCAAAAAGGCCCAGATCGCCCTTCTAAGACGTCGACCCTGAAAAATGACGTTGTCGTGAAACAACTTGAAGTCGTCACGAACAGATTGTTTGGCGGGTTGGGGCGGGGCGGCACGGGGCGGGGGTGACTGGGTGCAGGGCGGGGGTGGCTGGGTGCAGGGCGGGTGGGGCTGGGTGGCTGGGTGCAGGGCGGGGGTGGCTGGGTGTAGGGCGGGGGCGGCTGGGTGCAGGTCGGGGGGTGGGTGCAGGGCTGCATCGCGTCTCGCCTCGCCGCAGCACGCTCGAGTGGTGCCCGCCCGGCCGCGTCTACCTCGTCATGTGCGTCGTCGTGCGCGCCGTCGAGGCGCTGGGCAACGCCGCCGCCGCCACCGCGTCCCTCACCATCGTCGCGCACACGTTCCCCGACCGCGTCTCCATGGTGATGGTGAGTAGCGTGGAGACGCCATGGCAACGAGCGGGTCCAGGGTTCGGTCTTGAGGAGCAGCGAGAGCCTGTCTCCTCTTTGAAGATTCTGGAAAATGTGAAAAGTGAAAGTTTACCTGGCAGCGCTTGGCTTTGATTGGGTGAAAAGAAATGTCGGAGGTCATGCTACGAACGCCTCGCTTGACAATACTCTGCTCAGTGTGTTCAAGCGGACGCGTGCGACGCCGTTGTCCCTCCTGCCTGTATTCTCACGTGTTGGTCCGCAGGGCTTACAGCAGGCCTTCTCCAGCTTCGGGCTCATGGTGGGGCCGCCGCTAGGGGGAGTGCTCTTCGGGGTGAGTCACGTCTGTGTGTGTGTGTGTGTGTGTGTGTGTGTGTGTGTGTCTGTCTGTCTGTCTGTCTGTCTGTCTGTCTCTGTCTCTGTCTCTGTCTCTGTCTCTCTCTCTCTCTCTCTCACACACACACACACACACTCACACGCACGCACCTCACGTTTTTCGTGCTTCCCTTTCCGTCACTGAACTAACACACGCATTGCCGCTCAATTCCACGTGACTCGGTTCGCGATCTCATGTTGCTTGCGTCACACTTCCTTCATGATCACGTGATCACTGCGCATGTGTTTCCTGTTGTTTTCCGTGGCGCCCCCTGCCGTGTCCCCTGCGTGCTCCACAGTTCCACAGCTCTACTTCTCCCACTGCAGGCCGGCGGCTTCTCACTCCCCTTCCTCCTCACCGGCTCGCTCTACTTCTGCGCCGGCGTCGGCGCCATGTTTCTTCTCCCGTCCTACTCAGGTTCGTTCCTCCCCAGGGGGCACACCCAGGGTGCGCTCGTTCCTCTCCAGGACCACTGGCGCCATGGTGAGACCCAGGAGTGGGGAAGGGGTCCCGACAATTCCAGCTGAAGCTCCCCCCCCGGGGGGTTCGGACCCCCTGACTGGATCCTGGACCCGCTCTGTCGCCGAGGGGGGGTCGGGTCTCCCTGACCAGATACTGGACCTCTCCTCGGCAGATGAGCTCAGCGGGTCCCAACCACGTGACACGGCCACGTGACCCGAACACGTGACGCGACCACGTGACGTGTTCACGTGACACGATAACATGACAAGCGTTTGCGCCGTTCTCTTCCTGCGACGATCGAGAGCAAAACAAAACTCGAACGCAGGGACATTCATGAATCATGATTTGCAACTGAAGACAAACCTGCGTATCAAGTGGTGGATGCTGTTTGCTGGGTCTCGATCACCTTCTCGCGTCCCTCGGACACAGGCCGCAGATTCTCCACTGTTTTGTCTGGTCTCCACCTGCGCGGCGACCCCACCTCAGACTTGTTTGGTTGCGGTTGCAGGTGCGGCGTCCCGGGATCCCTCCCCCTCCTCCGGCGGGGCGGGCGGCGCGGCGCCCCGGGATCCCTCCTGCTCCTCCGGCGGGGCGGGCGGCGCGGCGGCCGGGGACCCATCCCCCTCCTCCGGCGGGGCGGGCGGCGGGGCGTCCCGGGACCCATCCCCCTCCTCCGGCGGGGCGGGCGGCGGGGTGGCCCGGGACCCGTCCCCCTCCTCCCCCGGCCGCCCCGGCGGGGGCTCCCGCTGCGCCCTGCTGCGCATCCCGCTCGTCCTCGCCATCGGCTACACCGTCATGGTCGGCCAGGCCGCCATCGGCTTCCTCGACGTGACGCTCGCGCTGCATCTGAGTCAGGTCAGGAATCTGAGAATCTGGGTCAGGAATCTACCAATCTGGGTCAGCAATCTGCCAATCTGGGTCAGCAATCTGCCAATCTGGGTCTTTGTTTCCTCAGTCTCTGTCTCTGTTTCGGTTCCCTCAGTCTCCGTCTCTGTTTCAGTTCTCGCTGTCCCCTGCGCTGGTCGGGCTCATCTTCCTCATCCCGTCCGGTCTCATGATCCTCCTCGCGCCCGGCATCGGGATCCTCGTCGACCGGAAACAGGTACCGCCCACCAGGGGGCGTGTGCTGTGCAGATAGAATGGTCATGGAGACAGCACGATGCTATTTGTTCATCCCAAGGCGAACCCGCGTGTTTGAATCCCTTTACCAACAGGGGACATCGACGAAACGTTCTGACGCTGACTTCAAAACATTGACGTCAGCGTCAAATTTAGCATAGAACCCAAGGGGGCGCATCAAAATGGTGGCGTCATTTCCTGACGTCAACCGTCCTGACGTCCACGACGACGACGCGCGCCCGATGTGTGAACCGTGTGAAGGTCAGAGCGCACGCTTGCAGAGCCTGGGGCGCCCCCTGCTGGTGACGGGCATCGCCGTGGGAACGCTCGGCTTCGCGCTGCTCGGCCCATCGCCCGTCGTCGGCTTCGTGCCCAGGTGCGAACTGAGGGCGTCGCGGCGACGCTCAGTGCGAACTGAGGGCGTCGCGGCGACGCTCGGTGGGTGCGTCGTGCCGTGGACGAGCGGAGACCCTGATTCAGACCGGATGCGCCAGCGTACATGCACGCCAAGGTCACAGCGCACACGCACGCCAAGGTCACAGTGCACACGCACGCCAAGGTCACAGCAGACACACACCCAGGTCACAGCACACATGCATGCCAAGGTCACAGCACACACGCACGCCTAGGTCACAGCACACACACACCAAGGTCATAGCACACACACACCAAGATCACAGCACACACCCACACCAAGGTCACAGCAAACACGCACACCAAGGTCACAGTGCACACACACACCAAGATCACAGCACACACCCACACCAAGGTCACAGTACACACACGAAGGTCACAGCGCACACGCACACTAAGGTCACAGCGCACCAAAGTGGGTTTCACGCAGGTGTTTTGAGTTGTGTTGACACTGACGCACCAGCACGCGCAGCATACACCACCATGATCACGGACAGGTCCAACCTCAAGAAGGCACACTGATCGTCCAAGCCACATGAGACTGGAGTTTTAACGCCACAGTGCCTCACGTTGCAAAAGCTGCTGTGCGTTGTCCGCTGGCGCACGCGGTGTGAATCAGGGTCACTGTGTTGCTATGCAAGGCAGCGGCGTTGGGCGTGAACTCGCTTCCTGCCCCGCTCGTTGCTGTGTTGCCTGGCGACGCAACGCCGTCTGCAGTCGTAACGCGTCCGGTGTCACCACAGATAGACGCGAGCTGAATCAGTCCAGACCCCCTGAGGTCCCCAAGTTCGCAACACCAGCAAGTGCCGCAAGTTCAACTGAACATCTCCCCTGAACCCAACCCTGCCACAAAGCTCCACGACTGAAGACATGTGCGCGTTCCTTGTGGTCACTCAAGCTCCAGCGGAGTGTTTGCTCGCTCCCTCTAGCGGGCAGCTGTGGACCGTCATCGTCGCGCTCGCCGTCGCCGGAATCGGCTGGTCCGCCATCGTCATCGCCTTCCAGGAGTTCAGCCTTGCCGCCAGGTGGGGACATATTGCTAAGTACTTGTGTACACCAGGTGGGAACACACTGCTGAGTACTTGTGTACGCCAGGTGGGGACACACTGCTGAGTACTGTTCTGTCTCTAATAGTGTGAAACCGGTATAGATAAATCCGCTGTAATCTCGCGCAAGTCTGTGTCGAACTCAATTGTCCGGCTGTCACACTCCTGTGACAGTCTACTGAGTCGGGTGCGGCGGTACGATAACCAATGCAGACTTTTTGTGCCGTGCTGCTAGGTCAACCAGAGGAGATCGCACTCTGCGCCTTGAGTACTTTTCTCAAACCCTCAGCTGCTTCTCTTCATCCGGGCACTTACACTTCCTTCACCGCCTTATGCATATTCATTGCTGAGCTATTCTTATTGTAGGTTAGTCTAATTCTGTCATATACATTCCACACACGCCTTTGCAACACTAATAGGTTGCAATCCGATAATACAACTTCCAAGTACAATTGGATGGATACAATTAATCTTTTAAGATGTAACGGTTTGTGTTTGTAGTATAACCTGAAAACACAACCTTCGAGTAGAACAATATCTCAATCAACAATTCCAGGGCGTGTTATCGGCAGAACAGACTTTCATTCATACACCGCTTAGCTGCAATATTACGACTACCATCCCAGCAGTCCTTGCAGTACTCAAATACACCAGGTGGGGACACACTGCTGAGTACTCAAATACACCAAGTGGGACACACTGCTGGGTACTCAAATACACCAGGTGGGGACACACTGCTGAGTACTCAAATACACCAAGTGGGGACATACTGCTGAGTACTCAAATACACCAGGTGGGGACATACTGCTGAGTACTCAAATACACCAGGTGGGGACATACTGCTGAGTACTCAAATACACCAGGTCGGGACATACTGCTGAGTACTCAAATACACCAGGTGGGGACACACTGCTGAGTACTCAAATACACCAGGTGGGGACACACTGCTGAGTACTCAAATACTCCAGGTGGGGACACACTGCTGAGTACTCAAATACACCAGGTGGGGACACACTGCTGAGTACTCAAATACACCAGGTGGGGACAGGGACATATCAGTACTCGCGTACACCATGTGTGACCACCGTAACACTGCACCCAGCTCACCCACCACCCAGCTCACCCACAGCCCAGCTCACCCACCACCCAGCTCACCCACCGCCCAACTCACCCACCGCCCAACTCACCCACCGCCCAGCTCACCCACCACCCAGCCCACCCACCGCCCAGCTCACCCAGCACCCAGCTCACCCACCGCCCAGCTCACCCACCACCCAGCTCACCCACCGCCCAACTCACCCACCGCCCAGCTCACCCTCATTGATTTCGAGGTTGTGTTGACAGAAAGCGGAACTTCGGGGATTCGCTCGCGGCGAAGGGCGTCGTGTCGGGCGTCTTCAACGCCTTCGGGTCGTTCGGGTGAGTCACTTCCGGGGTTGACTTCCTGTTTCTGCGGAGTGTCAGCGTAAGGCTGTGGGTGAGGTGTGAGCCCACCAGTGCAGATTGAGGAATTCAGAGAGAGGGCCACGTGTCCCTGAGGGCCCTGCCCCCTGAGGGCCCTGCCCCCTGAGGGCCCTGTGTCCCTGAGGGCCCTGCATCCCTGAGGACCCTGCATCCCTGAGGGCCCTGCATCCCTGAGGACCCTGCATCCCTGAGGGCCCTGCCCCCTGAGGGCCCTGCCCCTGAGAGCCCTGAACCCTGAGAGCCCTGCCCCCTGAGGGCCCTGTGTCCCTGAGGGCCCTGCATCCCTGAGGACCCTGCATCCCTGAGGGCCCTGCCCCCTGAGGGCCCTGCCCCTGAGAGCCCTGAACCCTGAGAGCCCTGCCCCCTGAGGACCCTGCCCCCTGAGGACCCTGCCCCCTGAGAGCCCTGCCCCCTGAGGGCCCTGCCTCCCTGAGGGTCCTGTCCCCTGAGGGCCCTGCCCCTGATTCACACCGCGTACGCCAGCGCACCCCGCACAGCCTCGTGACGAACACACTGTGGACTGGTCAGCGCAGGGTTTGGGTTGGGACCCGCCTGCTGTTATGGTGGCGCACGGTGCACAAGCTGGTGTGAGCACAACCATGCCTGTTTGACGCGCTGTGACCTTGGTGCGTGTGTGCGCTGGTGCAGCCGGTTTGAATGGGGGGGGGGGGTCAGGAACCAGGTGCCCCGAGGGCTGAGGCTGCACCGTGGGGTTCGAGCTCGAGTGTGGTCACTGTGTCTCTCACCTGCTTCTTCAGGACACGTTATCACTGCAGCAAGTGCCTTCAGAATGTGAGCGTGCGTGTGTGCGTGTGCGCGTGTTAGTGTGTGTGTGGGGGGAGAAAGAAAGAGAGAGAGAGAGAGAGAGAGAGAGAGAGAGAGAGAGAGAGAGAGAGAGTGAGAGAGAGAGAGAGCGAGCAATGCTTGGAGCTGTTATCAAATGAGGTCTGAGTGTAGCTCACGTTTCGCTGAGCTGAAAACGTCCACAGCAGCTGACGTGTCACGTGTGTTGCAGGGCGTTCCTGGGTCCGCTGTCGGCCGGGTTCCTCAACGAGCGGC
>JAAUXT010037236.1_pt1 | contig 14801 bp, 15 predicted proteins | sample 7278171 | NCBI WGS metagenome assembly JAAUXT01 (sample SAMN14350112, study PRJNA611818) | marine sediment metagenome | isolation source: surface marine sediment (1.8m) | place: French Polynesia: Moorea | collected 2018-08 | reverse complement strand
ACATTTCATCAATATACTTCTTTCACCAAATATTTGTACCTTCTGAGATATAGAGACATTTCTACATCAACACCCCATATTTTCCACACTTCCAAATTTGAACTCTTTGACCTCATCAACCCAAAAATTCAAACTTCACAAATTCATTCCTGGAGCATTATCCCCAACCCAAATTGAACCAAAATAGCCCAAAAGATCCTGAATTGATCCTCATCTTAACTATGAAACTGTTGTACACATAATTTTTGAGGACCCTGCCTGTAGGTGATTTGATTTGGCTTGCACCGATTTGGCTGGCTTTTTCCAAAAGCTCCCAAATCGTGTAACCCACCTCAAATCACCTAAAAAAGACAATGCAAGAAAGACCCAAAAAAGTTGACAAAGAGACATGCCGTTGGTTTTGCGCAGACTGATTTGTTTGAAAGCAAAAAATACAAAAACCTGTTCAGCTCACGTTGTTGAGGCAATTTTGGTGGAGCGATGTCGTCAACTTCAGAAGGCTGGTACCTGGTGCTTATATAGCCTCCTTGTGTGGCCACGCCTCACTGCAACTCACAAACCTGTCAGTTCAAAACTCCTCCTTGTAATTAGAGTTCTTGTTGGCGTCCAACTGCCCGCTGATTTCTATTGAAATTTGAGTGTTGGACCTCATGAGATACAGACAAAAGTGAAAGGACATGTTCAAAGCTGCAACAGTCAAAGTGTGTTGAAGCTGCTGTCTTGATGTGCAACCTCCCGATTGGCTGCTGCATTCTGCACAGTTTGTGTGGACTCCACCCATAGCTGATGAGTTTGAAAATTTTACATATTGAAATAAAGAACACAGGTGGATATTCCTGGCTCAATAACACCATCAAGCACCATGTTTTCCGCCCATACAGCAATAAATTTTTTTGACTATAATTTTATTGCAACATTTGAGTTCATCACTCAGTCTCATAAAAAGGTATGACTCCAGTCTTTATTTCTTTTATTGCTGTTTGGTTCTATTACAAAAAAGCATGGTGTTGGACAGTTGTTGAAAGGATGAGAAGAACTCAAATCAAAACAATAAAATCACGCATCTGCCTGTACTGAAATTCCAAACAACACCATGTGTTGCCTTCTTTTTGAAAGTTTAAAGTTTGAAAAGTCTTTCAAGACAGAAAAAAATCTGACTTCCTGCAAATCCTTCTTCAATTTTTCTGTCCCTTCAAGTCAGAATAAAAATGTACTTTCTGGGGGCTGCAGTATGGGGGGCATTTGTGCCTCGACAAATACACCTCATAACTGCAAAGACTGCGCTTGAATCTTGCTGCTGATGGAAGAGGCCTGTTTGTTAACGAAGTGAAGAAACTTCAAGGTTTGATTGCACATTTGAAGTGACAAGGTGCATCTTTGGCTGAGATTGCATTCAATTCACTTGTCCTCTGATAAAGTTTGATCAATTTCTTTGTTAAACTGGCTCAATAAGCACAGGGAAGGGGTTCCACAATGAAAGAAGGTATCCCTGCCCTGTGCAAGATACAAATTTGATTATTTTTTGGAAACAGCCTCAAAAGTTCAAACCACACAGATGACAGAGAATGGGTTCCTTTTATTGCTAGTCACAGTGCGAAGTGGTAAGTTGGGGTTTGGGTTCGGAAATGACCCTGTATGGATTTGTGTTGGGTTGGAGTTTGAATCGTTTTGGGCGTCAGTTCATCAGCTTCAGCACTTCCTGCAACAAAAACTTTGTCCAACGAATTGTCAGGAAAGAGTTGAAATTTTAAAAGAATCAAATGTTTGTGGGCATTTTGTGTGGGTTTCAGTGGTAAGATTCCCATGGTGAGGAATGTCAGTGTGATGTGGACTCCAGTGCAGTAGGGGAAGTGTGGTGAAGCTGTGTCTCAAGGTAGCAACCTCTCATTGGTTGCTGCATTCTGGGCACTTGGTGTGGATTGCACCTACAGCTGATGAATTTGGAAACTTTGCACACTGAAATAAAAAACGCAGGTAGAAATTCCTGACTCAATACTACGAACAACCTCCAGGTTTTCAGCCAATTCAGCAAAAACAATTTGTTGACTCTCTCATGACTGATGTTTTATTCTGTTGGATGCAGCAAAAGTTTGATCAGTATTTTTTATGATGTTGGATGCAGTGAAAGTGTGATGACTGTTGTTTTATGATGTTGGGTGCAGCAAAAGTTTGATCAGTATTTTTTATGATGTTGGATGCAGTGAAAGTTTGATGACTGTTGTTTTATGATGTTGGGTGCAGCAAAAGTTTGATCAGTAATTTTTATGATGTTGGATGCAGTGAAAGTTTGATGACTATTTTTTATGATGCTCGGTGCAGCTAAAGTTTGATGACCACTGTATTATGATATTGGACGCAGCAAAGGTTCAATGACTATTGTTTTATTATGTTGGATGAAGCAAATGTTTAATGACTATTGTTTTATGTCATTGGATGCAGCGAAAGTTTGATCAGTATTTTTATGATGTAGGGTGCAGCAAAAGTTTGATGACTATTGATTTATTCTGTTGGATGCAGCAAAATTTTGAGGACTATTTTTTTATGATGTTGGGTGCAGCAAAAGTTTGATGACCACTGTATTATGATATTGGATGCAGCAAAGGTTTAATGACTATTGTTTAATTTCGTTTGATGCAGCAAAAGTTTGATCACTATTGTTTTATGTTATTGGATGCAGCCAAAGTTTGATCAGTATTTTTATGATGCCGGGTGCAGCAAAAGTTTGATGACTTCTGTTTTATAATGTTAGATGCAGTGAACGTTTGATGACTATTGTTTTTTGATGTTGGATGCAGCAAAAATTTGATGACTATTGTTTAAGGATGTTGGTTTCAGTGAAAGTTTGATGACTGTTGTTTTATGATTTTGGATGCAGTGAACGTTTGATGACTATTGTTTTATGATGTTGGATGCAGCAAAAATTTGATGACTATTGTTTTTTGATGTTGGATGCAGCAAAAATTTGATGACTATTGTTTAAGGATGTTGGTTTCAGTGAAAGTTTGATGACTGTTGTTTTATGATTTTGGGTGCAGCAAAGGTTTGATGACTATTGTTTTATTTTGTAGGATGCAGCAAAAGTTTTATGACTTCTTTTTTATGTTATTGGATGCAGCAAATGTTTGATGACTATTGTTTAATGATGTTGGATGCAGTGAAAGTTAGATAGTATTTTTTATGATGTTGGATGCAGCCACTGCTCTGAAGAATCATCATTCGCTTCCATAACTGGACAATCCTAATCCCAGGGTTCACAATCTATTTGTTCCGTGGGGCAAAACACTTCCAGGTTTACAATAAGCCACTTGGAGTTTGTTTGCAATTGGGAAAGGGATTTCAAGTATTTGTTTGAGGCACCAATTCTATTCAGCAGGAAAGAGATAAATATGACAAACATGAAACCCACAAAACATTCTCAGAGGAAGCAAGGCACCTTGATCAGAAACTTCATCAGAAAATCTGATGTTGGTGTCCAACTGTGTCCAAATCCTTTGCCATTCAGGCAGCTACCCCCCTCAGATCTACATGGAGTTGGATGCTGGGCAGACAGTGGGGATGGAGAACATCGTCAAGGAGGCGTTTGGCATGTAAGGTGGATTCTTGTTTTCTAAATTCAGTGGAAAACTGCTCAAATTTCTTCAAGAAGTCATGCCAGGAAAAGCTAAACAGATTGAACCCATTTACAACCAATCTGAACAGGCAGTAAAGTACAGCATTAAAAAGCTTTATTTTCTGAGCTCCCATACACAGTGCAGTAAGACCTGTTTCCATTCCTCCAAATAACCAGGCACCAGGGGTATCAATGTTTCAATGTTCAACAGACACATGTGTGCGGCTTGTCGATCAAGATGCATTTGACCAGTGTTATCCCCAAAATGGCGGTCTACACACATGTGTGTAGGCATTAGTTTATGGCAAACGGCACGAAACTTGATCGCGTTTTGTGGGTTAAGTACAGTTCGCACAAGTGGTGCAGATGTGACCATTTCTCACAAGTGCAGAAGTAGAGTCACCAACCATGGAGTCTGCGTTCTGCAGCAATCCTGACCCGTGATTCGCTGATTCTCTCACAGTGAACCACGTGGAGACACCTGGTGTCCACAGCTGAAAGCTCCGGATGGAAACACAAATTTCAGCAAACCAGGGGGAAGAGAGAATGACCAGTAAATTCATGTTTGCCTCACTTTCTTTGAACATGAATATATCCCCACTTTTAATCAAGGTGTAGTAACCAAAAATTTGTGGACTGCTGTTGATTATCACAACTTTTTGAGCTGCAAAATGGCCAACTGGGATGCATTTGTCTTCCCTGATCTCAATCAAAAGTCAAGCTGTTCCTGATGGAATCAAATGCTGAGTGGTCACACAAATATTTTTTTTAGCTTTTGAGTTTATTTTTCCAGTCATTTTCTGAAAATTACACATTGCCATAAGTCCATGATGAAAGTTCCAAGAAACATTCAAAAAGTTTTCATAAAGTACAAAAGTACCTGTGACTTCAAACCAATGCTCAGTACCAGTTGTAGACTTCACCCACTTGATCTGTGGTCAGGGACTCAGTCCAGAAGTACAGCTCATCAACAGTGACATGGGCATACTGCATGTCTACCTGGGTGGTAACCCTCCCCATAACCACCTCCCCTGAGCTCTCAGGGAAGGTGCGATCGTCCCAGCCAACAGACTCAGAACCCACCAGATTACCATTGATGTACAGAGAGGTTCCATTGTCAGGTCCACGGAACATAAATACCCCATGAAGCCAGTCATCTGGGACTGAGGCTGAGGGTATCCTGATCTCATATTGCTTTGTGCTGGTGTGAATTACGAAGCTGAAAAACATAAGGGCAGATGAATCACCTGTTACACTGATAGCACTAGGAATTTCAGCATTTGGTTGAAGAGGTGAGTTTTTACCCAAAGTCCCCTGTATTCATCCATGTGATTACCCATCTCTGTCTCTCCCAGGTTGTGTCCTGGGTTGTAAATATTCCTTCCCAATCTTGGGGAGTGTTGCGGGTTTTAAGCCACATGGCCAAGGTGGCGCCACTGTGACACATTTGTGGTTTCCAAAGGCAGGGAACTTTGTACAAGGCTGTTAAATTTACCCACTGTTTCAGTGATGGTTGAAGATTCAGAGCATTCCCAACCTGTGCAAAAACAGATCAAACTTATCAACTTCACAATCAAGTGGGAGGAATGGATGACATGTATTTTTGTTCAGTAAGATGTTGCTTGTTACCTTTCCTGCCACCAAATCAGGATCATTATGAGACTCCAGATCTATCAGATTTTCAAACTCCTCATGGTAGAAGGGGGACGACAACAGGTCTGCAGTTGTCACTTCTACACTTGTGGTGGGCAGGGTTGAATCTTCAGTGGTGACCTCTGTACTTGTGGTGGGCAGGGTTGAATCTTCAGTGGTGACCTCTGTACTTGTTGTGGCAGGAGTTGAATGTTCAGTGGTGACCTCTACACTTGTGGTGACTTGACTGGTGACCTCCACATTTGTACTGGGTGGAGTAGATCCCTCAGTGGTGACACCTGCTGGTGTGGGACTCTGGGTTGGTGCTGCTTCAGCTGAAATTTCTACATGCAAACCTGACACAGTAAGATTTCAGGAATTCAATGTTTTATCTGAACAAGAATTGACTGTTTCAGTTGATCTGGACTGATGTGCAACTGCAGAATACAATATGTTCATTGTCAGTTCCATGAAATTGATGGTAAAAGCGAGAAATCAAATGAAAATGGTGTGTGTGCTTGTAACATCATGGCTGTTCCCTGGGTTCATCAATGACCAATTATTTAGGTTTTCATGGAACAAGGGTGGCAAATTGCGCTTGTTCAAGTAGGTTCCAAAAAATCACCTTTCAAGAAAATATCTCCATCCATCACCACGTGATCCTCATGTGATGTAGATTTCAACAAAAAGTGACACATGGCTGTGGATCTGTTGTAGTTGACGCCCACACACTGTTCATCTCTGTTACATCTGCAAAATAAATATGATTTCGTTTGAAAGAATGCAATACAAGCTGAACTTTGACCTCTTGCCTCTCTGACCAAGTAACCAAAGTAATTTTTGACACATGATTATGAGAGAAAAAGCTTGTTGACATTTTTGTGTCTGTTGCTTTACCTGACAGCACAAATTCCAGAATCATCTGCAGCCTCATGTCTTTGTATCACATTATGTTTCACCAAATTTGTAATTTTTCTGAACTTCTGCTCTTGCAAAACAAGACCATAAGTCACCAGAGGTAAACTCATCAGAATTATTGTGTTTCTAAACAAAGATTTGAACAGCACTCCCATGATGTTGGTTTGTCTTCAAGATGACCACTCAACAAACCACACACTTGTGTCTTTCCCTCCTCAAAACAAAAGTTGGTTTTGGAAAGTTTCTTTCCTTTTCTATTCGAGAAACACAAAGACACCTTGAAATTAGAACCAGAAATCTATTTCAATTTGAGTTTCCTTGATGAGGAAAGTGACAGGTCTGCATTGATCCTGTGGGTGCAGTGTGCATCCATCTGTACAGGCAATCATCACAATGTTAATGAGTGCATGTCGTCTCCAGTACATCCGGGGTCAGTGCCTCGGTCTTCTTTTTGTATTCATCCGGCAGTGAAATTTATTTTCTCATCCCAAGGATGTGTTCTTCTGTTGAACTGTGTGACCACTTGTTGACGTGATCCAAGTTCCTTTTTGAGACAAATTTGATTGCTGGTGACCTGTTCTCATGCAGCTTGAGTGCTGCTCTGTACTGACTCAGGTCGGATTTTTCCAAAAACGGCCACCTCAAGATGCGATGGCAGCACACATTGTTTTGTCGCGTGGCGTAGCCTCAAAATTTGAGGAAACTCCAGGAAACCAATGATTCTGGCCACGTGTTCCACTGGGTGTGTGTGTGTGTGTGTTAGACCCAAACGTAGTCTACCAGCACATCCTTGATCCGTTGTCTCGTTGATTTCACACGCAGACACTGGATGGCCCAAACTACTTGGTCTGAGGTCGATTTTACAGGATGGTGCTCACGTTGGGAACAACAGGGTGGGGCAGGAGGGGTGGGACAGGAGGGGTGGGGCAGGACAGGGCGGGGGAGGGATTGTGCAGGGTGGGTCCACCAAAACCTGCCTGACACACGTCACGCTCATACATCCAGGTGAAATCTTCCAGTATTATTAGATCTGTGACACGTACATTTTTATAAGACAAATGTTGCCATAGAAACACAAAGGTGAAGCCGGAATGCAGAAATTACAACCAGCACACAGCCAGGTCACGAGCAGAGAACATAGAAATTGCAGGTGCCACACCCATTCCGAGCAGAGAAGGATTCTGACCACAGCTGGACCGAGTTGGGATCAAGGTGGACGACCTGGCGGAGTCGAAGTACCAGAGGGTATGTGTGTGTGCGTGTGTGCGCGTGTGTGCGTGTGTGCGCGTGTGTGCGTGTGCGTGTGTGTGTGTGTGCGTGTGTGCGTGTGTGCGTGTGCGTGTGTGCGTGTGCGTGTGTGTACTGATAACTTCAGGGGCGCATCTTTCCTTGAACAACCTTCGCAACGTAACAATGTGGATCTTGTGGAGGAATGGGCAGCTTCAAACAATTAAACATTCAATTGCATTTCAAAACTCATCTGCGTTTGACTGATAATTTGACACGTCCCATCCCCCCTCAATCCTCTAGAAGTTTGCTATATTCACACAAGACAGACCCAAACGAACACACACGACACATCACTGACAACATTTGCCCCTCCTCATCAGAAGACCTTCCAGCATTTCCAGGCCAGAGCCCCCGCTGCCACGGATAGCACACTCGCACCAAATACTTGAAATTCTGAAATGAAAAAAATGGCGGGAAAACCATGTTTGCCAGAACTTCAGAAAATGATCTTCCAATCAAATTTGTGTTTCCTATTTCTTGCTTGAGATACACACTCCCATGCAAATCTCAACAGTGGTTGAAGGTTTGGGGCACTTACTTTTCAGAGCACACCTGGGGGTTTTCCCGCTGTACCTGCCCTGCTCAGAGCACTCGAGCTCCCCGTTCCCCTCCAGCTCCCACCAGAGGCCGCACTGGTACCGCACGAAGGCGCCGCAGGGGGTCTTCTCCCCCGGGGTCTCGGGGTAGCCGTGGGGGATGTCAGGGGGAGGGGGGCACACGATCTCTGAAAATAGATGAGAGATGAAAGTAATTACAGCCAAGACACATCATGTGCAGCACTCAAGACAGACATTTCAGAATGTTTTTGACGTAATTTATCTGGATGATTCAGACAAGAAATTCCTTCAGATAGCCTGGCAATCATATGTGATGCTTTTCGGTGATTTGCGCTGGGTACAAGCCGGAAGCTCTCCAGGCATTGTGGACCAAAAGTTTGTGTACAGCAGTTTCACAATGATAATGGTGCTCAATTGTATTTACATTTGGTCTGTAGATTTCTTCTTGGTCAAGGATAAGGCACCAGGAAGGAACTTGACCAGTGTACATCACTTTCAAACTGGCAATGTTCCAGGGGGTCTTGTCTGGACAGTTGACTGCTGCTAATCACGCGAGGCCGGTCAGCCTATTTTTCTGTCTGTGGCAAAAAACTCTCAAACACTGTGGAGTACAGGAACAACTTGAAACTGTCACTGGTTGTTAACATCCCCATAGGAAGAAGCTTTGACACAAGACAAAATTACTGTACATCAAAATGGCACCGCAGTGATTTTCGGGCTTTCCTGATGATGTCAAAATGTTTGGGCTTGTGCAATTTCAAACAAAAGCTCTCAGAAGTCTCTATTGCAATCCATTTTAATGCACCCAAAAAATGGAAAGTTACCAAAATTAAAAGTCTTATATTCTTACACCTCCCAAATCGCGCAACCCACCTCAAATCACCCAAAAAAGGACCTTTCTGTGACCAAACCAACCTGGTACAATCTGTAAGAAGTTTCAAATTTTCCCCAAACTTCAGGAAATTTGACCCAGGAAATCATGAGGAAGTTTAACTGAAGAACCTGACTCACTCTCACACTGCGACACGTTGACCCACTTCCCGTCGTCACACGCGATCTTGGCTCCCGCTTCGCACTTGTCACACCAGGTGGCGACTTCCTCTCCGGACGCGTACCGCTCCTTCTCCTTCTGATCCACGCGCATCAGCCACGCCAGCGGCTTCGTGCACGCTGAAACATACCACGTGACGCGGCAACAATAACAATGGCACGTGTTTTTGTGGCATTGCAACTCAATTCATGCAGATGTGATTGACAGTCCATGTGGGTTTGGTGCAATCTGAAATGATGTGTGCCAAAGTTAAAATGTCACTTGGAGACAACAAACTGGGCTTGTCAGATGAGCTCTTTGGTGTGGCGCACCCATTTCAATTGGGAGACAATGAACAAAACTCATCCCTTTCTGGGTGTATCTTGGTGTTGTTGCGTATTTCTTGGAGTTCTGTGGGCATGTTGCTTCTTGGATTGGAAGCAAGACTGAGTATTGTCAGTCTTGAAATGAGAAAGACCTTTTCGTCCTTTTGTGAGTGTTTGTCTCATGAGAAATTGAAGCCTGTTTTTTCTCAATGTAACAAGAAGAAGATGATACTCACTCAGCTTGCAGCCTGGTATCTTTGTGCATTTTGGCACAGTACTCCATCTCTTGGTCACCTGACACATAGACTCTCCTCCTCCCTCCAGACACTCACTGCACTGATAGTGCACTTTGGACAGAGGGCAAAACTTGTCATCAAAAGCATCCTGGTGGGTGTAGACATGGTTGATGATAGTCTTGGTTGCATTGGACAGCTCCCTGGGGTTGGGACATGTTTTGTCTGCACATCTGGCCACAGGGGACCACTCCAATGCATAGGTGCACTCAGACACACCTCCACCTTCCACATGCCTGGCACAGTCACAGATGTACCTCACTTTCCTCGCATAGCAAAAACCTTTGTGACCTTTAAGTGGCACTAGTAACATGTTGGGCAGCAGGGGAGGCTTTTTGCACCTCACATTTTTGCAGACATCCAGGTCTCCCCGATCATAGCTGGACCACGCTGCAGCAGGTTGTAAAGGTAGAATACAAAATCCTGAAAGAAGAAACATCAGGTTTTCAGACTCTACCTCTTACATTTCTCATTCATGTGATATGTCCAGTACATGGACTCCTTGTCTCACCAAGCACGAAGAGTAGAACAAAATGTTTCATCTCCAAAGCAAGTTGAACCGGTGCCTGTTTTTGACCTATGAAAATCTTCATTTTGTTGGTTCCCCGCTTTTCACATTGGCAACAAACAAACAAAAAGTTGATTTTGAGGTCAACACTTTGTTGAATTGCAACTAAAATCTTAACTGCTGAAGTATTTTAGATTGACCTACTCTTCTATTGATTTTGCACTGCAGCAGCTGCTGTTCATTGAGCTCAGCTCTGCATCACTGCTGGCCAGCCTGCTGCAGGGAGCTGCAGGTAAAACTGCAGGTGAAGGCAGAGATGACCAGCAGCTGCAGCTGCAGCAGCTCCTCCTCCTCCTCCTGCAGCTTCTCACATTTCAGCTGCTGCATGATGCACTGAAAACAATCAGCTGCTGATGCTGGGGACATTCTTTCAATGGATGCCAGGATTCTTGGTGGAACTCGTCTTTCCTCTCTTTCCTGTTGGACAGACTTTGATGAATGGCAATTTGGTAATGTTGGTAATTCAACAACAAGTTCAAGGGAAAAGGCTGTGTGTTCTGCATCAAGGTGTTGTACGTGTGTGTGTGTGTGTGTGTGTGTGTGCAAATAAATACAAGCAGTTCGGTGTGCTCCAGGTCATGGTCATGGGTCACAATTGGCTGGTGGCAGCCAGCCCACAAACGGGAATATTTATGTGGCCTGCAGATTTGGCTTTCCAACTCCACTTGGTCCAGGAGCACATTGTAGTTCACATATGGCCAGACAGACCAAGAAAGATGTTTGCTGACAGGTGTAAAAAGCCAAATTTTTGGTGGTCACATGTTCCTCGATTTATTAATATTCATCTCCCTTGCAACAATTTGTCCTGAACAAAAAAGAAAAACGCAGATTCTATTTACATTCCCGGTGAACCTCAGTGGCAAATCTCCTCAAAGAAAACATCTTATCACAATGTATCAACACATGTGAGGCAAGCAGCTGCCATCTGGAGATGAAGACAAATGATAGCTTAATAAATATTGGGGTTTATTTTTGTCACGTCACATCCTCAAATGGAAAGTTGTGAAGTTTGGCTTCCACCCGAGGCCGTCCCTCCACTGCCGCTGGCTCTGCGTGTTGTGGAATCCAGACCTGGGGCTTCAGTTCTGACTTCTGTCTCATGGTCCGTGGTCTGTGCAAATTTATCTTGAAAGCAAGACAAAAGAGCAGTAAAAGGTAGACGGTCATGAGCTTACAAGTGTAGGTGGCAGCACCTGTTTTGAGCACCCCTGTCCTTTTGTTGTTTTACAAAGCATTGTATGATTGGAAGGCGATTGTGCAATGACTGGTGTACCACATGGAGAACATGTATATTTATTGAAATGATCTTGTGGGTGAAGTCAATCACATCTCACCTTTGACAAATGTGTCTCCAACCATCATAATATCATGTCCACCTGATGTAGATTGTGAAACGTACTTGCAGGTCATGGTATTGACATCAAACTTGAAGGCAACGCACTGATAATCTCTCTGGCAACTATGAAGGAATTGTTAAGTTTTGCTGATTAATGTAATCTCACTCTACACTTTACTCTATTTTGGTTTCTCAGTCAAGTGAAATGTGCTCAAATCTGTGTTCTTTTGACTTGCCTGACAGCACAAATCATGAGATCCAGAGCAGCCTCCTCAGTTTGAAAGGCACCATGAATCACTAGCATACTGTCCATTTTCCTGAAATTCTGTGCTTTCACAACCAGGCCAGAAACTGAATCAATGAGAAGCAAAAATGGGAGAACAACAAGGTATTTCTTTGACATGTCCACTCTAGTTGTGGACCTGCAGTAGCAGTTAGTATGTGTGTATTTGTGTTGTTGAAACTGCCTGGAAAACATGTTTTTGTTGTGCTTTAATTTTCAAAGGTTTGTGTGCTACTCAGTGAGTGGTCTTGTTTCAGGTGAAAATGATGCAGATTCTCCTCTTGTCTCCTGCTGCATGCTGATGAAGAAATTTGAAATTTTGCAACAGCATAAATAGAAGTTATTTCTTTTGTCCAAACAATTTGTGCAGAACTGAGAGAAAGAGAGAACTTTTGATTTTGCCACATGATGCTTGCTGCATGCACATGTGCAATGCGCAAGATTGAAAATAATAGATGACAAAAGGAAAACAACTAAACTTCAAATGTTGTTGCGTGTTTCTTTTATAGGTATTGCTGTCCTTTCCAGTGTGATGTGAATGTGAATGTCATTCTGAACCATTTGTGGTTACTTTTTCTACCAGGGAAGTTTTTCCAAATCCTGTTTTGCTTGTTCGCACAAAAAAATTTGTGTTGCTATATTTTCTTCACTGTCAGCTGAGCAAGTTTGTCCAAACGTGGAAAATTCGGTGTTTAGTGAAACGTTGCTGAACTGCCCGCGTAGAGTTTTCAGACAGATTATCACTGTGTGGAAACGTCCTTGTGCAGTTTTCTCCTGGCTACTTCTGACTCCTCAACCATGGCTAATGTTGCTTCACACGCTCTTCCAGCTTGAGATGGTGTGGTTTCAACTGAGGGTCTTTCGTGTGCAACAGTCGTTCTGCTGAACTTGTCTTGTGATGGTATACTAAGGGAGGAGGATTTTTCACAGCCTTTCCCATTACAATGTGTGCCTGCACTTTAGGCATCTTAAACTTTATATTTTTTAATGTTTTTGGAATGTACCCAAATTATCTGTACATTGAAATATGTCATCTAAAAGCGCATAAAGCTAGCCAAAATCTTTGCCAAATATCTATTTTGAACACTTTCTGAAAATCCCAAATTTGTAGCCCAACTTTAACCCCACCTAAAAACCATATAAATGTTTTGTAAAAACACAAATTGAATGCTATCATTCAAACAACCATACAATATAGTACATTTCATCAAAGAACTTCTTTCACCAAATATTTGTACTTTCTGAGATACTCACAAATACTCACTGTGAATGCTACCTGTCAAACACCCAAACAATTACTGCATTTAATCCAATACTTCTTTCACTAAATGTTGGTACTTTCTCAGATTGGAAGCAATTTGTATAAGAATGCAGAGCAACAAATGCAGAAACTGTCTTTTGCATAAGGAGAGAGGTATCAGTGAAGTACTTTTGAAGTTCAAACAATCCTCGCGAGAACCACCCAAAAGCATTTATGGCAAAATATTGCCAGTCCAAAGTAAGTATCAACCACTTTTGACGCCAAAGGAAGGGGGCATCGGACAAAGTCTTTGTTCGATTTAACAACCGGAAGAACTAGGATTGCTGAATTCTGTGTTCTCTTCGGCTGGTCAAATTTGAGAGCCAATGAGAACACAGAGTTCATAGATCCATGTTGGTTAGGTCGCCATATCATATGCATCCAAAGGAATGATGATGCAGAAAGGAAGAGCTGCAACAAATTTCCAAGCCAGCAGAGGAAGGGAAGTGTCTTTCAGGAAAGAAGAGGTTGGAACAACAAAAGAACATTGTGATTTAGTTCTTGGCATAGTACACCCAGTAGCAGATGTTGAACCCAAGAAACACAAGAGGAAAGAGGCCTCTGGAAACCCTGTCAATCAGTGCTGCCCTCTGAGCTCCAGTTTTCATTCCATTCTTGACCATCAGGGTGCAGCATGATTTGGCAATGGCTTTCTCAGGTTCATTCAACTGTCATATTGGCACAGTCACCTCTTCTCGCTTGATCTTGAGTTTGACGTCTTCATCTTAGTTCTTGTTCAATTTAGTCTCGTTGTGATGGATCTTTCCAGAAGCCAGGTAGTTGACAATGGCTCTCTCAAGAAGAACCAGACAAATTGTTGAAAGAGTTCCTTGGAAAACCACAGAAAGAAGAAAAATTTACCAACAACTGCAGTTATGAGTATCAATTGGGCACAATTATCTGAGTGGCTACCAGTCCTTACCAAGGAAGTAGATATCAACAGCTTTGATGTAGCCAAGCCTTGGGAGGTTCACTTGAGCTGCATAGTTCAGAGTGATCAGAGTCAGGATCAGTACCAAGGTGCAGGCAATCTGAAAATAGAACAATAGACTTTTGCCAAAATGAGCAGTCAACCTGTAAGGGTGGATGTTATGCACACCTATTGCTTTTTAAACATTTACAAGTTGTGTGGAGACAAAAAAGTGAACCTGATTTCCAGTGTCAGTTTCAATCCACAATGTGATCCAGGACAACATCACAAACAGTAGACAAGGGAAAAAAACTGAAACAAGTAGAAATGTTTATCTCTAGCAAAAAGAAACTCTGTAGATCACACATAATATTTTAAGAACTGAATGAATATACCTGCAGTAGGCTGTGACCAACATGCCTTTCAAACTTGAACATGCACCACAAGGAAAATGGTTTATTGTCCACTCCTTGTTCAGAACCTTTGTACACAAATGTTCCCAGGTTGAAACTGTCATTGCCAAAGCTCAAATCATACCATTTCACTTGGATGGTTTCCCCCATCCGTGGCCAAACTTGTGTTGTGACGATACATACCTGAGAGTCAAGAGGAAAATTCTGCAAACACATGGCTCCACTCATTTCTTTTTAGGTGATTTGAACCTTGAAGCATACATTATGTATAATGTATGGTGATGGGGTGAATCAACTAAAAAGAAATGAGTGGAGCCATGTGTTTGCAGAATTTT
>JAAUXT010029458.1_pt1 | contig 14806 bp, 15 predicted proteins | sample 7278171 | NCBI WGS metagenome assembly JAAUXT01 (sample SAMN14350112, study PRJNA611818) | marine sediment metagenome | isolation source: surface marine sediment (1.8m) | place: French Polynesia: Moorea | collected 2018-08 | reverse complement strand
TGCAGTAACAAAAAGTTGGCTCCATGCCAACTCCAAAGTTTAAAAATTGGTCTTGTCTGGAACTGTTGACCTCAGGTGCAAATCACGCGAGGCCGGTGGGCCTATTTTTTCGGGGGGGGGGGCATGGGTCCAAGACCCTGGGTGCCATCTTTCTGCTCCTGCTGAATTGCACATCGGATGCGTCCTGCTTGTGATGTAGTGCGTGTGATGCAGTGCTTATGACGCAGTGCAGGACGCATCCTGTGTGAACCCACCTCAGATATCGCTTTCCATATCAAGGTTCGGATTTCTGATGAAAATCAACAGAAATGGAAGAAGCGTGAATTGTTTCATTGGAGCCTGTAGTGTTGCTTGGATGGACGGATGGAGCAGGCTGGTTCACGTTGGATGAGGCTCACCTTCCGTCTCTGAGCACGTAAATGATGGCAGCGCAGCCACTTGAACAATAGCAGCTTTGAGCTGCTGCACGCCACATCGGATGATTCTCGTGATAGACAAGTAACGTTGGTGGTGACGTGACGTGAATGACGCTTGTGCAACATCCGTTGCGTGTTGTGCGTCACACGAGTGCTGAAGCCGTGTGATTGACTTGCACGAAAAGAGATGCAACGCTCGTCGCGTATAATCAGATCTGGGCCTCAAATCTTTTTGTCGTTCGAGCGGAACCCTGAGGATCATGCCTCCACCACCTCAGATCACATGTTTTCGCTGCAGGTACAATTCATCTCTCCTGAGGAATTTCAGAGTCCAGGGACAGCCTGATGATGAGATTTCCCCTCAGAGATCCGCATCCAGGATTGGGTGTAGGCATTCCGTGTGTCCGTCCCTGGACCCATGAGAGGCTTTCCGTAGAAGGGCGGACGCACACCGGATCGGGCTGGAACATCCCAACGGGCCGGTGAGCCCGGTCAGCACCCGATTCACATGATGTTCAGGCTGTGTACCAATCAGTCGCACACTGCTTCGGGCCAGCTTCAGGCTGGCTTCGGGCTGGGACCCCAGCGTCATTGTGGATCTACCGCTGCATCGGTCGATTGATGCAAAAAAAAAAACAAAAAGCCCAAAACAAAGCAAACGAGTGTCTGCCCTCAACCATAGCCCTGACATGCGCCTGCCCCCTGAAGTGTCCACGAGATCCAGACCTCAAACCCCCGATCTATTCCTGGATCTCATTCCCAGGATCTCGCAAACACCAGATTTCAAAACCATGGGCCCATCCAGGATCTCTTGCGCATACCAAACCCCATACCCCATGTCCGCCCCTGCAGGAGGTATGCCCTGATGGATCCGTCCATGGATCTCACATACTCTCGAGGCCTCAGTCTGAAGTTACCCATGGATCCCCCATTCTGGATTTGAAACCCCGGCTCCGCCCCTGTGCGAGTCCGGCCCCGGTGGATTGATTGCAAATCCGAGGCATTTCGAGCCCGACTGCGCTCCGCTGTGATTGCGGCACAAGTGGCGCTTTTGTTTTCATAACAAGCGTCGCTTCGCAGCGGAAAAATATCCCATTCCAACCCAAATTGTCAAACTTCAATAGGAAAATAGAGATTCTGAAGTGTTTTTCACCAGATCAAAATTCAGATGTTTTCGCTTTGAAAGATAATTTGAGCAGCAGCACCAAAGTGCCCTCCATTGGAAAAGTATCTCATTTCAGATAAATTGAGCACATTGGAGGGGAGAATGGAGATTGTTCAAGTGTTTATTGTGGAACAGTTCTGGGATGTTTTTGTTGAAATGAGATTGATTTTTCAAGAGCAAAAACACCTCACTAATTCAAAAGCTGGAACACTTTTGTTTTCAAAATGTCCAAAATCAGCAACCACGCAGAAGATTTTTTCTTCAATACCCTGGGAACGTTCAAAGTTGATGAGAAGGCAGAAGACCTTGAGGATTCATATCGACCAGAATCGAGCACCAAGCGGAAGAAGAAGTTGCGCCTTGATCCTCTGCACCGCAGCTTCAAGAAGAAACTGCGTGTTCTGAGGAGCGTCAAACTTTTTCCTTTCTAATGATTTAGCGATTCGACAACGAAAACCCTGCAACACCCCTGAGTTACTGACATGCGAATGCAACCTGAGGAATACCAGGCGCAAAACTCTCATCTAAAGGTGGAGGGACCACCAAAACTTTACACAAAATGTGAGGTAGCCCAATGTTGCTTTTCGTCAAATTGGGCAGGCAGTTTATACGAGTACAACAGCCTGCAACCCTGAAAACGTAAATGCAAATGTAACTTTTTTCTGCCATTCTGGAAGCAAACCCGTTCGGAGAAAACTTATGATCAGAGATCCCAGAAAAAAGTTCAGTATTCCCTTGGTCTTGCACCAAAGTCACCGGAATCACTCACCAGAAGCTTGAACATCGGAAATTTTTCAGTGCATTTTGGTGGTCTCTCTGTGCGAACTTGGGCCATGCCAATCGCACATCAACTGCCTGCTGGGAATTGAAGGTGAAAACACAAGGAAGAGTGATTTTCTCTTTCGCGGAAGAATTTTTGTCCGAATCAGAAAGAACAATCTGCCCAGAAAGAAGACCTGATTTTTCAAGCTGTGAAAGGCAAAACTTTCTTTTCTTCTATTCAACAACAAAGCTCCAGCGACCGTTGGTAGTCCGGAGTCCTGACCAGATTTTGTCCTCATATGGGATTTAACCCTGAGGCGAGCTCTTTCAAAGTCTTACGCCTCTTTTGAGGGGGTCCTGTGTGAGGGGTGCGCGTCAAGAACATGAATTTCATGGCCCGACTCTGTCCGCACAGCTCGGGGCTCTGTGCCGCAGGCCCTGACCCAACTCCATCGAGGCCTTGACTCCCTGGGCTCCCCGTCCCCTTGTCATCATCATCGCCTGCTGGATCCGCTGGAGCAAAAGTTGATTTCTTTCACGTACTGTGTGCATGACTCGGTGGAAATGTGATTTCATATGCGAAGGTCACTCACTCACCTTGCTCTGTGTTCTGACAGCTTGATCAGTGATTGTGAATGGCCAAGCGCCTGGTTATCCGTGCTGATCCATGGGATAAGCTGTCCAGGGTCCCTGTTCTGTCTGGGCAGCAGGAAATCCACTGAGTTCTGTGTGTCGCAATGTGTTCCTATGCGCTCCTGTGTCTGTTCACTTCACAACGGGCAAGATGGTGCTGATCCAAGTTGTTTGTTCTGATCCCTTCCTTCAGGGGAGAAACAGACGAAGAAAGTCACGTTCAATGCGCTGCTTTTGTCTGTGTTCTTTTTCTTCACTGAATTCACCACACAATTGTTGATCTTTTCTCTGTTCAGTGGGCCTGTCCTGCACCTACTCCACAAAAAAGTAAAGATAACTTGTTCGTGCAGAAGTTGCTGTGTTTTATCCACCTGATCTGTGCTCTCCTCAATGGCAAAATGAGGGGAGAAAGTCCGTCTCTGTGTGTAGCTATGCGTTGCTATGTCCTCCTGGCAACAGGATCAAACTGAAGCCGCTTAGATTCACCGGGAGACTGCACTGGAATGGGACTGGGCAAAGTACTTAGTCCAGATTGATTTTGCTCTTTGAGTGAAGTGCTTGAGTGCCTCTGGTTAGTTCAGCTTTTCTCCACCGCTTTTTCTCCGTGGTTCAGCTTTTCTCCCGCCGTTTTTGCGGCGCTGCGCACGGCGGCTGCGCACTGCGCGGCGCTGAAGCTGTTTGATTGGCGGAGCGCCCCGCGGAGTGAAGCGTCGCGACGCAGCGTCGTCGCGACGTTACGTTCACCGACGCGGAATGGCGGGAAATGCAGGGAAATTTATCAGGTTCATTGACCGGTGGCTATTGGGCCCAGGATTCACCCAGTAATGCATCCACGCGGAAATTAAATCTTTCAGCGCTTCTCCTGGAAAACTGGAGACGGAAATGTGTCGGCCCCGAGACTGCACCTGATCCTGGGGACATGGACCTGGCCTCCTCATGGTCATCCATGTTTGCACCGTAATCTGTGCAACATGTCTTTCAGTTTGACTGGTACATTTCAAGTTGGTCTCCCTGCAAGGTCCCCAATGACAAAACACTGGACAGGGATATTGTGTGTGTGTGTGTGTGTGTGTGTGTGTGTGTGTGTGTGTGTGTGCAATACTCGCGTGCGGGCTTCAAAGGCTGCTGGGTCTCCTGTTCTGGGATCCGAATGGAAGCCCTGAGCCCTTCCCTGGATCCGCCCCTGGACATTTCCCGAGCTCCATGTCCTCGCTGTCCTAAAGGGGGTCAGCATGGTGACCAATCAGTGTATCTTCCGCAAATTGCCATCCCTAATTTGATCCCTGTGGCCCGTAGGAAACCAGGTCTGATTCAATGCATGCAAATAGCGACCCGATACACAAGCCCAGAGGAGGCTTCTGACGCGCCTTGTGTCTCTGTGCAAGCAAGGCTGGCCAGTTTGGATTGTACGAGGGGGTTCCACTTGGTTCGGTTTGTGGGATGTTTCCTGGAATTTCAGTTCTTCCAATGTGTGCTCTGACAAAGAGAAGACACCGAAGATCATTTTGTCAAATTTGCAAGTGATCAACAGGAAGACACTCAAATCAACACTCTCTTGTGGTAAGAAATCAGTTGAATGATGGAACATGTGTTAACAGTCCATGTTTGCAACAAGTAAAAAATTCTCAACTGGTATCTATCAAACGCCAATTGTGTTGAATTGTACTGTTCATTGTCCTCATCACAGAGAAGCTGAGTCCAATCTGCTTTGGTGTTGAACAGAAGAACTGCTTAACACACACAAACCACAATTGAGTTGCAGTGAGTAGCAGTCAACAAAATATCTGCCTCAATCTGTGATTGGTACCAAAACATGAGAAGATGCAGTGAGGAATTGACAGAATAGAAACTTCTGCTGAGATTTAGTTTGAAGCTCAGGTTATGACAAAGATTTGGACTTTCCCTTGTTTTGTTGTGACTGTGTTGACTAAATGTGGTGACACCTCCGAATTTACAAGACTCAGTGTGTCTCCCTTGGTGAAGAATTCTTGTAATTGTGGCAATAATTTGAAAAGGAGCAGACCCTGATGCACAAACGTTCCACACACCTGACATTTTGGAGGTTCTTGTCCTTGTGAGTGAAACATTTATATCCTTTTCAACCTCAATCATGTCGTCAATACTGACAGGTTGTCTCACAATCCTGATACTGACATTGAAGCTCCCCACTTGTTGTGACTCAAAGTGCACAACAGTGCACAGAAAAGAGGAACAGGAATGTAAGTTATTTTCTTGTGGAACCAGGTCAGAAGTCTTAGCCTGCCTGCCCCCCAAGCGTGTGGCTTGAGGTCACCCATGTCGGACGAATTTGTTCTCAAACTGTGCCACATTTTAGTGTGACAGAACAGCACCATGTGGTCACCTTTTGATTGAAATATTGTGGAGGAAAACAAATACCCAACCTATTCTGGGCAATTCTCTCAGTTACAACTTGAAAATTTCATACGAAAAGCAATTTGGGCGTCTGCCGTCTTCTGTGTGTGTACCTGGAGGCATCCAGACTGGGACTACGACATCTTGTTGGTGGTTCTTGCCTTTCCACTCATTGTCTCTGACGTCTAGACATCAACGCAAACAGAGTGACCCCGTTTGAGGGTCGTCTACCTGATCAAACACTCGAGCAAACCTTCACTCCAACAGGGACATCTCGTTGTCGTGGGATAAAGAATAAACTCTTGTTGACCTTCAGGACACGGCCGCAGTCTCTGTGGTTCTTTTTTCGGAAAAAGCACCTGACCTCACTCAGGACGATCCCAAGGTCAGGCATGGCTGAGAATGAGATCAGGTTCTGCCGAGTCTAATCCAGGATCTCATGAAGAAAAAACAACTCAATTCAGCTTCCGGTGATTTGGGAAACCAGAAGTCAAGCGACTGAAACACAGCGACCAAAATCACAAGCAACTGAAACACAAACAAATGGAGGCACGAAATGATCAATTTCAAATCACCTAAAAATGTGATCTGTTTGCCCCCACAGAGGATCGCCAGTGCTTGATCGTCCCTTTCTGGGACAGCATGTGAAGACATTTTATTCCAGAGTTTCACTTCCTTCTATTGTCCTTTTCATGGTGCATTTCACACAAAATAACAAATGCAAAGAGAAAAGGCAAAAACATAGTTTCCACTAAACTTAAATTATTTGTCAAATTTGTGTTTGTTGCATCTGGAGATATACCAAGATAAAGATAATTTGCCTTGATCAAATTTATGCCAGAAATTATGCAAAGAAAAAATAAAGATAAAGATTCAATCTTGTTTGAGATCTTATGCATGAAAGGAGAAATGTACATGTGGTGTCCAAAGAACAACACAGAGAATACCAAACAAGTTGCAAGCTGCATGATTGGGTTTGGGATCAAAATGGTTGAACTGAGCAATAGCCTTCTCAATATCATGATACTTTCCCAATATTCCTGCCCATATTCTCCATTCTTGTATCCTCCTCTAAACCGATCAAACATTGCAATTTGATCGTCATCATTGTCATCATCTTTGTCAGGAAGATTTCTGTTCTTTGTCAAATCAATTTTGCTGATGTCTGCAGTTACAGAGAAAACAGTAGCAGTTTTGATTTTGTACAGCAGACAACTCCAATGAATCAAACAAGGAAGAGGAAAGAAACATCCTAGCAGAAACTTGGTGCCAGATATTCCTCGAAGTTTCAACAAGCTCATGCCCACATAGATTATACCAGGGAAGGGCAAAACATATGTAATGCAAACAACACTCATAATGTGTTGCCACAAACTGAGGCATTCAATAGAACCATCATAAAACCAAACATGTTTGTCCAACACCGGAACACAAATTATGGAATAGAACACAAGAGCAGTGAAGCCTCCATAACTATACTTGATTATTTCCACCAAGCCATTTATCAATATTGACCTCATCCTCCTGTTATTTTGGGAGCTACATCTGCATTGAGTATTCAGGAAAATGATATGAAGCAAATACATAGTTCCCCAACACAGGTATACACCCAGCAAAAACAAATTTTAGTCTTGTTTTCTCTGTTGTAGTCAAACCTATTTTTGAGCAAACATCTGATGAGATATTAGACAACTCAAAACTCAGAAACAAACCAAGAAAAGATTCAATCTTCTGGAAAAGAGAATCTATACTTCTGACATAGCTTTGTGTAAATGACAGTCGCATTATAGCAGCTGCCTGAACAAAATAAGTCAAAATTCCAAAGTATCCTTTGTCCACATGTGTCTCATTTGTTTGCTTGTGTCTACAAGCTTTTCTTTTGCACAGAACTTTACTCAGAGAAGTTGGAATTCCCAGAATAAAATCTTTGAATGTGTACCACATTGTATATAAGAAAGCAGTCAGTATTATCAGAGGCCAAATCCAATGAGCAGCACACATAGCATCAGCAATACAGTTGTATGACAACATGGACAAAGAGTAACCTTTCAGGCAAGTTCCACACAGTATTCCATCCCTGTTTCCCGAACAGGAATCAAACTCATGACAAAGATTTTTACCATTTCCAACACAGCAATATCCAATGGGACATTGTTGAAAAATTATTTCTGAATTTGAATGGTATCCCCAGAAATTTGGTTTTGCCTTCAGCTCATAACCTGGACAGTTTGCACCAACAGGGCAAGGAGAGCATTTTCCATTGGTTTTAATAACACTTGTGCTCAAAGGTAAAACTTGCAGGCTTGCTTCCATTTCTGAATAAGATATTGAATATTTTCCATCTGTTGGCATGTAAAAGGACAGAGGACAAGGTGTGCAGTGAAACGAAGCTTCTTGCAAAACCAACATTCCTGATGATTTTGAGATTCCAAAAGCATTTGTGAAACTGATCCTGTACCAAGGGAAACATTGGGCTGTCAGTGATATCTTCTTTACACTTGTTTCTGAGAGAAACTCAAAAAGTGGAGGTGATGCTTGTGCTAGTTGCAAGAAAAACACAAATGAGGACCCTTCAATTACAGTTGTGGAGTATGTCAGGACAAATATTCCATTTGCAAGTCCTCCAGGTTCAATAACAGAATTGAATATGAAAGTACAGTTACCTACAATCAAGACAAAACTACCATATGAAGAATACAGTGCACCACCTCCATCTTTTGCATTGTTGTTTTCAAAAATACTGCTTGAAATGGCAATAGTAATTTGCTGAAAAGCCTCTATGGGTAGATTGGCTGTTGTACTTTCAAGATAAATGGCACCTCCAAAGGAACTTAAGAAACCTCTTCTGTGTGCAGTATTTTCAACAAAAGAAGAGTTTATCACACCAATGCTGCTGCTGGAAAATGTTTGTTCATTTGAAAAATGAACTGCAAGTTCAATTGCACCACCTGAACCTGACTTTGTGTTGTTTATAAAATATGATTCATAAATCCTTATGTTGACCCAAGATTGAAGTAAACCTGAATTTGGTTTCCAGACAGCGACACCTCCCAAATTGTTTTGTATTGTTGTTGCATTCATTGTGATGTGAATCTTTTGTGATTTCATGTGTAAAACTGAATGCATATCACTTTGGCCTGGTATCCAGCCTTCAAATGAAACATTTGCAAGAGTGCAATAGCATAACCAGTTGACCTCAAGTGCAATAGAACTATTTTCAAAGACAGAATCAATCACAGTGAGCCACAAATTTGTTGCAAATATTTTAGTTGGGGAAGTGTCGACTTTTGCATTCTGGAAATTAATTCGGGCAATAAAAGTTTTGTTGACCATAACTGTGGACAATTGGAATGAAGTTCTCCAAAAGGTCAAAGCAATTTCCCCATATTCACCAGGCAAAGGATTCAAGTCACAAATTTCTGAACGAACAAATTCCACATCTTCAAATGTGACCTTGAAATTCTGAACTGTCACTGATGCGTCCAGAAACTTTGCATTCTTGAACAATATTTCAAATTGCCCGTTGTAATGCTTGGCAGAAAAAATGAAATGAGTTTTCAAAACACAAAAGAGTGAAGACGAACACAGAATTGTAATTTGTCTGTCGGAATGTTTGAGGTTCGTGGGTAAGAATACTGAAACCTGAGAATTTGTTACAGTTTTATCCATGTGAACAGTATTAATCCAGAATACATCTTTTTGAACGATAGTTTCCAACACAAATGATAACGAATGACATTTCCATTTTTGAGGTTGGAACAAACACTCTTCATTTGGGCTTGAGCTTGGTGACAACCACACATAATTTGCTTTGTTTCCTGGTGAATACCTCTCTCCTGCAAAATAACATGTAGCTGTGCTGAGTATCCATGGTTTTCACTTTAGTTTTTGATCACTGGAGGTTTGTTCAATTTGGCAGGCGCATTACTGTAAAATGATTTGTTTTACCCAAACAAAGGGCTTCATCCTCAGCACCAACACAGTGAACTTCATTGTCACAAACCTTGGTGGCATCAATACATGTTTCATTGATGTGACACCAAAACTCATCATCAAAACAATTTGTAACAGAAACATTTTGCACTTTACATCCATTGTGTTTCAAACAGTCAAAATGTTCTGTACAGACCCATGACTGAGGTACACATGTTTCCTGAGCTTGCTGTGTGAAACATTCCACCATGTTGTATTTCTCACATGGACAATCAAGCTCATCAGATCCCAAAGGACAATCAACTTTTCCATCACAATACCAAAATAGTGGGATACATTTGCTTGTGTCCTCAGAACAAAACTGAAATGAGAGAACACCATTACAAATCTGGAGATTGCCTTTGTATGAATGCTGCAATTATCGCCCATGAAAGAGTATACCTTCATTGTATATCTTCCTTTGAAATGTTCAGGGGCACATGAAGCTTCACACATCTCATCTGTGCCTTGTGGACAATCTATTGTGTCATCACACACTTGTGAATTCTGAAGAAGAGGAAATTATTTTTCACAGGAAACCAGGAAATCCAAGGACATTATTTTCGCGTGTATAATCCCGGTTTTTAGGTGATTTGATGGATTGGCACTGTTCAGCTTTTCAAGCCACACAGTGTCAAGCTGGACAAAACACCTTGAGGCATTGTGGACAGAAATCCTGTGGACAAGGGGTTTGGAATGAAATAAAAGTACAGTTTCCTCCTTTTTGGGTCCATTTGTGCTGTTGTTGGTCCAATTATGGTACAAAAAAGGAAATGGTCCAAATCAAGTGTGGCTAGTTTTTGAGGGTAAAAAGGTCAACTTTGGGTTGGGGTTTTGGCTGGTTTTGTTTCAGAAAATATGAAATTGCTTAGAAAGTACACATATTTGATGAAGGATGTATATTGGGTTTTTCTAGAGGATTAGTTTGTGCATCAGTTAGATACATACAATTTGTGATTTCCAAATTTTTTACATGGTTTTTATGTTGTCCAAAATTTAGGTGTTAATCTTTAAGCAAAACCTGGGTAATTCCAATCCAGAGCTATTTTGAAATGAAAATCAAGTACAACTTTGGGCTTCTTGGCTCCATTTGGTCTGTTCTGTGTTGAAGATGGTATATATAAAAATAATAGATCCAAATCAAGCAAGCTAAGGTTTTGAGTGCAAAAGGGTCAATATGGACCATATTGTTTTCATTGGTTTCATATCAGAAAATGTGAACTTGCTCAGAAAGTACAAGTATTTCACAAAAAATGTAAATCAGGCAAATATGGTGGATTGGTTGATGCATCTTTTGGGCATATTTGATTTGCAATTTTCCAAAATATTGATACAGTTATTTGGTCACAAAAAGTGAGAATTCAATTTTAGTACTTTTTAAAAATTACAAAATTGAACTTTTTGCACTCAATAGGAATGTTTTTGTATCAATGACCAATGCAATGCAAAGTGAAAGAAGAAAATTTGTCATGTCTGGGGGTATGTGTTGGTGTGTGTTTATTCCTGGTGGCCCAAGTTTTGCTCATATTCAACCAGTCAAATCACCACGAGCTCCCTGGAGCTATTTTTCCTGAATCATTGCTGAGTGCAGACAGAACAAAATACTGCCTGTTGTTGTTTTCTGGAAAACACTCTTCAACAAACATAAATTCAAGACTCAACAAGGAAGAAATGATGTACTCTCACATGAATGCAAGTCAGAAGATCTCCACACTTTATTTGGTCCTTTGAACATTGATACCTTGTACAGAGTTCCGGTGATTCATCAGAACCGTCTTTGCAGTCTCTGTTGTTCCGTGATATCCCATCACACACATTCACTTCTGTGATACATTGCACACCATCTGCACACTTCCACATGCCCTCTGGACAGGAATATGCTTGGCAAAATTCTTCATTTTCTTCATATACACCCCTTGGATGACAATGATGAAATCCATCACAAACTTGATTCAGTTGAATACAAGTGGCCCAGTTTGCACCATTGTCACAGGTCCACCCTGGACATTCTCTTGAACAATTTTGCTCATCACTCTTGTCTTCACAGTCATTTCTATTATTACACCAGTATTCATTGAACAAGCATAGTTTTCCATCTGCACATTTGACATAGTCTTTGTGACATGTAAAATTTTGACACATTTCAGGATCTTCATCACTGGTGTCCCACACAAAGCTGGGAGTGTTGGTGTAGCAGTTGTTGTTTTGTTTGTTGCAGACATTTTGGGTTTCAATGCATATGAAACTACTTTTGCATTTCCACTTGCCCACAGGACAGGGGAAATCTTCACAATCTGTCAATAGAACTGTTGTTTCAGCACAGAAAGTGGTACTTTGCAGGTTTTCAATGAGAAAGTGTTTTGTTCTGATTTTACATGTTCAAAGCAGCAGAAGGATTTTGAATTTTTCTACCTTTCTCATCTGATTTGTCTCTACAATCTCTCCGACCGTCACACATTTTCGAGACTGAAAAACATTCTGTGTTGTCATCACACTTTGTGAAACCTTCTGGGCATGTGTAATCTTCACAACCAATCTCATCTTTTCCTTGATATCTGTAGTGTCTTGCACCATTACAAATCTCTGTCTCTTCAATACAAACACCTGAAACAGACATTGGAAACCGCATGGGACCACAAAGTCTTCCAAAAACATTGCGTTCTCAGTTTGCCTGCATTTTTATGGTCAGCCTCAGATTCAAGAGGTGCTGAGAAAGTTCATAGCATATTACGAAAAAACACACAAATCTCCGTATTTGAAGTGTGTTTGTTGCCCAAAGAAGAATACCTTGATACATCTTTTTCTTGCCAATGCACTTCACCCATTGTTCACAGTACTCAGGATCTTCGTCTGATTTATCATTGCAATCATTTATTGTATCACACAATTTTCCCTCAAGTACATCTATGCACCTGTCATCAGTTTTGCATTTCCATTTTTTACTGAGGCATTTGCAAAGTGAATCATCTGACCTGTCCTGACAGACACTGGCATTTCTATCACAAATATTTTCCAAGGAGAGAACTGTTTGGCCCACATCACAAACCGAAGTTCCTGAAAAGAAACTTAACATTTTTGAAATTGTTCCAAAAGTGTCATTGTATTACAGAGATCTAGATCATGTGAACTAATATTTTGAAAAAAAGAAAGCAAACCATTCCGAACATTTTCCTCCATAAGAAATCTTGCTTGTAATGTTTCATCAAATCCATCTCTCATGCAATCAATTGTCCCATTTCCCACAAATTCCTTCTTCAGGCATCCATCAGCTGGATAGTTGCATTCAATTTCATCTGGACCACATTCATCACAAGAAGCTCTGTTCAGGACTCCTGAAAAGAAGTGAAATGTTCAGACAAAAATGTGATTCTGTCGTGAATGTTTCAGTTTTTGTTGGCTGTTTTCTTCCTTTTTCTGTGGCCTGTATTCACTGGACCACATTCATCAGAAGAGGCTCCCAACACTTGTTTAAAAAAGCAGAATGGTTTCCAACAACATGTACAACTTCAACTTTCATCAAAAAATTTGCAACGCGCCCACCGAATTGGTTTGGTGGCTGTTATCAATTGTTATGACCACGCAATGAGAAAAACAGAGAATATCAATTCAGATTTGTTGCTCACCTAAAACGGCAAACAACAGCAGCCAAACCATTATTACCTCAGCCAAACTATTCTTACTTGAGACAAATTTTGACCAAATAGTCATTTGGTCTTCTCTCTGGCAATTTGCATGTTGTCAAACTGCAAACCTTGCTGAAAAGAGGAAACATGTGCAGGCTTATTCTGTATCACTTTTGTGAAAAGAACATTGGTTCAACTATGCTTATTCATTTTGTGGGTGGTCTGTCCTGTGGCTCTTTTGTTTTGTTTATGGGAGGTTTCAAGCAAATTCAAAAAGGATCTTACCGCATTGAATTGCTGAATGTATCTGACAGACATTGTGTTCCTGTTTGTGGTTCAATCAAGCTGCATTACTGTGCCTGACGATGTTTATTTCAGTATTGACTTTGCTTTCCTGGATTTGCTTTGTTGACAAAAAGTTTTCTGTTCAAAAATACAGACCTGCTACGATTGCTGAATTCAAGGCAATGCCTTTGTGTATTTGCGTATGTGTATGCGTGTGCGTATGTGTGTGTGGGGGGGAGAGGACAAACGCCATAATTTTCTTGAAAATTAACCGCATTTGACAAAAAAGTTTTGATGGTCCAGTGATTCCATCACAAAGCGGTGGCCAAATCCGTCTGTCCCGAGAATGAGTTTGGTCTGTAATCAGTCAGATGGTGCCAGAGTCTTGTGTCCAAGGAGATGCTATCCCAGCCCTGCGCGGGGGGGGGGGGAGTCCACTGTCTCATTTGTGAACCACAGCCGCATTGGGAGCTCATTGGGTGCTGGAACCCACCATCTTTATGATGGGTCAGGCCTAGCTGGGGAATGGAAACACCATACAGTGGTCTGTTTTGCAGCCAGGACCTTTTTAGGTGATTTGGGGAGGGTGCACTGTTGAAGGGTGTTCTTTGAGAAAGCGACCAAAATTTTAGCAACCAAAATCAATGCACCCGCAGGCAGTTTCCACCAAAAAAATGTATATATCTGTTTCATGGTCAAGATGAGAATCAATTTTGGATCTTTTGGGCTCATTTGGTTCAATTTGGGTTGGGATAATGTGCCAGGAAGGATTTTGGGAAGTTCAAATTTTTGGGTTCCTTGGTCAAAAAGTTGGAATTTGAAAGTATAGAAAATATGTAGGGTTCGAATGTAGAAATGGGTCTGTATCTCAGAAAGTAGAAATATTTGGTGAAAGAAGTACACTGATTCCTGAAAAGAAGTGAAATATTCAGACAAAAATATGATTCTGTCGTGAATATTTTAGTTTTTGTTGGCTGTTTTCTTCCTTTTTTGTGGCCTGTCTTACACAGAGTAGCAATTGTGAGCAGACAAATCATTTTGTATCAACAAGACACCGACAAACAGTTTCCAGAGCAATTGGATTTGTTGCGTTGTTCTTCACTTCGCTCTCACGAAAACAAAAATATAGTTTTCTCAAACTGCTGGAAACTTCGTCTGTCGAGGTGAGCACAGGGAACTCAGAAAGAGGAAGATTTGCCAAAAAGGGAAAATGTCCTCTCGTTTACCAAAAAGATCAACTTCAAGCAATAGGTTTTGTTTTCAGACAAACAGTGCCTGCCACATCTGCATTGTTGATGCAATCTGAACACATTGTTCCTCTCCAACTGCAACCGAAGCTTTCAGATGTCCGATACCCTGCCCTGCCCCTGCCCCTGCCCCTGCCTCTGCCCCTGCCCCTGCCCCTGCCCCTGCCCCTGCCCCTGCCCCTGCCCCTGCCCCTACCCCTGCCCCTGCCCCTGCCCCAGCCCCTGCCCCTGCCCCTGCCCCTGCCCTGCCCCTGCCCCTGCCCCTGCCCCTGCCCCTGCCCCTGCTGTTGCCCCTGCCCCTGCCCCTGCCCCTGCCCCTGCCCCTGCCCC
>JAAUXT010011568.1_pt1 | contig 14806 bp, 16 predicted proteins | sample 7278171 | NCBI WGS metagenome assembly JAAUXT01 (sample SAMN14350112, study PRJNA611818) | marine sediment metagenome | isolation source: surface marine sediment (1.8m) | place: French Polynesia: Moorea | collected 2018-08 | reverse complement strand
TTCCAGTCTGTGATCACTGGAACAGGGGTAAAATGGAGGTTTTGTCCGCCCAAGATGGACGGACGCAGATACAGGGGCAAACCAATATCAGACCGCTACCGCGGCTGATAACCAGCACCACTTACACCACCAATTTCCTTTTTGTTCACGTTGCTACAGTACGAGACTCACTTCCAGATGGAGAGTTTGTCCTGCGGGTACTGGTTCAGGTTGGTGAGCAGCGCCATGACGCAGGCGTTCAGCGACCCCTTCGTGCTCAGCCGCGCGCAGCAGAACATCTCGTGCACAGACTCGCGGATCTCCACGTTGAAATCCTGAAGAACAACGTCAAAATATTCCTTTGTGTTTCTTCCCTCTGCCATTGCGTGTGCTCAAGCCTCGTTCGCAATCCGTTGGTTTGATTCTGGGTGATTTCTAAACCCCACGGGTGTTTCCAAGCCCACCTTCAGCACGGCGGTGATAATTTCTAGCTGGTCCTCTCGGAGACTGATGTGGTGCGCAATCTTTCGGAGACTGTTGATGGCGTTCAGCCGCACACTCTCGATCTCGTCGTTGAACATGTCAACGAGAAAGTCCTGTGACTGCGCCGCGAAGTCCGCCGACTGCGTCGCCAGCTCGCACAGCGAATCTATCGCTGCATTTCGCACTTCTGAAATTTCAACCAATGGTTTGACGTCCAGGAACACCGAGAAACTGAAACTTGATGGCCTTCGATGAGAACACAGAATACTCGCGTGAACAGCTGTTGCCGACATTACACATTGGCATGAAAAATTGTTGCACATTGCCCCAAAAGGAACACACTCTGAACATACCCATGAACTCATCTTCGAAGGAGTGCACGAAGGCGCCACACGCTCCACTCGACATGATGGACACCTCGTCGGCGCTGACACTCTCCTTGGGCGCGTCGTCCGCCCACTTTTTGCCCGTGCTCCACTCGCCGGTCTGATAGTGCTCGCGCTGCCGCTCGTGCGCCCCCGCCTTCCGCTACGAGCAAAGTTCAGACCACCGGTGTCTCACTGCGCAGTACCTCGAACCCAGCGACCCAGAATCTTGCTTTGTCCCACGGGCCACGTGTTCCCATGTTTCCAACTGTGACATTTTTCTGTGATTCTGGGTGCGCAATCCGTTCGCAGAAAGATGTTTGTCGCGTTGATGGCCACTCCACCAACGCTTTGCCTTCAGGCTCAAGAACTTTCCAAAATTTAGACAATCCAGGATTTCTGAGGCAAAGCCAATGGACAATGATTCTGACAAATTCTAAATTTCCGTCGTAAATTTTGCTTTGTCACACGCAATCGTCAATTTGACTTTTTCTTTATTTTTGGCGTAAAATGGATCGAAGCTAGGAGACACTTCGTTTCCATTGTGTGCGATGGCGTGAAGACATTTGCGATGTTGATGGTTCTTTCATTGCCCTCCTGGTGAAGAAATATTCTTCTCGAGCAAATCTACTCAAATTTCAACGGAAACGTCTCTGTTTCCGCGAGTGCAATGACAAAACATTTCAATTTTCATCTGTTCAACGTCAAACGGACAAGGGAGAGCAACTGAGAAAGTTCATCCAGGTTGATCTGGTCCGCAAGTCACTGAGCCACAAACGTCCAAGTGACGTTTCCCCATCGAAGACGAAGCCGAATGTGAATCTGCGCGAGTTCGCCACAAAATGAGAAACAAGTTCGCGTAAAATTTTGGAGGAAGTGGGGTGTCAAAGAAAACATCCTTCCAATATCAATGCGACAATGACCACCAATTTTCATTTGCCCGTTTTGATTCTTATGACACACCAGAATTTGGCAACTTCCCCTCTCGAGACTATTTGAAGCTGCGAACAACTCACTCTGTTGTGTTGTTAGAAAGGAGAGAAGGTTAGCACTCCCCTTGATAAGGACGGAATTCGTCTCTATGACGACACAAATCAAGGCAATGATCCTCCTACTTCGAGGATCACCTATTTTTTTCCACTTCCCGAAAAGGGGTGTGGGATCACAGGGCGGATCTCGAATTCAACTGGTCAACATGGCGTATATTCGACCCGAGGGTGACACCGCTATTGGAGGAGTGAGCCACGCTAGAGCCGCTGAAAACAACTGGGAAACTCACATTTGTCGACGGGGTGACCCAATATTGGGGGGAGGGGCAAAAAGGATCAAGAGGCAAGCCAAATAGATCTGTCCCTTCAACTTATTCCCAGATACAGAATAAGTCTCCCTTCCAAACGCAGAAAACTGGCTGCTGGCCTGACTGACCTGTGCTGAATTGACTTGCAGAGACAGACGGAGACTCACCCTCATGTTTGACATCAGCTTCTTGTCCAACGTCTGGTCTAGGAATGACTTGCTGACTTGATGCAAAGAGCCCTGCAACAAGAGTACCAGGAAACTGAACACAGGGGTACCGAGGAAATACTTGTGGACGTCACCTGAAGAAACATGCTGTGGATATTAGGTGGTCCACGCCTTTTGCCATCACACAAGACATGCTACATCAGCGCAACTTTCGTGGTGCCACCTGTTTCTCTTTTGAGTAGCCTTTGCGTGGTTAACCATTGAAACCACATTCTCAAAGCAACTCGTCGACCACCACGTTCCCAACGGCCAATCGTGCGCTCATTGAACGCCAGATACGAGACAGTCTGTCCTTTGGGGACTGGCAAAATCCGCAGCTGACAAACCTCAGTTGAAACAATCGCGCTGACTGTTTGAAATCTACCGGTGCTGAGTCGAGTGTCTGAAATGTGAATAACGATGGCAGTTGAACGCAGACTCACCAACAGGCTGGCCGACTCACGGCGCACCTGCATTGAATGGTCGTTCACCATGTTGCAGATCTTCGCGAACCCGTCATCAATCAATCGAATCTCTTCATTCTCCAACGAGATTTGCCTGGAATATCGGAACATCGGAGTTTTCAGTTGGAGCGTGCACGCAGGGCGTGGAATGTGTACAGGCACAAAAATCCAAGCACGCACAGGCGCACGCACAGACCTATCACAGCTTCACGTTTCAAAGAGCACATGCAACGAAACCTACTTGTCAGGGTACAGGTGGCTGAGGACCCAGACCAGTTTGGTGGCGGCAAGTCTCACTCCTTCGTACTCGTCTTTCAGAGCCTTGCACACCTGCACGTATACTGGTTGAGGCAGCTGGATTCCCCTCTGGTGCCACTGAATCTGCCAGCAAAACACGCAGGTGAAAGGATCGGCAACGGAGACAAGCCTGTTCGCAATGCACTGAGACAACGATTCAATCGAACCAAATACCAGAGCTTTGAACGCTGATGTCCGAACGCGTGGATCAGTGTCTCTCGAGTACTCGTCCAGAATGTCCTGAGGGTACTTTTCCGAGCCCGAAGGCTTTTCACTCTTGTCAGTGTCAGGCCAGGCCAAAGCTCCAATAAGCTCCAGGCATTTACTACGCACAGTGTGGGCGGTGTCTGAAAGTTGCTGCAAAGAGTGAAGTGGCAGGATACTCAGGAAACCGTGTGAGATGTCCAGAGTCACAAAGAAAGCATCGGCTTTTGGTCGCGTGTACCTTTCTGGCCAGAGAGATGAGCACTTCATGCAGTTTGCGGTCGAGGCTATTTGTCTGACCAATCACGATCAGTGTGGCAATGAGTTGTGACTTCACCTTGTGGGACTCTGAAATGTCAGAAAACACTCGATCACTCACTAAACTGGGGAGTTATGATTTGAGCTGAAGATGAAAACAAGGTGAACAGCCCGCGTCTGTCAGAGGGGGTAGATCCGACCAGATGCTCAGAATAATTGGCCTGGCCCCCTCCCTACATTGCGATCAAAGGGGGAGGGGTCCAACCAGTTGCTCTGAGCAACAGGGCGCACCCTCACCTCCCACCCTCGTTGATGGTCTCCCCATCCCCACGACCATCAACGGGATGGGGTGTGGTGCGATCAGGGTTGGGAGAACCACCAAGTACTCACCGTTTCTGAATCGACGGGGACGTTTGTGCCAACCGGGCAATCATTGAGTTGAGGCACTGATTCTGCATTGGCACAAGCCTGTTGAAGTGCCTTATCACACTCTGAATGATCCAGGGGTCAGTTGGAGCCACACCCAAACAGGCTTCTTCCATGATAAAATGTCTAGCTATGCTTTGTCTTCAGGTTGAGAATGCTTTGATGTCCTTCGCAGACTGGGTATCCATTTTGAAAAGGTCATGTGATACCACTCTGGTTCCCACACCCCCTGGGGGGAGGGAATCAGCCACAGCCAGAATATTCACACAATATTTGAGAGAAATCAGCCTCTTATGGCTAATCACTGTATACAGATAATTTTTATAAAATATTAAAATATTAAAATAGCTGCTGAGGCCAGCACCCCCTTGTGGGGAAGGAGTATAATGTGACATATCTGACCTGAATTATCAGAACCACTGCTAGATGGCATGAGATGCACCAATAAATAGGGAGATTCTCACCTCAAGAAGACAGTCTCTTCTGAGAAACTCAACTGATCGTTTGTGATACCACTTCATGGACGCGGGCTGTAAAGAAAGTGGGATGCGTCCAAGCACAAGACTCTTACCTTCTTTTGAGAGTATCGTTGTGATGTCATCAACCAGCATGGACGACTTGAATCGCGGCGTTTTCGCCAGTTCACTGAGCACGCCTGCAATTTTGGTTTTGACCACAGCGTCCTCTTGTGAGTAGAAATGATCCAACAACAGTCTGACGATGCTTTCTGTGTGTTCGGCGTCCACTGGCATGTGCTCCTCTTCAAACTTTGCCAATATCTACAAGAGGAACTGCTCATAATTCCCAACTTGCGTGATTTTGGCATTCTTCTTCTTCAAACCAACATCATTGTCTTTCAATCGACCAAACGACGTAACTGTCACCTGAAGTACTTCTTGTGGAGTTTTTGCAGCTTGGAAATTCAGCTGTGGTTCTGGTGTTTTGCTTTTGTATGTCAGGCGCAGTCTTTTCGGTGCTGGCGCCTGCTCTTCCTGAAAAAAAATCGGTCAAAATTGTTCAGTTTTTCCCTGAAACTGATGTTCACCGCCTGTCTGGTTTGGATAGCGCCGTCGCAACATTTCTCTCTTCCAAATCCGTCGGTTCAGACGAATCTCTGCGCAGCTAGAGTCAACATTCAACACCTGCAACTGCACAGTGCTTTCGGTCAATACGGTGCAAATGTTTGCTCAGAACCCTTATTATCGCTCAGCAAAGCCTAGTGACACACGAGCGCTTTCAACTTTACAACGCTCACTTGGTCAGAAAATGAATTAGCACTCGCTACAAAAAGGCCTCATATAGCGCATTGGTTCGAGTTGAATGCTTTTACCTGAATAACATAACTAAATTCCGCGAGAGCTCTTTTTTTCAGATGCGCCATCTTTTTCGAAAAGCAGTTTGTTGTCACCCGGAGAAATTTGTTGTCAAGTCGTCACCAAAACACTGCTAAATTTGACGATGGGAATGAAACGACCAACGCACGTTCTGTCAAAACCATCATTTTATTTCAGTATACAAACAAATAATACCACAAAACGTCAACATAGCACTCGGTCCACATGTCAACAGTGTCACAATTGCCGGTGTAACGAAATGGTTGGACACCCCAAATGAGGAGGCACGGGTGTCTGGCCATTTCAAGTCTCACCTGAAATGGCCGAACACTCAACAAGGGTCCAAGTGGCATTTTCTCAGAGTTTGACCATTTCAGGCCAAACCAGAAACCAGCAGACATGTTCAGCCATTTCAGGCCAACCTGAAATGGCCAGACACGCCGTGTCTGGGTAGCCCGTGTCTTCCCTTTTCGTCACACCGGTACCACGGAACAAAAACGGTGCTCTTCGGAAGGCATTCTTTTGAGCGGTATTTTCATCTTTGCCTGAAAAATGCATTCCACAAGCGGCGAATAAATAAACTCCAGCCCGCATTGGGATTTCAGCTCCAAAGCAATCACAACAGTTCACAGAGGCACCAGTGAATCACCAGCAGCATTTGCACCTTTTTATTGTGAAGGGAAAGGCGTGTCAAACTTGTAGCGTTCGACGAAGGCTTCGTACATCTGCTTGACGTTTGCGGAAGTCTCATGTTGGTTTTTCTGGATCCATTCGTGACAAGTTGTGGCGACGAGATGTGGACTGAACGGAGCCAGCTGCAGAAGTGTCTCCACCAGACTCAACTGGACACACTTGGACACTAAAACACGAAGTCACAAGTTTTATGACAGGAACAAAACTGTATAGAAAAAGTGGAATTTACACGTTGCAGAGAATCGATACAAACTTCAGATATTTGACCAACACACACCATTGAGATGTTGCGGTCCCCCAACGAGCTGACTGAGCATCTGCACAATACTGCAGGTTGAGCTCGCATTTTCCGCGGGACATCGGCGTGTCGCAGTTGCTGCAACAGAAACAAGAATGCTACGCATAAAAAGCGTGTGGTCACACAAACGTTCGTTGTTCATAAATGGTCAGTGACCATCACTGATCATTTAAAAAAACAAACAAAAAAAAAAAACAAATTCGAAAACGGGTCTTGGGCAGGGGGGGTTGGACCCATCAGTGATGTTCACTGACCATTTTTTTCAAAAGCGGGTCCAACCCCCCCCCCCCAAGACCCGCTTTACACACACGGACAGACATACAGACTGATGGTGATTACATTAAGCGTGTGGTACACGGCCCTCCGGGCGACCACACGCTTAAAAAAGAGACTGCACTCCAAACGGCACACAGATGTGTTCCACGGTTCTCAACATTGAACGGACAGCGTTTCATACCTATAACCCGGAGAACACACTGGATGTGATGGTCAGAGACGGGGGCCGAGTTTCTCTTCGAGGTCACCCAGGAGCGCAACAGGGGCCATGTCAGGTCCACGATGAAGACGTCGTTGATCCAACTCCACGGCTCGTACCCCGTCAGAAGCTCCAGCGCTCTGCACGTTGTCTCTGTCGCGTCTGAGAAACAAGTTGCCATTCACTGCCCTCAGACATCTGCAGTTTTCTCAAAGTTGCAAAATTCCAGGTCCACAATGCCATTGCTCAGAACACTTGTGTGAACACTGACGTCCACTCTTTTGAAGCTGATATTACCTTGAGACCCACGGCTTGTTACGGATGTCCTGAGTTCATCCAGCAACGACTGAGCAAGTTGCGTTGCATCCGTGTCAGGAACAAACCAGTTGACCAAAGATTTCAGACATTGAGACAACTTGATGTGTCTGGAACTGCCTTGAAGCATACGTTTCATCACAATAAACTCCATAGTTTTCAAGACGGGATCATCTGCAAAGACAACAAGAAAACAGCGTGTGACTCTGGTCAGAAAAGTCACAATTGATTTCGATCTCGATCTCACGGAACATTGATCGTACCTTTGTGGTTTGATCTGTGCAGAGCGTGCGGCCAGACTGCCGCCAACGCCACCAGCAACGTTGGAGGATTCTCAGAGACATTGTGATGAACGATGTCGTAAGCCAGCACTCGGAGTTGCACTGACAACCCTGCAAACAGACGCAACGCATGAGGATGAACTGAAACAGTTTTCTGCAGCAGAAATGGGCTCTCAATTTGCCAGAGCTGCAGCAGCAGTCAGACGACATACCGTTCTGACGCAGCACTCCAGCCATCACTCGACACACTCCGGCAAAAGTGTGCGTCGAGACAGGGACGTCTCTGCTCTTCAGAAGTAACGTCCAGGCTTCTGACAAAAACTGATTGGTGATTCCATTCTGCAAATAAAAAACTCCTTTGTGTAACACAGACTCACGCGTCGAGTCCCTGATACCGGTATGTTTCCAAATTGTCAGCACACATAAAAATCGCAGAGACAATGGTTTTTTCAAGAGCAGGAAAATTCTTGCCATTGGTTGTTCAAGATGAACGAGGAGTTCCACCATTTTGACCTCATGGTCAGCCATGTAGGGCACCCATTGGTCATTCGAGATGGGGTGTCTGCAGTACGGGAACATCATCTGGATGAGGTCTGGTTGCTGGCCTTGTAACAGCTGCAAATGACAATACATACAAGGGCTTCAAAAGAAGCACAGTCGATCCTAGTTGTTCAAATGTACGTGTTTTCTGCAGAAGAATAACCGAAGCTGATCAACAACCAAGACAGTCCGCTCAGTTTTTGTTTTTCAAGATACCAGCGCACCTGGAGGAGGACGGAGACGACGCGCGGGGCGGTCGCGCCGGGGACGCTGCGCAGCCGCTGAGCCACGTCCTGCACCTGCGTCGAGCGGAACTTGAGCACCAACTGCAGCTCCTCACCGATTCCTGTAAATTTACAATTCGACTTGAACGTGAAATTCTTCCAACAGGTTCACACGAAACGAACACCGTTTCTTCCGCAGTCCGAGAGTTTGTTTCACAACCACAGAATTCTGGCGGGTCTGACGAGCACGACATGGTGACTTACTCTTCTCCACAGCAGCCGGCTGTTGGGCAGTCCCCTCATTGCCCACGCTCGTCTGAAACACAGAAATCAAATCAAATCAAAACAATGGCTTGGAAATGCAGCACAAATCTACGAAGAGTAGTGTTTGACGCTGAAAGTGAATTCAGAACCCGAATTATTTGGTACCTGTTTCAACGGGGGTTCTCCTGTGGGGCCACAGTTTTCTGCCATTTTCAGAGGTCTCTTTCTGGGTTGTCGGGGAAATCTGGTGGTTCTTCTTTTGAACTCGCTGGACGTTTTCAGTTTGGGAAGATTGTCATATGCTTTGTCTTCTTCGGCAAGTTGCATTGATGGTTCAGTTGCCTTCAGATCCACAGCTGCCTTTGGCTCGGCTTTGAGTAAAACTTCAGTGTTCAGCGCGGGAAGCCGTTCTGCACTTTTGACTCTGGACACCCGCTTCGTAGGTCTGAGAGGACCAAGGACAGAGTAGTCCGTGTTGTCCAGACGAGAAGGAACACTCTCAACTTTGTCCACAGACGTGGAAAAATGTTCCTGAATGTTATCACGAGAGTTACAAGAATCCTCGTCATTTGAATTGCCTAAAATTGCAGTTGAAGGTGCAGCTGTGGGGGCACTGCTTTTGCGGGGCCTCAAAATTGACACACTGTGTGTTTGCTGCCTGGTGGGAACAACATTCAAATCCTCAATGTTCGCGCTTCTGCCTTTTGTCTTCCTCAGATTTGACTGCACTTTTTCCCGGACTTTGTTCAACGCAGCAGCAGACCGACTTCTGGTTGAAGCTTGTATCTCAGAATGACCCGGTACGGTCTTTTGTTTGGCGAGGACATTTGTTTTCTTCGCAGCACCAAGTGGGATGAAAGCTCCAGGGATATCATAACAGTTTTCCGGTGTGTTCCACTTTTCTAGTCTGTTGTCATTCACGGACTGAGCCAAAATTTCATTGCTCCTCTGAATCCCAGTTGTGGGCAAGACCACGTCACTTTTAGGCATCTTTCTCCGAAGCAAAGCAGGAGGCACCATCCCTTCGTCAGGCGCGTCCTTGGCAGCAATACTTCGAGTCATTTCTCGACTTCCTTCTCTGTCCAAAGTTTTGGGCCTCGGACGCACAACACTAGCAATAGACGCAGGAAGCCGAGTTTGTGCGTTTCCTTGATGGCTCACAGCTTTGCTGTCAGTGGTTTTGAAATCTGTTTCACTGACGGCAGAAGTCAAAGATTCACATAAGTCTGGAACTTCAACAGGCACCGATATTTCATTCTTGCGAACAGACACGGACCCTGTTGGTGTTGACCTTTCATCATTTGGCACAAACATTTCCTTGGCAACACCGCTGTCTGTCTCCAAAGAATCGACCGGCGATTCAACTGCATCCAGACGACCAACAACATCACCACAAACTCCACCGTTCGTCTCGGCTCCCACACTCCACTTCACCCCAAGTTCACCGGGCTCTTGATGTTCGACAGGGAGCGTGTCACCAGAAAGCGACGACGTGTCTAAAGATTCGAGGCCAGTGTCGCCAAAAGTCTCGATCAAGTCATCTGTTTCCAACATTCTCTCAGGGGTGGGAGGCAAAGGAGACAATGCATTGGGAATGGACATGGCCAAGCACATAGGGGAAAGGGGCGGCGTGTCTGACAAAGGAGACTCGCGGTCTGACGACTCCTCCTCTTGAGCACCACAAAATCCTGAAGACCTGGTCCTCTCCACAGTTTCACAGGGACTGTTCAGAGTCGGTAACAACGATCCTGGGGTCTCTGAGGCCAGGACCTCCTCCAGGTCCAGATCTTCATCCAGCTCGTCCAACGAGAGCGCGTGATGATGCAGCTCGCTGTAATTTCTGTTGGATGGAGTCGCGTTGCGAACAGAACCGTCATCACCCTCCAATATGCGATCCAGCTCCATCGAGGCTTCACTTGGGACATGTGCATGTGCAGCTCCGGTGCCCAATGGCGGCTGCTTGCTCCCGTCCTCTCCCGCGATTCCACTGACAACAGGAGTCAGCATCTGTTCAGCAATGTCCACTTTATCCACAGAACCCTTCTGGTAGATAAATCCAAGACTCCCGACTCGATCGATTTGTCTGTCCTCTGGATGAATCGTTTTGCATTGACTGTCCTTTTCCCTCACCACCCCTCCTTCTTCATTGTGAGTGAGGTCCTTTCCTCCTTGATCTGGGTCATATTGCTCCGGACCAGTATCTTCTGCGTCACCGCTTTCTGAATGGACAGAAACCTGTCTGATCAGAACTTTACCAGAGGACTGAGCGATTCTTCCAGCATTTTCCGCACCAAACTGCTCCGCACAATGAGGTTTTGTCACCATGTCTCCAACAGGTTCGCCACCTATTCGTTGATTTTTGACACCATCCTGGTCATTTTTCACTTCATCAGCGAAAACATCTGCACTATCCTCGGTTTGCCAGTACTCTCCAGTATTCGTTTCTTTGACGTCTGCAGCCACACATTCTTTCTTTTCGTCTTTCTTTTCCGGACTGAGCTCTTCTTGTGGGTCGATGTGGTACCTGGATCTGTTTTTCTTCTTCATATCTGGTTCCTCGCTGTCACTGTCAGTCCGTGACTTTTTGCGTTTTTCAATTCGCGCCGTTTGGACACTTTCCGACCCCTTCTGAAACTTCAACGCATCGGGTCTCGTCAGCTTCGACTGTGACCTGGTGACACGTGCTGGGGATTCTGCTTGAAACACTGCACATCCCATGCAAGGTCCACCGTTCTTTTCAGTCTTGCCCTCGGACGTCAGATTGATGTCAATGCCATTCTTTTCTCCTTTTTGCGTTTGCTTTGCCTTTGGAGAGACACATTCCTCACTCTCGCTCACACTGGATCTTGGAGACTTGGACCGGCTTCTTGTCATAATTACATTTTCTGTTGCAGTATCAGCGTTCACGTTGCCTGGACAACTGGCAGACCGCAGTACTCTCCTGTTCAAGAACTCCACAGTGTGCTGTAGCTCCGCGTCGCTCAGTGATTCGGACTTGACTGTCCTTCGAGAGCGCCTCGGCAAGAAGGGCAGCGGTTCTTTGAAATGTTTCGTCCTGCTGCATTTCTCTGACAAACTTCGTGTACGAGTCTCTCTTTGTTGTGATCCGTCGTTTCCGTCAACTGTTTTTTGTCCCTGAAGTGCAGTTTGACTGGAACCACTCCGAGAACAATCGTCGGATTCAATCAAACGCGAAGGCGATGCTCGGCTGGGACTGAACACTGAATCTGTGCTACTTTCCGACAAGTTGTTGTTTTTGGAGTTGTCATTTGTACTGAGACTTCCATCACCACAAGCAGGGTTGCTTTGGTCAGACAGTCTTTTTGGAAGCCTCGGACTGAATCTTGCGCTGCGGGCAGGGCTTGTGGTGACCGACTCACTTTCAGACTCTGTGGCAGACAGCTCCAGATCGTTCTCCAGTTGAGAGAACGTCGTATGATCCCCAGATTGTTCTGCTGGTTTTCTCTCTGCAACAAGTTCGTCCACCATTTTTGCACAAGCTGCATTTGTTCGACTTTCACAGACTGGTGCAGTCGCGTCACTGTCAGCTGCTTCCTCCGTGACCACTTGTTTTGGGGAACATATGTCTGCACTCTCGTTCTTCTCCCGCTGCTTGAGTTGAGGTTCCTCACGGCCGACTTGCGCTTCACTCGGACACGTTTCCGTCCCCTTCTTGTCCGGAGCCTCGCTCTCATCATCAGAAGTCCCCGACTCGTCAGACTGAAACACACAGGTGAAATCCGATCGGAGTCAAGTGGACGTTTCAATACGAACGTTACTTTCAATCGTTTCAAACAAGCGAACACCGTTCAGATGTTTTCATCAAGTTTCAGTCTCCAACATTTCAGCAACATTTGCAGACAGACACCGGTGGCTTTACATCCTTGAGCGGATTACAAAAACACGACTTACACTTGAGTCTTCGTTGCCTCGAGTCTGACGCGCGCTCTTTCTGGGAAAGGGTGACAGTGGCAGAGGCGAGAGCGCGACGGGCAGCGAGTGACGGAAGCGACGGAGCAGCGAGAGAGGCTCGTCCCCGGACTCGGCGTCCGACATCAGCTCATCGATGGAGTCCGCGTCCGAGTCGCTTCCTGAAGCACAAGCCGCACGCAAGATAAACACGACCACCGCCAACCAAATCATCGGAAGCGCGAATCAAGCATTACGCCCGATTCGTGTTTTTCAAAATGTACTGTCTCTTTCTAAAGCCCGGTCATCGTTGTCAACCCTGAAACTATTGAGACAGGCAACGTCACCCATTTTCCACCAGTATGACACGCAGTGATTGTCGCACCTGTTTGATGCTGGTGTGTTTGATCTTCACCTGTGTCATCTTCACTTGAATCTGATTTGACAGACTCATCGTTCTTCTCGAGCAGCATTTGCTCCAGTAAATCCGCATCACAATCCGACACTAAAAACAGAGCAAACTTTCAGTGAGAATTCTGTGACAGTGTGTGTACAACTTTACTGGTGCAACAGATATGACGCCCCAAACAGCCCACGGATCTCATTTCCGTTGCATGTCACAAAAAAAGAATCTCACGGAGAAGTACATGAAGCTTTCAGAATTTCTCATTTCATAGCATGGGTAATATTACAACAAAAACAGTTCGACAGCAACCACACCTGCTGCACCAAAGAAACTGCACCTGTTGATCTTCGTGTCGCTCAGGACTCAAAGGCAAGAACAGAGATTTTGAGTAAGAGTTTCTGAATTTTAGCAGCTTTTGTTGGTCGCAGGGTTTGCTGAGAAGGCCAGGACATTTCCGTCGAAACAAAAACTTTGCGAAGCTGCTTGCTCTGGATCGTACAAGGGGAAGTCTGGTTCTCGTGTTTGAATGTTCTCCGTTGGTCAGGTTCACTTGCAAGAGATCAAAGGTCAACGAGCCCGCGACCCTTGCAGCAGGCATTGTGCTCAACCCCCTAGTTTCCAAACCAACTATTGGTTTGGAAATAGAGAGGGAGAATAAACCAACCAGTGATTTCACGAACAGTGGCATTTGTCTTTACAAAATAGGAAATGAACCATGAACCATGGGTCAACCCTCCCCCTGGTAAACCAACAGTTCACGCACGTACACACATGCAGAATACCATCATCGCGATTGCACTGAGCCCGCGGCTGTCGGGGGTTTCGGGTTCGTTCATCTCCGAACACGAATTCAAACTCACCGACTGAAGCCTTGGACATTTGGTCCTGCAGACAGCGTGGTGAGAGTCTCCCTTCTGCAGACTTTTGCACTGTGGCTGGTGGCGCACTTCGGACGCTGACACCTGTCTCCTCCTTGGCCGACTGCCCCAGTGTGCTGAGGTAGCCAGAAGCCTGAAAATGTCTCGCTGCATAGCTGTTCATTGCACTGAGTGGACTCGTTGGCCTCCCTGACGGGCCGGCCTTTCTGAGCTGTTCAGCTTCCTCGCTATTCTGCATCTGAACATTTCCCCCAACCGCGTTGCACTTGATACGTCTCCCTTTCCCTCGATGTCCTGCAAAAACATTGAACATTGTTGCTGCAGCTTTCAACCAAAAAGGCCACAAACGTAGTCGTGAAAAGCTGCTTGGGTATCATGTTTCCAGCTTTCTCAACATCAAGAAAAGATGTCACATTCTAATTGACATCGTGTGAAAATAACGCTTTCAGAGCAGATTTGAAGACTAGAAAACATTCATACCACGGCAGTGGAACACAGCCAACCAACCTTGGGAATTGAAGAGCTCTTCGGACTTGGCAGTCTGAGTTTGCAGGCTTTTCAGCTCGAATTGCATTGTTTTCATCTCTTCGAGTCTCTCTTTCAAGGTACCTGGAAATACGGGGATGAATCACTTATTCTTGGGATTTATCATGACATGCGCTGTCATCATGGTCGGCAGCATTGCGCAATGGGAGGACTCAGCAGTTTGACAGACTACAGTGACCCATGGCCATTAACGGAACACAGGGCATTCCAAATTTCCCTCTGAGGAGTCAGTCTTCACCATGGCATGGAAAAGAGCATCTCTTTCATCTGAACTGCCAATGAGGCTCGTCCAGAGAGTGTGCATTTGGTACTCCATGCGATTGGGCCACACCAAGACAGAGACAACAGCACATTTGAAGGCATGCTTCGGAGCTTGAACTTATTCCAGGACCACAGTATTCAGGCTGTACAAGGAGTACCAATCTGGACGTCTCAAGGTGGGTGACAGGCCCAGGTCGGGGCAACCATTGAGCTCAAGATTGCCGGACAAAATCAAGGAATGTGAGGAACTTGTGAAGAGAGACCGGTGATCAGGAATCGCCCAGCTGTCACAAACATTGAGTATTTCATATGGGAGCACCTTTAGGATCCTCCATCACGACCTTGGAATGAAGAAAAGGGCGTCCAAGCTGGTCCCCCATGAACTCACACCATCAAAACGCAG
>JAAUXT010121207.1_pt1 | contig 14807 bp, 18 predicted proteins | sample 7278171 | NCBI WGS metagenome assembly JAAUXT01 (sample SAMN14350112, study PRJNA611818) | marine sediment metagenome | isolation source: surface marine sediment (1.8m) | place: French Polynesia: Moorea | collected 2018-08 | reverse complement strand
TGGCTATTGGGACCAAAATGGCATCCATGGCTAGTAGTGAGCTGACTCAGTGGCAAGCAACCATGGGACAACCAAAAGTGGCAGAGGCAGAGATATTTTGTTACAGAATCTATTTCTGTAAAGTTACTCTGCAGTGTTTGATTTTAATAAATCATTAAAATCTAAACAGAGAGTAATAATTTCTTACACAATCAGAAGCAGCATGGTTACAACGGTCTTGGGGCACAACTGGAAACAAAATGAGGGCACGAACATTCTGTTGTTTGCTAAGAGGGGGGGGTCTGGGCCCCAAGGGCCCTGGATCCCCTCTACTGACTTTACATTGGACTGAATTTTTGTTGAGAGGACCTTATCTGTGTGAAACAATGCCCTTTGGCCCGATCGGCCGGAACTGGAGTCAATTCGCTGTCACGGTTCGCGTCCCAAGGATTACAAAACACCCAGCATCAAGAAACAAAGGGGGAAAATGCACAACAGAAAAACAGCTTCACAAGAAACACCTCGCTCGGAAACACTTGTACTCTCGGAGTAACTTCACAAAAGTAACAATGGAGAAAAAAAACAGACACATTTTGTGTTGCAAAGTTCTACAGGTTGTAGCATTGGTAGTTTTTGAAACAGATACACAACACACAACATTGTTGTACAATGTGGTTCATCAACGAACGGCTCCTTGTTTGGATGAAGTTCTGATTACAGGGTTTAACGACTTGAAGTCAAAACTTTTTGAAACAAAAACGAATTTTTAAATTATTCGTAGTTGTTAGGCTTGTAAATTTTTGAAAGACTACTTTCTAAGCTTGGCTTCACATTTTTACCCCTTTCTACCTCTTTACCCTATTTTTTATTGCAAAAGACCATTCTTTTCAAGAACTTCCTTTTCCGTGTGGCAGGACTAGTCGCAATCACATCTGGTTTCCACCAGCAACACGTCATTGACTTTTCAACCGGTTCCATCGTTGTCCTTCAGATATCTCACTCTCACAATGCGTACCCTGACAAGAGACTAAAATAGATCTTTTTTTTTTCTTTTCCAAGGACTTTTGTCACCTTTTGCAAAAAATTTACACCACATTTCGTTTTACTTGTTAGGGTAAATTTATACACAACTGTTTAGAATTGTTCACCTCCAAAGATATCAAAATACTTTGGAATTCACACAAAAAAAAAAAAAACACAAAGCAAAAGATAAAGATCTCGTTGTGATCTTTTTATGTACAGGAGAAGCGGTTGATCTACGTGTGAAATATTGAAGGAAAACATCCATTTTGAGTAGTGTCACTGTGGGCTGTGCGCAGGAATACAACCACTGCGCGTGTGTAATCACGTGACCCGCTGACCTCTCTCACACAGGGGGCAGCCATATTGGCGTTCATATTTCATTCCCCACTGCCCTGACCCAAACGAGACAGGACCATCAAACAGGGCACATTCTAGGTCATTGCTTTTTAATGAATGCATAAATATACTTCAGACAAACACTCAGACACCAATTTAAACATCGTACCACTTGAAAGATATTGGAGCTAACAGATTTATGGAGAAATTCAATTTGTCTCTCACCGTCGATGTGATGTTGGCAGTAGCCTGCTGTCTGTCATAAATACAAACCATTCAGCCAGATTTATAGACAGCAAAGTGAATCGTTTCAGACTAATAACACTCCACGATTTGTACACTTGAATTGAACACTTTTTACAAGGAGTATCACTTTGTACACTTTTAAAATCTGTCCAATGCCTACGCTTAAAAATAACTTACTAAAAAAAAATTGAAGTCAAAAGTGGGTTTCGTTGTTCGCGACCCGTCTCCCCTGAATGTTCCCAGGAATACTCGAGTCCCCAGCGGATCCAGGGGGCCCTGACCACCCAATCTCCTTTCCTTTAGACAGGTGCCACCACCAGGCACACCCACCTTTCACTGTTGCGTTTCGTTCTTCAAAATTGCGCCCCCTCCTCTCCCAAAAAAATAATGAGTGGGTCCCCGTGCCCCAATTCTGGATCCACCAGAGCGTGTATGATCATTGTGGCAAAAAGTGTTCACTACATTCTCTCCTCCTTGAACACTTCGTGTAATTGTCTTGTTTCCTTTTTGTGTTTCATGCGCCTGTTTTGGAACCAGATTTTGATCTGCCTCTCGGTGAGGTTGAGCGCATGCGCGATCTCTATCCGCCTCCGGCGCGTCAGGTACTTGTTGAAGTGGAATTCCTTCTCCAGTTCCAGGGTCTGGTGTCGGGTGTACGTCTGGCGACCCCTCTTCCTTTCCTGACCTACTTCGGGAAAAAATGACAAAAAAACGCCAAAGATATTTCTTGATCTGAGTCAAAAAGAGGCACAAAACTTTGGGTTTTCTGCTGGAACACAAACGACTCTGAAAATGAAGGAAGATGTTGATTCATTTGTTGAACCCTTGTTCAACAGAATCAGGTAAAATTTTGACTGACAACACCCCCCCCCTCCGTGCTCTGAAACGTGCAAACAGAACACAAGACGCGGCAACGCAGCAACAAGCTGGACAAAAACCTTTTTCTGAAAAGGAATCATTCAAAGTATATTTCTCTCTTTCACTGCCTCTGGATGGACACTTTACAAACGACCCCAAAAAGCTGTGAAGGAGAAAGTGCGTGAGTGTCGTTTCAGGGCGGGAGGCTGTCCCTGGGTAAAGCCTGCGATGCGAGCGCAGAAGCGGAGCGCAGAAGCTTCCTCGCTAATTCCTTCCACGTCCTCGCGGCCTCCGCGCTACCTGCGCCGGGAATTATTCCGAGTAATTGCATTTTCTGCAGGAGCCCAAGATGGATCAGGTGCAATCAATCGTGCGCTGCTGACGGGTCCGGGGGATGAGAGGCGGCGCGGCCGGGGCCGAGGCCGCTGCGCCCCCGGGGAGACAGGGGGAGGAGAGGCCGGGGCCGTTGCGCCTAGCGCCGTGACAAAAACGTCTACGTGCAGAAACAGACTCCTTCACTGAACGAGAAAATGAAATTGAGGAAATTTCTTTCCCCCTCTCTTTGTCAGACAGAAGTGTCAAGAGAGAGAAAGAGGATATTTATTGCACCGAGAAAATGGACCTGCTATTCTTGCCGTCACGAACGAATGAAGCCGAGTTTTTGCTCATGGGAGAAACATTGGCTTCATTGACCAAGTGTTGAATTACAGTGCAAAAAGTTGGGGTCAGGCACCGCGGCGCCCCCTAGACTCAGTACACAGCATCAGAACCGACCGAGGGACGGGTCCTCTCTGAATTGTACGTACAATACAATGCGAACATCAATAAGCGAAATTGATGACCCCCTCCCTCTCTGCGCGCAGAATTCCCAAGTACTGCAGCGTGATATTTATGTCTTTCTCATCTCTTTGGCAATCCATTTCATTCGCTGGCTCCACACTCAGTACAACATTTCCTCTTCCCCCGACTCCCCCGGGACTGATGTTTAATTTTTTACACGACAGCTACTGTGGTGGACAAAATGGATGGGTTCGCTGACTGTGATTTTTTTTTCGTTTGAAAATTGATCTGGGCCCCCTCCCTTCTAGAATTCGATTACATTGTCTGAGGACTTAGCGCACGGTGAAATTGTGGGAATCTCTGGGTGGGGTCTCTGTGTGTCTCAACAATGCCTGCATACCTCATACCTGGGCACACAATTGCATTCTCAACGCATCTGTTTTCCTCGGGGTAGCACCCAAAAAAATTTTGTCTGTGTGCGTGGTTCTGAAGAGTTCGTTTCTTTCTCACTGGCAGCACAGCAATAAGTTGTTCTTTCCCTTCCACAAGTCGTGGCGAGAAACAATTAGTTTGTTCTCGCAGTATTTCACTGTGCGTGATATTGGGTCCAAATTGCTGACCCCGCACCATTGCCCTGAGACCGCAGCCACCGTTTGTGGGAGTTTTATTGATATAACCTTGTTCGTACATCGTAAAACATTTTGCTCTTTTGCTCTCAGCCAGTACTTTTTGTACTTGAGTTTCCTGCTGCGGGCAATGAGGTGCATGCAGCGTTTAGATGCTGCAGAAAGCTGGGACTAAAGCTGCAGGAGCCAAGACGAGGATAAACACTATTTCTAGGCACATAAATTCGGTCAAGTCGATCCATCTTGCTGTGAGAGGTAGATGGAGGGGTAGGCAGGCAGGCCGGGAGAGATTGTTCCAGGAATATGCGTGCCTTTGATCGATCAGTGGGGTTTGTGCCGTTGGGTGGAGAAGCCTTGGCTATCGGTGTTGGGAGAGAGACGAGAGGCTGGAGCTGTGTCACACTTGCGGGGGCTGAGGCCGAAATTCACGATTCGGCTCACAGCTCCCACTACACCCCCGAGTCAAGCTTTTACATCCTCCCAGTTCCTCCAACACCGCCACCTCCGCGTCAGCCAAGCCCTCAGAATCTCCCCTCCAAGATTCTGTTTCTCAGAAACTTCTCAGCAGCAACTCACTCACTCCCCAACAACAAACAACCTGGTGAATTTCTGCCAACCCAATTTCATGGAAAATTAGCTCGGAGAGGCGGGTTCTGCATTGGAGCTGAAGTCCTCTTTCATTGAACGGGGCCTGGGACGCTGACTTGGCCTGGCATTAACAAATCCCTGCGAAGCCTTGGAGGGGAAGGCCGCGGTATTGAGTGAATAAGACAGGCGGGAAGGGAAGGGAGGAGGGAAGGAGGGAGGGAGGGGAGCCGTAGAAATAGGTCAATTGACAGGAACTGGGCCTGAGCGTGAGATCTCTTCAGCCCAGCGGAGCCGCCGCCTGTTAGAAGTGACCAAAACTCAAACCTATCACATCACACACTCGAGTGCCCCAGTCCAAACACTGCCCCACCTTTCCTCTTGACCACGCAACCGCAATCAAACGAATTTTCCCTGCAGCTCGGTCCCCTTTGATCCTCTTGAAGCAGAAGGTTGAGGAGGAAGACGTGTCTAAACAACGGGATCCTTATTGACAGCAGCAGCGGAACAGCGTCTCAAGCGTTTGCGCTGAGCGTAACTCGACGCTCCCGAGACGTAATGATGCCTGACGAAACGAGATCCAGCAATCCGTGTGAACCACACACAGAGAATGCAGGCATTTTGGCTGGCTTCATTCAAAGTCCTGCTTTGCCTCTTTGTGGAACAAGAATGTTTTGCGATACACCAACTGAAGCCTTTGGATCACATTTGTTCATTGTCTGCTTCAATGTGTTGCCACCACAAAACATCCCATGCAGGAATCATATGGGACAAACTTTTTTCTCATGACATATGTTTCCGGGGATCAAGGTCACATCCAAACTTCCCTGGGTTTCCTTTGTATCAAACAGTTAAAATTGCATCGTGTTTCGGCGGAGAATCCTCGTGATTTAGGTTACTTTGAGTCAGGGCGGGCTGGGTGATTTAGGGGTCCCGCGCCGCAGCGCCTGGGTAGGTGGGTGGGTGGGTGGGCCCGTCGTGCCTTCGCGCAAAGAATGCGGCGCTCGACTCCCAAATGAAGCTCCAATCGCTGGTAATTATCTCGTATCTAACGCCGTTGAATCCCCCCGTCCTGCCACTCGCTGCTTTTTCACTGCATTCTGAACTCTGTACCCCCCAACGCTCCCCCCCCCCAACGCAGCCGATCTCGTTTGACAACCACGGTGGGAAAGTTTGCCTCAAACTGACAGTCATAGATATGGGGAAACTGTTTGACAATATTTTTGGTCTCAGAAATTGCTGATAAGAATAAAAACATCCTGTGCAGTCTTCATCCAAGATTGTAGATTTTAATCGTTGCATTTTTTTTTTGCGGTGATTGAGCATTGCGCAAAAAAGTGCAAAAACAAATTTGGTGACTCAATTTTGTGTTTTGCGATCAATCACACGAACGAGCAAGAAGAAGCTCTGTTGTTTAGTTTGAGTTCACTAAATTATTTCTCAATGCTACGCTGCAACCAGTTCGTCCAACAGGTCTGGAATCCATTGCAGGTTTTGGGTGCGGGGCCGTACGTCAGCGGGCCCAGACGCCTCGCAATACGGGAGCGCTCTCGTTGCCCCTGATTTACAACCAAAAAGGTTCAAAGCTCAAGTATCAACGAGCCATATTCACGACCCCATAACTGTTGTAATAGCTCAGAATGATACCAGTTTTTGCACTTGCAGTGATGCAATCTAATTAGACACTCATAAAGCTGAGATAAAATCACCGTCGACTGATCATAAACCGACCGCTTTATGGCCAATAAAGACAACTAAGTGATCTGTGGTCACGCTTTGGGCATAAACCATCGCATTGTGGAGAGTCTCGCTGCTCCTCCTCAGTCGCAGTTCACAACACTTCATTTCTCGAGATCCTAATGGGTGCAAATGGCGGTGAACTCCTGCAGTGCACACGCACACTAGAAACGTGAACCCGCATAAATCAGAGACAAGTTCATCTTAAGCAACAAAATTTTTGCACGTGTTTGATTCTTTTTTTTTCCTCAGAGGAAGAATGCTTTGGCCAGTTGAGAGTGCGCAAGTTTTCATAGAAACCAACCACTGACACACGCAAAAGCAGGAGATGTTGGGGTTGAGTGACCCGACTCTTGACCACAACTGTGTCACGCACATCATTTCCAATTCTGTGGAAATGACTTGGCTCAGCACTAACAAAGGGGAAAAAATGGGGTTGAATAATTCGCTGAAGTAAATTATTCAGACTATCATTTTTCACCGCTTTCATACCCGCTAAAAATTTCTGCAATATGCAATGGAGTAATTATTATGATGAATCGCCCTGGTAACAGGACGGCACATGTTTCACAAATTCATAACCTTAATCCAGCGAAAAAACATTAGGAGCAACCTGTCTTGCATTGATAGCGAACTTGTACAAAGACGGAGGTTTGTGCCACGACTGACCCGGCCGGATCTAACTGCGAGGGTCAGAGGGAAGGCATTTGTTCTCGCTGACCCCGGGGCAGAATTTATGGGTTAATTTGGCCCAGGCGAGGCAGAAAGGCCATTTTAATTCTGCCGCAGCGTCGACCTCAAAAGCTCATATTTATTGTTGCTCAACACTCGGGTGGAAACTGGACACCGGAGACGAGGGGCCGTCCACATCTGCCCGCATCTTCTTGTTTTACGGAAGGGCGGGCGGCTTCGTTTTGTACATCTGGGCACTGAACAGAAGAGGGGGGGGGGCGTCCGCGATATGAGAGGCTCTGGGATCCAGAGTGACTCCGTGCTTCATTTCACGAGAAAAGTTGAAGCGTTTCCAAAAGACTTTGGAGCAACTATGCAGTCATTTCTCGTTGGTGTTTTGGAAGGTTATTTTGCTCCCAACTTCAGTCTTGTCTGGCACAAAGACCGAATCAACAGCCATGAGTACAACAAAAACTGTGACACTGCCTCCATTTCCATCTGAATTTTCAGACACCTGAGCTTGATCAACCAAGAATCTGAGACACCAAAACCTTTTTTGAGATTCTCATTCTTTCAAGGGGAAGAAGATCCCTGAAGAAAACCAAGATATCTCAAGTACAAATCGAACAAGCACCATTTTCTTGAGATGTGAAAATTGGAAGACCCCTGATCCACGCCGTGCGTCGGAACACAAGTCCGAGTCTCCCAAGACAGGGGCGAGACCCGGGCGAACCTCTTGGGCAGGTGACAGTGACTGAAAGCGCAGCCCTTGAGCAATGGGTCCCCGGGGAGCAGCCCCCGCCGAGCGCATCACATCCCCTCCGAGAATCCCCCCTTGATCCCTCGCAGGGGGAAAACAGACAGGTCCATGTCACAGTCCTACATTCGCTGATTTAAACTTTCAAGCCCATGGCCGAAGCATTTGGACAGTCTGTAAATTGATAAATTGCAACAGCGATCAACAGAACTGGAGTCAAAACGAATTGCTTGGGCTGAGTGTGAAACTTTTTTTTCCATTTCAACTGAAGTTTGACCAGAGAGTTTTTGGAGACTGCGATTGTAGTTGGTTATTTGAACAGGCTACAGTTTCACTTCACAGAAGTTTGGTCCTCAGTTTCGTTATGATTTAATGTTTCCCCTTTCCGTGACTTGTGCGGACAAAAAGCTCCTGTTTCGCAACAGACTCTGTGGTCATAACTGCAGTTTGCCCCCCGAGGCCAGCCTCCTTCCCCCTTTTCCGCTGAGCCCTCAGTGAAAAACAGGAAGCCTGGCCAGATTTTGATTTATTTATGTCTCCAAATCCCTTCTCGACTTTCACAAAAGAAAGGCCCTGTCTGCCTGGTCATAAAGGGCAGCGGGGCAGGGCTGCTGACAGTGGTCAGCGCACCTATACAGAGAGAGACGTGGGCCTGGCGCACGGCTTGCTGCAGCGACATTCATTTCCTGCTGAACACTCATTAGGCCTCGCTGACAATTGTTCGCTTTCAAAAGGATGTCCTCCGGATCCCGCCGGCAGAGCGCCATCTTTGTCCAGCGAGGAAGGGGCTGAGCAGACTCTCAGAGCTGCTTTTTTATTGGCCTGTTTTGCAACACAAAGTTTCTTTGGATGTTCAGTGCAAAAAGTGCAAAAAATGTCCGTTTTCGTCGGTCTGGCGAAAGACTGGGAACACATATTTGACTTGACAAAACTTCACTTCAGGCATGGTGCAACTTCTCAAACTTGCGAAAGGAAAGTAGCCACCCAAGAAATGACAAATGAGAGGAAAGAAAAAAAAATCGTTTGGAAGAAACTTTTCTGTGTCGTCAAATGAAGAAAGGTGTGCGCGGCCCCCTCTCGACTAAAGAACGCCAGGCGTCGCCCTTGATTCGTTTCGAGCTCATTTGATCCCCGAGGACGGATCTTACAAAGGGCGTTGGCTTTTCGGCCACTAATGAGTCGGGCTCCCTCTAATGGGTGTGAATTTATGGGGTTGTAGTCAAGCGCGCCCCCTGTCCAGAGGTCACTGCACTAGAGACACACATCTCATCCCAGTAAATTATTGCCCAGCAGAGAAATATTTTCCCTCTTTCAACTCAAATATCTGACGTGCTTCAATTTAAGTTTTAATTATTTTTTGAAAGTTGAAAGGAAAACGGATTTTTTTGTCGCTGTTTTGAATTTGGACCTGCTCCAGTTTGAATTTTGAGAAGCTTCGCCCCAGTATCAGCCCAGGTCCGTCTGGCGTTAAAACGTGCCCTAAATTTGCTAAAAGGTTTCACCAGTGCTGGTGAGACTGCTTTGTAATGAGCTGAGATCAAAATAAACCTGGAATAAATAGGAAGAGTGGCATTTATCAGTCCAAAGTGAGTTTCTTGATGGATTTTATGAGCTCCACTCTCCAAAGGGCTCTATTATCAGACGGCTAATTGCCCAGAATTTATAAAGGTCTTATCTAGTCTGCTGCTCGGGTAATGGCTCGGCTGGTAAACATTGCGCTTCATTGATGTTTGTTTCTCTGCCCATCTCTGCAGCAACACCCAACATATGCACAACCAGCCTCGAACCTGCAACGTCTGTGCGCATTCGTTTCTCCTTTGTTCATCCAGAATATTTTTCTGGCACAAAAGACAATAAATTAGTTTCGTTCCTGTTCCTCTGCCAAAAGCTGTCAAGAAAACCGCGCACACTTTGGTTGATTAAATTTGTTCTCGCAGCATTTTTGTCTGAAGTATTTTTGAAGAAACTTCAGACGAATGACAAAGAGAATGCGGGTTTTGTTTTCTTCAATTGGAGGCAGATGTTTGAAATGGCGCGTTTTAAAATCGATGGCACCGCACAAATTGTGCGTTTGAGTTTTCAACGAATAGACGAAGCTGACGCCACGACACCTGGATACAAAAAGACGAAGGGGGATTCACCCCGCAACGGGCCCGACCCTGCTCCAATCACCCCCCCCCCACAAAATTAAGTGTGAGCCCCCCCCCCCCCCCGCCACCCGCACGTTTTGTGGACCCACCAGGTAAAAGTTATGAACAACTTCTCTTCAGTATATAAAATTTGTGCAGGTCGCCACTTGGGATCCCAAGGTTTGAGTCCCCGTGACATTCAGCCCTGAATCTGCTGGAGTCTTTCTTTCCATGCAACGAACCTCTTCCACGAAGAGGAGAGGAGGGTGGCCACTTTTTATTCATGACCCCCACAGCAATCTGGCCTGAGTTTTAATTCTGGATTGAGTAGGTTGGGCGCGGGCTCCGGACCGGATTAATGGAGAAGAAGACCAAATAAATAGGGTATTAGCCACGCGGCAACATTTCATCCGCGCGCCGTAGCCATGGCAATTACCTCTGATTAGCCTGCGTTCCCCGCGTCCCCCTCCCGAGGTTACGAGGTGAAAATTTAATGGTAACCCTGGAAATTGCCGGAGTTCGTTTCGTTTCCAGATCAGTTTGTCTCCGGATTAGTGTTTGACTGGAGAGCGGAGTTCTGGATGATTCATGGCCGGGGGGGGGAGGGGTGGGATCAAGAGGAAACGAAAATTTTGATGTTGGTCAAGATCTGGTGATTCTTTGACTTGAAAGTCGTGTGGGGTTCTCTTTGCAAAAGTCTCTACATTTTGTTTGATTGAAAACAGAAACAGAAGAGATTGGGAATCAGGAGAGATGAAAAGAAATTTGAGGAAATCAAAACTTTTGCAAAATTTTGCGTCAGTGTGAAGGTGCCGTCTTCTTGAACGAAAATTCATATATTCCAAGTTGTAAAACATCATTTGCAGACAAAAGGTCAAATGTTACGTTTGTTTACATGGATATTACCCAGAATTCCTTTGTTTACATTTTACAGGAAGCTGCCGTGCACGGAAATGCACGTGAATGTATTAATGCGCGTGCAGAGCATAAATTAGCGGCGTTGCTATGGAAATCCGGAAAGACTCCCACGTGACGCGCGAAACAGCATGCGCTCAGGACATCTGTTGGCAAAACGCCCAGAAATGCATGTGGAGGTACACCTTCTCTTTTTTCTTCACAGATTTGGAACTTCAAGCACAGTTTTCTCTTTTTTTTTCGTTTCGTGAGCATGTGCACTCAAAGATGAACCGCTTTCCCTCAGTGACATGAGGGTTGGTTCGACCGGAAAAATTTCAAAGCAAAATTCAAAAGTCAGGTGTGGGTTTGAATGTGAATGCGAATGAAGTGAAAGACTCAACAAAAGAGCAAGTACCCAAGGGGGTACTTACGTGCAACATCACGCAGGCGAAGCGCCATAATGTGGTGAACCGATGTGAGAAGTTCTTTGTGCGAGCCAAACGAACCCTCCGTCCGTCACACCTTCACCAATTGTTCAGGAATTTCCGCCGCTTCAACTTTTGTGGTCAAAAAAATGCACGTTTTACCTTTTGAACCAACACTTCCCTTTTTTGCATTTTCCACAATAAAAAGCCGCAAATCCATCGGGTTTGATTTCAATAATTGTGATTATTTCAACGCCCCCAGACAATTTCAATAGTCTCACCTTTCCTTTGCCATTCAAAATCACCCAAAATTATTTCATTGATATTTATGATTGTCTGACCAGGTGGCTTACAAATGAGCAATTCCATAATGATTTCCCATATGCTACTGGAAAAAGGTTACAAAGCAATTGTATTCGTGGGTGGATTGCATGAAATGTTCAGCAGATGGGCGGGCAACTTCTGCATTGACTTGAAGCGACAGAATTAGCAACTAAATACCCACTGTACTCCCCAGGATTTATGTGCTGCGAAGTGGCAATCAACTTTTAATCTGATCACGCGTCCCATTAAAATCGCCTCCAGCTGCTCCAGATCCCCCGGACATGTAATACTTGAGGGAAAAATTTATTACAAAGGGATAAAATACAAATTTGCAGTGTTTTTGGATTTATGTGACTTGAGCGCGAGATAAGAAACGCGAAACTCTGAAACAGGGAATCGTCTCGGGAATTGCTGCAGGGTGGCAATCTCAGGCGGAGTAATTGCACGGGAGGGCGGAACTTTTTTTTTCAGACACCACCATCAGATTTGTATCTGATGATCAAAATTCCATTTTTCAATGTTTGTACACCAGTTGTGCAGCTTTTCGTTGTCAATTCATTGCCTCACTCACAAAATTGTACTTGCAAAGCAGAATCCATCTATTTCGCGTTGAGAAAGAGCCTTTCCTTTTTCCTCTGGAGACGTTTTTGTTTGACCCAATTCGAGTCACAGTCAAAACGTCATTACGAAGCGGAAACAGTATAAATTTGAAGTCGCTCTCTTCGTGACTAACCCCCGTTTTCTCTCCCCGCAGGGTGGGTTCGGGAGGTGACGGGAATGACCCGAACGAGAAGCGCCTCGGAAACGGGACCTGATCTCGAGGTGACGGCTCGCGAGGCTGGTGCGGGTGGAAAAACGAACAGCTCACGACGCGGACGGGACGGCGCCTCGAGAAACGCTGACGACGACGACGATGACGCGACAACTTCGAACGCCACACAGTTCCATCAAACTGATCCTCGTTTGAAAAAAAAAGAACTCTCGTTTCCTGAACAAATTAGAGTTTGTTCATCTGGTGGTTTTTGAGACAATATCTGCAGATGTTTCTTGTCATGAAAGACTTCAAGAACAAACTGAGGATTTTTTTTGCTGCAGATGAAAGAGCCCATAAGAACAGGTGACACCAGATCAATAACCAACATTTTTTTCTGCCTCATTGTGTACGGCTGAGTTGGCTTTGAAATTCTCCAACAACTGCACAGAACAAACCTTTGTAAAATTTATTGCTTGAAACACAAGCAAAAAAAATAAACATTGGCTGAAAAATTGTCGCGAAATTCATCAGTCTTATCTGCGACGTGATCACGAAAATTAGAAATGACCTGGAATGCCGCTGTCGTCTTGCCCCCCCCCCCCTGCACCCGCCCCCCCCCGTTCGGGCCCGACGGACTTGCCCGAACCATGTACCTGCTCAGCGGAACGAAAACTGGAGAGGCAGCGTCTCGTTGCGGAGGGAAACCAATCAATCCGGTTTGACAAATTCCCGGGCGGCGGCGAGGGGGGGGGGGTAGCGCGGAAGGGGGGGCGCCCGTGATCAGTGTTGCACGGCGACACGGCAAAGCGCTCGCCCGATTAAATTAATTGACACGTTTTTCCGAGGGACGTGGCGTGGCTAATGAAGAATGAGTCGACACCGCCGCCGCACGCCGCTCGATCCGTCACGCGCACGTCACGCTCGCTCACGTCATCACGTCACGCTCACGTTCAAAGCGAACAACGCGACGCGCTCAAATTTCTGCAGCCTGGCCCCAGCTGATTCCAATGTCTGTTTTGCCAAGCATGAGCCAACATTTTTGGTCAGAAATGAACCAACACATTGTCATCCATGGTCAACAAGTCGAAATTTCAAATTTGACCAGTTGGAATTGGTTGGGATCAGGTGAATAGAAGCTACGATACTGCAGACGAACTCAATACTCGTGGACGACAAGTTTCTGAATTCTTCAAAAGCTGGTCCAGCCAGCTGTGAGAAAATTTTGTTTGAAATACAGCACTCGAAATTCTGATCGTTGGAGGGTCATGCACTTTGCAACAAAACGTTGCGCTTATCAAACTGATACTTGTGGTTTTGAATTTCTTGAGAAGATCTTGACATCCGCGACGAATGAACGTCACGTTTTTTGGTGGACTCGTAGTGTTCTTGGCGCGGCCACCTACGACGCTCCCCGTCCCGGCCGTTTGATCCTATCTCTGAACCCTTTGTACTCACCGCAGATACTCATTAATATCACATTGACCTCCCGCCAAATCCTTTTAACCCAGTTCTTCACCGCGATTAAACCTCGCGCACAGAGCCCCTCATTGTGAGCATCCCGGGTCAGATGTAATGTATTCATGGGGGTTTCTACACTTCTTTGCTCAAAGGATTTGGGGAGGGGAATTGGAGAGGGTGACGGGGTGCGCTGGCCAGAAGTGACCCGGTCCTCAGTGACCTCTGGGGTCACGCGCGGGGAGACCTCGTGAGAACTCGGGCCAGTTCCGCGCGGTGCGAGTGTGACCTGCAGCTGCAACCCGCGCAGCAGGAGCCGCAGAACAGACGGGGGTATTGTCCGTCCTGCAGAGGGTCACGGGGTGAGTTTGACCTGACCTGTTCGTGGGGTCCCACCGAGGACACGCTCCAAAAGCACAACCGAGCCTGGAACGCAAATTGCGTTGATCCCTGAGCCAAATGGAGGTGTAACACGGATCTCACCTTTGCCAAAATAGCAATTGCGTTCCATTCAAACCTTGTTGGCCTGGAGCGCAACAACACCTCACGAACTCGCGCAATTCGGTCGGAGGTTTTACGTTCTGTGTTTGTACAAGGGAAGGTCAGGTCACTAACACCTTGAACAAAAACGAACGAGTTTCCCAGGCTCAGCGAAGTGACCAGTTTCGTACCTTTTTGTGCCAGCAAAAATTTCGTTGCGAAGAAACATGACAAAACGGCTTTGCAAAACTGTCTTTGTTTTCAGAGTTCATTCCGCATGGCCATTTTGATTTTGATAATTGTACATTTGTCTGACCATTTGGGTCCATCGAAAATTACATAGCCCGGCGCCCTACATATTTAATGCCAATTGAAATGGCCTGTAATGGGCACATGCGCCGTGTACGAGCGTTTTGGATTCCAAACTCGACACAAGAGACGGTGGAACCCGCCGTTGCTAAATTTATGGCTGATGATGCCATTTGAAACTTTTATTCGTTTGAAGGGACAAGGGAAGCGAACAAGTGGTCGGTCCACTTTGAATGAGGCGGTTCATTCCCTTTGTCATTGTCATTTGTCATTTTTAAATCGTACTGCTATTTCCGGTTCCGGTGCAAGTAGTACAGTTTTTTTGACATCATTTTGATCATTTTATTGAAAAAAACGTACTGCTTGTCATGTAGTACTGTTTATTTTTTCCTGCCTTTTTTGTTGTTGTACTGCTTGACAGGAAGTAAGCAGTAC
>JAAUXT010061823.1_pt1 | contig 14807 bp, 18 predicted proteins | sample 7278171 | NCBI WGS metagenome assembly JAAUXT01 (sample SAMN14350112, study PRJNA611818) | marine sediment metagenome | isolation source: surface marine sediment (1.8m) | place: French Polynesia: Moorea | collected 2018-08 | reverse complement strand
TCTGCACTTCCAAATTTGACCTTTTTGACCTCAGAGACCCAAAAATTCAAATTTGACAAATTCCTTCCTCGTGCATTGTCCCTAACCTAAAACAAACCAAAAGAGTCCTGTAGATCCTCATCTTAACCATGAAAGTGCTGTAGACATACTTTTGGAAGAGGTGGCCTATAGGTGCTTCAATTTGGCTCACACTGATTTGGCTCATCAGCCCAAATCGCGCAACCCACCTCAAATCACCTGAAAATGACATTCGTTTTCCCATGAAAATATAAACAAGCAATGCTTAGATCTCGGGCAAAAACAGGATTCCCTTCTTCTGTTTCAACCATTGCCCTGTGTTTGAATTGGCCGAGATTCCGACTTTTCGTCCACAGGTTTGCTTTGAGCGGACTTGACTGCGCGGTTCACACTCACTGAAAACCAGCCTCGAAGTCATGGTGGCTGGAGTCTACGCGCAACTCTTCGCCCGCCTGCAGGCAGCTGGAAAATGTTGCACTCCCCAATTATATCAACAAAATCAAACATAAAACACAAACGAACTTTCAAAAATACAGTTAGTTGCTTGTGACGTGACACAATTATTTACGTTGGTGTGAATTGAGGTTTATTTCTTTTGTTTTCAAACACAATGTGGTCACCGACCTTTGAATTATAAGAAGCTGTTGTTGCGCTCAGATGTCAGACAAGCGTGCTGTTCTTGGTTTGTTTGGATCCGCTGTGCGCGGATTCAAATGCACATGATCAAAACGCTCTCAACGACAAAATGTTGTGGTGTCCGATGGCGTTGTCAAGGTTCGTGTTTCTTAACAACGAATGGATATCGTGGGAACCGAGCACAGGTCGTTTTGATCATTGCCAATTAACAGGCACCGCTTGGTATGATTTCTTGAAGAGGTTGTTTTCGGCTCGACTGAAATTTGCAATCTTCCATTCTCATCTGCCAGGAACAAACAAAACTTCCCTGATGTTTTGAAAGACCCAGCGCCAAAACACCAAAGCATTTTCAGGCCCAATTTGTGTCAGGCTGGAACTTTAGGACTATCATAATTCGACCTCAGTCAGACCGTCATCGCAAGGTTGGGTCCCAATGAGACTGTGACAAAACAGGGAAATTTGATGCACAAACTTCCCGTCCGATTCATCTTGGTCACAGCGAGTGTCTGCATTGCGTGTGCGTGGGATCGTGAGTGCGTGTGGACGTGTGCGCCAGGGAACAAGCGTGCAGATGTGCGTGCACGCGAATGTGCGCATGTGTGCCTGTGTGTCTGCTGTGCATGTGCGCGTGTTTGTGTTTGTCAACAAGTAAGACCAGAGAGACAGAATGATACGGAAATAGAGAAGGACAGACAGACAGACAGACAGACAGACAGACAGACAGACAGACAGACAGACAGACAGACAGACAGACAGTACGGGCTTCAAAACAAGCGTGTGCCTGCATTCTGCGCGCAGGCGCACAGCACTCACACGCACACGCACGCACGCACGCACGCACGCACGCACGCACGCACGCACGCACGCGCGCGCGCTCGCGTTCGCAGCGTGCGTGTGCACTCATAGTGTACGAATGGTATTTATGAATGAAGATACATGTACAAGAGAAGCACCACAATAATCTGACATGTGAAACTCATCCGAGTGTGAAGGAATATATATAGGAGCATGCTGCACTGCGAACGATCGAGGCTTGCGAAGCGCCGACTGAAACACCTGTGCTGCGCCAAGCAAAGGCAGCTTGAGCCGCTGTGGCCTCGAGGGCCTGTGATTGGTTGTCTCAGCCATCAATCGTTTTCGAGGAGGAGGGGCTACGAACATGAGGCGGCTCTTCTGCGCGCTGTCTGTTTGGATCTCTGAACTGTGTGAAAAATTTTGACACGGTCCCTCCGATGCAACAGAGGTACAAAATAGAACCATGGGTGAGGTCAAAACCACCGAGGGCTCACACGTGACCTGTGTCAAGGACATTTGTAGAATGAATTGTGGTCTGAAATTCCTGTTTGTGAAGAAGATTCGTTGGCCTGTGCGCTCAGCGAAGAACACGCACAAACACCGCAGACTTGTAAAATTCCAATGACGGTTTTGGTTTGTGTTGCACACAGTTTGCTACAGCCCGAAAAAGCCAGAACTTGTGTCCAACTTTACTGCGGTTCCCACGAACGTTGGGTCCATAGAGCAGAATTTTTCACCCTCAAAGCAAGCAGGGCCCGAGCAGATTTGGTCTCGTTTGGGGCACTTGAACTTGAGGAAGTCGCGTCACGCAAACTTTCAATGAGAAATTTGTTGAATGATAAATCGTTGAAAAAAAGGTGCAAAGATAAATTTATACACTGTAGTTCTCCACTGCGATGTAAACAGGGGAAATATTTGCCTTTTGTGAACTGCGTAGCAGCTCTCTCATTTCTGTCACAATGCAGTACGTAGACCTGCCACAAAACGTTAGACCTTTTCCTGGAAAAGTCTGGAAGTTGGAATCGCCATATTTGTGGATCCACCTTTCGTTTGTTTCTGAGTTTCTTGCAGAATGCATAGAAGGCCAAATTGACGCTAATAAATGACAAGTTTGTTGCTATTTAGGACGAGCCGGACAAATCGAACTCTGTGTTTCCCAATGGATGCATTCCGCGTTGCTGTCCATACTCGACGCATTGCAAATTGAATGGAAACTTTTCCAGTTCAGGCGACTACCGTGTTTGACAGGCAGAGTTGACAGCTCTTCTTGTGTGCAAGTGGAAACGTTTGGCCCGCAGGTTACAAAATAGGTGTGCCAAAAATAGAACTCACTGAAGAGTGAACAACTCGTGATTCTACGAGGAAATTAGTTGCTGTGCTACAAAGGTAAAAATAGACCAAACACCGACAGTTTCTGTGAAACCGTTTGAATACCTTTCCGTTCACTCTTTGCACAGACACTTCAGGCTGAATGAGACAAACCTGAAGTCAAGCGCACAAGCCCCCAAAAGCTCAAAGAAATGCGAGAAAGAACTGATTTACCCCGAACGTTGCGCACACTCGTTTGTGTCACAAACCGTCGCTAAAGCGCAAACATAAAAGTAATAATAATGCAGAGAAACAAACAGACTCTAATTTCAGTGGACAGTCCTGTGATGTGAACACAGGAAACTTTGAACAAGTAAACTTTGCGTGGCAATAAAACAGTTCGTCTCGTTCTGTCGAGCCGTGGGCAATGTCTCTATACTCTTTGGTGCCACCAGCTGCAAAAATATTTGCCTGACGAAGTGTTGCAGGCGGAGAAAGCCACCATCTGGTTCGAGCTCTGATCTTGTCTGGTTTCCTTGCAAATTTTTTTTCATGTGGAAACAGCAAAATTGAGGGGTAATCCGGTCAGCCAAAATGAGGACCAGTGGGAACCCAACAAAGATCTTCCTTTGTGGATGCGTGGCAATTTGGAGTTGGCACTGTCAAGTCTCGAACCAAACGTAGATGCAGACAGGTTTGAGCCGCAGGTTGCAATTTTTTGCCAGGTCGGGCAGAGGTAGAACTCACTGAACGGTGAACAAATCGTGACACCACAAGGAAATTAGTGCCTGGTTCTAAGGTAAGAAGAGACAAAAATAGACACGTTTAAAGAGCGAGTGTTTGTTGAATATCATTCCACCTATTATCCCTTTTACCCTCTTTGCAACTGAACAGACACCGGGCAGAACGAAACAGCGCCGGCGTCGGACGGACACAAAACACGGGAGGGACCGACAAACAAATTTCACGATGAGAAAATGCACTTGATTCTTTTTATTCTCTTGGAAACTGCAGATTTGTCTGGCAAAACGCAACTCTCAGAATGACACCAGTGTACCTGTCTTTGTTTGAATGCTTTGTGCGTTGCAGTGGATTTGATTATCATCTCGGATTATGACAGGGAAGAAAGTCTTGTTTTTAGGTAAGCGCCATGATTTTACATTTTGGAAGGGTTCGGATGATCCGTGTTTCAAAGGACTTTGGGTTGTCTGGGGGCGGATCCTAGACTAAGGGTAAAACGTGACTGTTGATGTCCATTGAAAAATCCGAGATGAAAATTTGCACAGTGCTTCCGAGGGAAGTTTGCTGTCCTCTTTGTCGGATCTGTCTCCTCCAGGTTCTGGTGGGTTGTGGACAAGCAAGCACGTACTGTCAATCCCGGGAAAAATTCGTGTTTCTGACACGGTTTGTCCACATTTGCGCTGACAGGGCTTTTCAGGCTCAACACAAGCGCCAAGCAAATGCCGACAGTGGCACACCCACTTCGTCGATGTGCTCTTGTCTGGTCTTGAATAAAGGAGAAAAGGCAAACTGAAAAGCCATTTTCGCAATGCATTTTCAGAGTTGAGGCGTTCTCCCTTGTGGTCAGTCTCGTGAAAGCACCCGGAGAAAGATTGTGAAGACGTGAACGTTCTGAAACCTCCCTGACCGCAAACTTCAGGCATTCAAAGCAAAAGTAGCAGGACCCACGTGTCTGGTGTTAGTTGTGGTGGTTGCAAAATTCTGACCTGAAACCCAAGGTCCTTTGAAACTGAATTGTTCTTTCATGGTCAGTCCCTCTGGAGTTTGTCAAAATTCTGACGGGTCTTTCCTTCTGTTTCCAGAGGCAGAGTTTCTCCTGCTACTTGCTGCTTTGGTCATGGGTGACGAGAAAAAGTCCTCAAAATCAATAGCAACAAATTATGATGATATCAAAGAATGTTTCAGAGAGGATTTCAGAGAGCAAATTAAAGATCTTTTCTTTGTCGAGGCACTTAATGACAAAATTGTGTGCTGGGATTTAAGATTTCTGAATGTGAGGTCAAGTTGGTTGACCTTGAAAACAGGGGGTTTTGTCAATTTTCATTCGCTTCGCCATTTAGGACTTACAAAGGGAAACATTACATATATCGAAGGAGGATCTTTCATGGGACTTGCCTCCCTGGAAACTTTAGATCTTTCTCAAAACAGAATTCGAGGAATTCAAAAGCTGAGCGTATTCAGCTCTCTCTCATCACTGACACACCTGTACCTGAACGGGAACAATATCACATTTGTTGGTTCAAACATGTTTCAAGGGCTTATTAATTTAAAACATCTCTTTCTGCAGGAAAATCAGATACAAATAATCAAGCCCGGAGCGTTTTGGACCCTCACAAATTTAGAATATCTTGATTTAAGTTCGAATTGGATCAAGCGAATTGGTTTGGACGCATGGATTTCATGCGCACTTTGTGTGTTGTGGCCGTTTTTCAATGACTCTGACACTTTTCTGGAGAAAGGCCACCTCTTTACATTGTCAAAGAAATGCAGCAAAACAACCTTTGATCATCAAGATGGCCTTCACCAAAACAGAAGCAGAGTTAATGTTTTGAAATGTTTGAATCTATCTTTCAATCAAATACAATTCGTTTACAACGTTGAAATTCCTCCTGTGGAAGTCCTGGATTTGAGATGGAATCGAATTGAAGAAATCAAGTTTGCCATGTGGAACACAAATGTGACCGGTTCATCCGGTTTATCAGCATTATATCTTGACCACAACAAAATATCTTCAATAGACTTCGGTTCTTGGGCAAACCTCAAAAGCCTGCGGAAGCTTCACTTGCACAATAACAATCTCACAGTTGTGGACGTCACACCACTGAGTCAACTGGGCGATGCTCTCTTCGTCTCTCTGTCCAACAACTCGTTCAGCTATGAGACTTGTCAGCGCATTCTGCGGGAGGTGGAAGAGTCAGAGTTCCTCGAGTGGGACTCGCTGCCTCCACTGCACTGGGATCAGAATCGACCGTGGTTTCCTGCACCGCACTGTTCGGACCGCTGCCCATCAGGTTTGTTGACAGCACCTGGTTGTGTCGTGTTCTGCTGACGTGGTGCGAACCAGTAGTTTTGATACAGTCCCTACACTCCAGGTCTTCCTTGTAACCATCGCGTTTCTCTTGTTGTTTGGGAAAATTTCCTCAAATAACTATTTCTCGCAGGTCAGTCATGCGGGGAGGATGAGCGAAATTTCCTCTATGTCAAAACCGTGGTTGTCCTCATCGTCGAAGTGGTGACTGTTACCACTCTTACCACGACGACCGTCGTGTTGCTCTGGTCGTGTTGGCAACGCAGACGAAAAAGAACGGCAACGCTACACAGGTGAAGATCCTGCCCTGCGCATGTCGGTACACGTGTCTTCATGTAGTTTCATGCACTTTTGGAGCAACAAAGGAAAAGCGTTATTTTTCGTCTTGTTTCTGTTCCAGTGTTGAATTGGAGCCCGAAGCTCCATCTGTGGAGCCGTGCATACCCGACCCGCCAAATTGTGCCCCGTGCACACTCGACGGGCCAAATCGTGCACCGCCGACCAGTCCCCGTGAAGATTCCCTACCGCAAGTCTCAACACTTGAATATGATATTGTCGTGGTATTTTTTCAGACATACCAAAATCTCAATTGCTTGTTCCGTTTGCATGACTGCACACATGTCGTACCCAAGTCTGTGACATGGCATCCAGTGTGAAAATGAACTTGGGATGCCGCGCAACTTGAGCCTGTCAGTTCGTCATTGGTTTTCAAAGCTATACTCGTATCTCAGTCTTGGCATGCCTTCGTGCAACTTGCTTGGAAACACCCACCATTGCTTTGCAGCAGTGAGATCGGGGAAGCTTGTGACGCTGAGGATTGCTGCGGTGATGCTGTTTGTTGTGATTTGTTGTGTGAAGAAGGTATGTACCCGTGTGACAAAGCGTAAAACAAATTTCTCCTCACTCTGTGATGCACTTTTCACACTCACATTTTTGTTTGCAAACGTTTTCTCGAATTGGCAATCCTAAAAATGCACAGTTGTCTCTGAGAAGCACACCACCGCACGACACCGTACGACTCGTAAAGAATTTGGCAATTGTGAATGGAAGTACATTTCGTCACAACTTTCTGTTGCAAAAAATATTCGGCAACAGAATATCTACCTGTTTTCTTCGTTTTTGTTCGCAGACTTCAGGTTCGACGGCGACGGTGGGGTGTTCCGTCCTGCCGGGTCCGACGTCACGGTGGCCATGCCGCTCGGCGCCCGTGGCTCCATCTCCGGAACCGTGCACACCGACGCGAAACCCTTCCTCGACCACATCCCCGACGACGAGTGTCTCGTGGCGCCCATTCCAGATTTCCATTTGGGGACAGACACAGAAACAAACTCTGGCCGCTTTGTAATGAAAGTACCTCACTGCCTGAACAGTAGCGATTTGAGTTCCGTTGTGGTGCGTCATGGTGACATCCACAAAGGGAAAGCATTTGCCAAAATTCCACGCTGTGATAATGAAACTGAAGCCAATTCCTGGATGAACGGACCAGCCAATGGCAGCCCTGCCCCCTACAGCTTCTACTGGGTTGATGACGAGAACATCTGGATTTGCACGCAGGGCTTCTCTCAGTTCATCTGTACGAGTTGCAAGTATGAGTGCCGCGGGCAGGGCCAGGCGTTCATCTTCGGGAAGGTGGCGGGAGAGTCGTGGCCAGCCCCCGTCGCGTCAGTCCGCCTCTACATGTGCAGCCCCCTGCATCGCATCGAAGACTACAGGAAGGTCGTTCTTGCAGCCTTGTTCAAATTTTTCACACTGTTACGAGTATTTGCAGGGAAAGAGACCACGAGAGAAGTGCGTCACTGACCTCTTTGAAAACTGGCCCGGCCATTGAACGATGATTTGGTGACGTTGGCTTTCCACGCACTTGAGTCAGATCTTCGAAAACTATGGATCTGTTCCAAAAAATTTTGGCTCGTTTTCACGTGCAGGCACAGTGTGTTTGGTTTCAACCAAAACGAAACCATTTTGCTGCACATGGTCAGTTTTTGTTTGCAGAAGTTGATCGAGAGTGAGGCCTGCTGTGGGCGCACGCTCCTGGATCAGAAGGAGGTCAGGTGGGACCAGGCGGAGTGCGCAGCCGCGGGGAGCATGCGCATCGCCGTGCGCGTCCTGTCCGAGGCCTGGGAGGCGAGAGAACCGCTCTACCACGGACAGACGTGGAGCTCGGACGAGAAGACGTTTGAACAGGTACACGGTGCTTTAGCGGCGTAAATTGCAGCATAACACTGTGTTTTGTTTGATACATCTCGAGACAAAAGAAATTTCCAGGTCATCTGTCGTCAGAGATGGAGAACCACACACGACATTGTGAAATCGCCATCTAAGGCCTGCTGCGCCAATGTCACATCCCCTCAACACCACAATCAGACGAGAAAATCCGATTCCTGACACAACGTTTGAGAACGTCGGCAACACTGTTGGGGCTCCAACGGACACAAATGTTCCAACACACGTGCTGACTGTTGTGTTTTGTTTGCAGACGAAAGCGCTCGAGGACATGGTGGACATGCTGCACTGCCACTCGTGCCGACCTGACCCGACCATCGTCGCCACCTTCAACTTCCGTCGACCACCGGACAACGCAACAGAGCCAAAGCACCAAGGTAAAACTGCTGAACATGACGAGAATCAGCAGTCCGCGATGTGCTAATTTTGATAGCTTCAGGGTTTTCACACTGACGTGGCGTCAAAATTTTGACACGAGGCCAGGAATGGACTGAACTGTTTTTTGTGCTCTCTGTTGGGCGTCATGTTAATTTTGATGCCAGCGTAAAAAATTCTGAGGCCGCAATGCCTATGTGAAAACACCTGTCATATTGAAGACTATCTTGAAGGTGACGCGGGACGTGAAGGTCGCGGAGCAGGTGGCGTTCGCGTGACGGCGCTGCAGGGTCACGTGGTGATGCGGTGCGGTGGCGGTGGCGACGCCGACGACAGGCCACCCATCCTCGAGTCCATCTTCGACCTTGACTTCCCAAGAGAAGTGAGCACAATACCCGACTCACAGTCTCAAGGAATCCGTCAAAGCGAAAGCGAGATGAAGCAGCAATCTGCGTGTGTTTAAACCTTTAATGCACAGACAAAAACTGTTGTCTTTGTGAGTGTCGGTGCTGACTGGAGATTGAGGTCTTTGCTGCGATAAGGGTACGATTCCAATCGTGAAAACCATCGAAGCTCTGATCTTGCAAAAAGCAATCTCTTTGAGGTCGAAGGACACGAACGGACAAAATTTGTTTGATACTGTAGCGCGCCGGAACGCCTTCACCGGAAGTGACCGACCGTTGCCATAGAAACGTCGTTTTCCCGACGCCTGCGCACCACGGCTCGGTCGCGTCTGCGCAGTACGGTCTCCTGCTCATCAGCCGCGAGCTCGTCACGACGCGCGAGGAGCTGGTCGACTTCGCGCTGCAGCTCGGATTCCCGCGCGCGGAGATCGAGCGCGCGCGTACGGACCACGCGCAGAGCGTCGCGGAGGCGGCGCACGCGCTCTTGTGCCGCTGGTGGGACTCCGGGACCGACCGCGGGGAGAAGATCCAGGTGCGTGAGGGGCTTGTGCCTCTGACTGTCAAGTTGTAAATTTCTTGAAAACAGAGTTTTCTGCAAAACGCTTCTTGTGGGAATGAGCGAACTTTTGTCACACATTGTCCAAACGCGACCAATTTGTTCACAGTGACAGACAGACAGACAGACAGACAGACAGACAGACAGACAGACAGACAGACGCAATGACTTGGGAGATACCACCAACAACCGCATTCCTGTTGTCACTTCAGAAGCTGCGTCGCGCGGCGGACCGGATGGGCAAGGCTGCGCTGAGTGAGAGCATCGCCCACATCTTCCGCCCGGCCGCGCCTCCACAGGGCCCGCGAGAGATCCGGCCTCAGGGACCCTCTCCACCACCCCAGCCGCCTCTTGACCTCCAGTCTCCGGAACCAAGGGGGGTCGTGAATCAAGCAGCAATGGGACCCAGTGATGTTGTCTATCAGCAAGCATCGGGACCCCTGCAAGTTAGGCCCCCAGGACTCAGACCACTTCGAGCCCCAAGACCCATAGAGCTTGAGTTCCCGACGTTCCAAAAGTTTCAAATAGATCTACCCACACCCACACCCACACCCACACCCGCACCCGCACCCGCACGCACACCCACACCCCCACCCGCACCCACACCCACACGCCCTCAGCAAGCCTGGGCACCCGAGCAATATCGGCCTCCGACGCCCAGAGCGTTTCCATCCCCAGGACCCAGAGAAAATCTGCCCCAGGGACCCAGAGCGCTTGAGTCCCCAGGGTCCCAAGAGTCTCAGCCCCCGGGATGCACAGTGGTTGAACTATCGGGACCCAGTGAGACACTTTCCCTTCTGTCCTGTGAGCCTCAGCCCCCGACACCAAGTGTGGTCCTGATCCCCAGCCCAGACCTGGGTCGTCTCGAGCGGCCTCTGAGTCCAGAGCCGGTTCACCAGTCGTACCGTTTGCCGGTGAATCCCGACACTGCAGTCCCAGGGGCCCAGCGGCCAGCCATGCAACCCCCAGGGGAGACAGACATGGACCAGATCACAAGGGACCAGATCCCAGGGGTGCAACCCCCAGGGGCCCAACCCCCAGGGGACCAGATCACAAGGGACCAGATCCCAGGGGTGCAACCCCCAGAAGCCCAACACCCAAGGGTGCAACTCCCAGTGGCCCAAATCCCTGGGGACCAGATCCCAGGGGACCAGATCCCAGGGGTGCAACCCCCAGAAGCCCAACACCCAAGGGTGCAACCCCCAGGGGCCCATGTCCAAGGGGTGCAACCCCCAGGGGGGCAGCTCGGTCGTGCGAACCAGACCCCGCCCGGACCCAGAGAGGCGCGCTTCTGACGACCCTGGATCCTGCACGTTGGCACCGCTTTTTTGATGTGTTGGCAAAACACAATTTCCCAATCAAATTGCATTCGCTCGTGTGTTGAAATTCTGTGTATTTTGTTGTCAACTGACTGGTTGATATTTCATTGTCCGATATTGTACGCACAACTTGTGCGCATGTCCGTTATGCCTGGTTTCCTTGGCGTTCACTCAAAAGTGATCTATTCTCAGCGAAGCTCAGAAAAGGAATTTTAATGACAATGAATGTGCTCTGAAAATTGTTGAATAAGTTTTTTCTTGTTTGTCATTCTGGAGGGAAAACGAGTCATTCAGTTCTTGGAGAAATTCCTACTGATTAATTTGGTCAAGAAACAAGAAACATTTTTTTGTGTTCAAAACTGAGCTCTGAAGAAGTCCAGAACATCTTGTGTCAAAACAAATTCAAGAACCGGCGGAAAAAAAAACAACTGAATTCGATTACGAACAAATCGGTTCGTCCTGCTGTCCGTGCACATTCAATTTGCAGAATTTTTCTTGTTTTTGCTGTGATCGGGTTTTACTTGAATGTAACAGACTGTTGTTTGGATATGTATCAACAGTGGCCGTCGGTGCGTCAAGTTTCAATTTGTAAAGCGCTTCTCGAGATTGTCTCTATACTCCAGAAAGCTTTGTCTGCTTCGTTTTTGTTTGAGAAAGACATGCTGTTGTCCTGGTGCAGTTAGATGTGGCGTATTTCACACATGGAACAGAAAGTGAAAAGCGAAAATGCCCAATCGTAGAAACACCGTGGTGAAAGCGAATCTTTTATTGTGTTCAATTCAGCCTGTACTTGTACCTCGAAAACTAACTCGAATGTCGAATTGCATGTAAAATAATGACCAAAATATGATGACGTGATGTAAACGAAAGGCACAAACACGAGACCCTGGAATTTACAGGACAGCGATGTGCGTTGTCGCTGCACAAGAAATGGTGCTGATTTTTTTCCATTCAATAAAAAGCCAACACATCAAGAATCTGCAGTTTTTTGTTGCGGTTTTGATGCGTTTCTTGAAAGGGTGGAAATCAGACTGGCATGAAGGTCCGTTCTGAATACACAGCGCGGAATTCAAACGTTTTAGTTGGGGATCATTTCATCTTCAGTTCGTCTTCGCAGTCATGATCATCACTTGTGGTTTCGCTGAAGTCTGTCACTGAACAAGGAAATTGTGCGTTTGAAAGAAAAATGGTCTTCATCTGGACAGCATTTATTGAAAGTTTCTTTCCCACAGAGATGAACACGATCTGTGTGTGATTCACACACGATCAATGGATGATCAAGAAACACAATCCACAACAATGGAAATTGATATGACGATACTGTCATGAGAACTCAAAGGAAAAACAGACGCATTACATTTGTCTCAAAGTCTTCGACTCAGGTGGGACCTGATCCAAGAGAAAGCGAGACACAGATAAACTCTGCGCACAGGTCTCCTAGGCAACGTAAGTTTTATAAAACTGACACAAAAAGCAAAAAGTGGTTGGCAAGTTTGCCTTCAATCATTCCGTCAGCGACTGCAAGATCCATGATAGAGCTGCGAGGTCCTTTTGGGGTCGTACCGAGCTCCAGAGTCCGTTGCATTTGTGTCATTTTCGTTCTGTCATTGCCATCGTGAAGAGCACATTTCTTCAAGCGCAATAAAATCTTGACAAACAATGGCTTTTCTTTGACAGATCCAAAGTGGGAAAACCGTCAACTCTATTGGAAATGCCATCAACGCTGATTTTCTGTGAGTATCTCATCGTAGTGTCCCTCATTCAAAATTGCGTGGGAAATTTTTTGAAAACTGTGCTCTTGTTGACCTTTGTGACCACCAATGCTTGCAGGGGCGCTGTTCTTTGCTCTCTTCGGGTCCGGCGTTATGCGGGACGGGGAAAGCGATGAGTCTGCTCCCAGTGAGAAAAGCTCTGTGACTGAGACTCCGGAGCCTCCGACCATCTCTCGGGCTCCAGGTGAAGAAGGTATTCATTGGAACAGATTACATTTGTCAGAAATAGCGAAGGTTTCGCATGGACGTAATGTTATCGGGTCCCACAAACCTCTTTTGGCCACCAATGATCACACTGCTCGAGCAGTGTCGAGATTGAAAGCTCGTTTCCGGCTGGCTCGGGTCTGTGGCACTTTTCTCAATTTCGTTTGACCACGGGGTTCACTTCCTTGAGCCTTCCCGAATCTGCGTCTGGTGAGTCCTGATGGCAATCTGGTTTTTCAGAACATGTTGCGCTTCTGATACCACTGGTGGTGTTGGGTGTGACTGCTCTCCTTTTCATCCTTGTCCTGCTTGGGATTTGGCGTTACAAAATCAGAGGAAGGTGGGGCGTCAAATCCGTTCAATTTTCACTGGAACACGACTCAACATTGTGGTTTGATGGTTATTCACTTCATGAAACAGTTTTTCGATGTTTTTTGGTTGCATTGTTCCAGAACAAAGATTGGACTGAGCGGCAAGAGAAATTCAGACAGAATGAAATCGTGGCTCGAAGGACAAAACACGCAAGGTTTCCGTGGTGTTCCGTTTCCCAATTCGTGACATTTGTGAAAGTTTTGATTTCAAGCCTCCCTGGAGAAGAGACTCCCTTTTCACAGGTTGCTATTTCTTCCAGAAGTCTCATTTGATGACAGTGGTGTATCGTACAAATTAAAAAATTCAGACATGACCATAACAATTCCACGTGGCGTTCAAGGAAACCTCCACATTTCTGTTCACACTGACTACAAACCCTTCTTGGATCACATTCCCCGTGGTCAATGTGTCATTGGTCCCATTCTAGACTGCAATGTTTCTCAAGTTCTCGCACCAACAACATGTGATGACTGGTTTGTGTTGAAAATCCCCCATTGCCTCTAGTCCAAACGGCCCTTGGACTACAACACTGTTGTGGTGCAGCATGGAGACATCCACACTGGTAAACTCTTTGTCAAGATAGCGAGCTACAAAGACGAGTCTGCTGCTGAATCCAAGATGAGGCAAAGCAAATCCAAAAGATGTTGTTTTGTCGTCAAAAAAGACCATATTCTGATCTTCACCCGAGAGTTCTCTCAGTTTATCTGCACTGGATGTAGCTCAGCTTTCCAGGGAAAACATCACGCATTTGTGTTTGGAAAGCTGCACGAAGTTGAAAACTCTGCAGAGGCGTCGGCTTCTGTGAGAATATTCGCGTGCACTCCTCTCTACAAGATCACAGATTACGTGAAGGTACGGACAATTATTGCAATTTTCTCAACAATCCAAGGGTAAGGCCTGACCCAGCAAGCTTGCTAAAATCAACTACTAATGCAGTCCTTGTTTCAAATGGGTTGTTTGATTTCCAGTTCTTTGTTCTGAAAGAGGCAAAATATTTCCTTTTTGAACAGCAACTAACAGATGAGGAGAGTAGGAGTGGGCGAAAATTCCTGGAAAAGACTCCGATAAAGTGGGATCGAACAAACAGCGAGGGTGTCGAGGAGATCCACACAAGTATCACTGTGCATCCTCGGTACCCGGGGTGGGAGTCCCGGGCAAACAGGGATCCCGATCAGACGTGGATTCCTGGAACAAGAACCCTTATTCACGTTAGTACACTGCAAAAATGCGTTTGTTGTTTTCATAATGTCCATCGCAACCAGATTGATCTCCTTTGTTGCCTTCTGTTGAGTTTGTTTCCTGCAAGGTAGAATAACTGACTGCGAGTGTTCGCTCTCAATTCTCAATTTCAGACTCAGCCCATCAGAGACATGGAATGGATGGGACGCTGTCAAACATGCAACAAAGAACCGTGTGAAGAAGTCGCAACAATGGCCTTTGACTTCCCTGAGGTCACTGGCCAAGGTCAAAATATGGCCAAAAAGGGGTTTGGGGGCCGCGTGCAGATGCATTTTGTCAAAGGAAAGAACAGTGAACCTGTTTACATCATGAACACAGACTTCGACATCAATTTCGTAAGAATTTTTGAAACACTCACAAAACAACAGACAAAAATGTTGCTTGGGCCCACGGGGGGGGGGGGGGGACGCAAAGCCTTGGACAACAAATGGGGCAACATTATTTGTCCACTTTTTATTTGTTCGTGTAAAAATTGTTTACCAAACGTGAAGAAAATTTGCTAAAAATATTAAAGGATGGTATTTTATTTTTCAGCAG
>JAAUXT010108928.1_pt1 | contig 14808 bp, 12 predicted proteins | sample 7278171 | NCBI WGS metagenome assembly JAAUXT01 (sample SAMN14350112, study PRJNA611818) | marine sediment metagenome | isolation source: surface marine sediment (1.8m) | place: French Polynesia: Moorea | collected 2018-08 | reverse complement strand
CATGAAACTGCTGCTGACATACTTTTGGAAGACGCTGCCTATAGGTGCTTCGATTTGGCTCGCACCGATTTGGCTCAAATCGTGCAACCCACCTCAAATCACCTAAAAAGTAAAGAAACTCGCAGAACACTTGTAATTTCAATGGTAATGGGATCCGTGCTGCCCACGGGCTGTTTTATGCGCTCGCCTCACGACGATCGAGATTAAATGAAATTGCATTGAAGGAATTAGTGTTTTGTAGCAATGGCGGTTCGTATCCATGCAGGTGCCCAGAGCCACAAATTTCACCGGATATTTATCTGTCTGGATATTTGTGCGGATATTTATCTGGTTCTGTGGGATAAAGTTGTCAGTTGTTCAGTGGACTCCCCATGTTGGCGTTGTTGTGGGATTTTTGTGTCTCTGGCCTTTTGTCCTCAGGTGTGGATCCAGGGAGATGAGAACCCAGCCCTGCCCCTCCCCTGCGCAAAACGCAACCACTCAATCTGCTTTGCAGACCCAACTATTTTTCTTTTCTGTGCACCAGTGAGCACAGAAGTCGCCCCCTCCTCGCCGAGGGGTCGGTCACCTGACGGAACCCTGGGTCCGCCTACCCGTGTCTTTGTGTGGCAATCCCGTAAATCACTTTGTATCTTTGTCACTACCGAGGGAAATAGCCCACGGTGCTTCTCTTTCGCTTGTAGCAATTTGTAAGAGAGATAGTTTGGGACATATCACCCTGGGAATCAGTGGTGTTCGCTGTGATCCCCTCGCGACCCCCCGCGGACCCCTGGCGACCCCGGGCTCGGCTCCCGTGGAGGGGGCGGGACGAGCGCCGCGCCGCGGAGCGACGCAACAAGACGCTGCTGTTTCTCCGTGGGTATTGGACGCCTCCCAAGAGGGCCGATCCAGGATCTGCTCGGGAGACCCAACCCTCTTGGGTTCCAATGTCAAGCAGTGTGGAAAGGTTTTGCGTCCGCCGCACAAAATGTTTCTTTCTTTGGGGGTGCGGAGCAGAGTGGGTCTCGACGCCCCCTGGAACCGCCCCTGCTTTCTCTATGCGGTTGGGATGCCGCCCAACTATCTGATGGATTGCGTTGTGTTGTCATAATCTGATCTGCATTATCTCGTCTGTTGTGATTATTTCATTTGGCTCGTGTTGCAGCGGCCGACCCAGGGCAGCGCCGCCGCATATTCAGGGTGTGTGCGAACTGCGTTCCGACTGCGTAGCTGTAGGTCACCCAGTCATTCACCTCTTTGTGCGCAGGTTCCATGTAACACTCTGTTTGGTTTTTTGCATCTGGGCAGAAAGTCACTGGACCACCTCTTTGTGTGCAGAAAGTTACCTGGTTTTTCTGCATCTTGGCAGTGAGGAGCTGGACACGCAGTCTCGCTGCAGGATTCCCTCTCACTGCCACTTTGATTGTCCTGGAGGTCGGAGGGACGCCTTTCACACTGGATGCATCGTGCGTTGCGTCTCTGCAAAAGTCAATGAGCTTCACGTCGCAAGTGATTATTGACTGGAACAGGGACGCCCCGCACGACGCGTTCAGTGTGTAACGGGCCTCGGACCCACCTCTGCGACTCTTCCTGACCAGCTCCGAGGCTGCAGCCAATTAAGCGTGTTCCCGCCGCCTGTCCTTTGATCAGGCCTCTCCTTCCTGCAGCAGGCCTTCCTGCAGGTCTCCTGCAGCAGAAGCAATGGACTGGGTCATCCAGTGAAAGTTTCTTTTGAATCCCTTGTCAACCCAGAAACGTCCGTCACTGCTCAAGCTCAGAACACGTGACGTCACTTCCTGCGCGTTCAGCCTCGATCTGACTTCTTATGTCCGGCAGATTTACAGGTGTCCTGTCCTCACCTCACTCGAACCCACAGTGCAGAAAGAAATCTGAATTGAGAAAAGAGGCAAAACCAAGAGCAGTATGCTCCTACAAACACACACACACACACACACACACACACACACACACACACACACACCATCATCCCAGTCTCGGACACCATTCTCCTTGGCCCTGACATCCGCGCGCGGCTCGGGTATCTCGTTCCCAGCCGCACACAGCGGAGACGCAGCCTATGACAGCGAGATCAGGGTTATGGTGATGAAGCGGGTTCTGACGTTCCTCTCTCAGAGCCGCGCAATCCTCGCGCTGAGTCAGGGTCGGAATCAGAGCTCACACCGAGGTCACACCGTTCTCCAGCGGATCCAGGGGCTTTCGGCACGCTCAACGCCCTCTCGAGAAAAAGTCCAGGGACGCAGTTGTTTTCACTTGTTCAAAAAGTTGGAGACATCCCCGTCCTTCCTGGGTCAAACGAACAGAAAGACCGGGTTGGGCCTGCAACCTCGACTGCAGGTCCACGAGAGCGCACCTCGTCTGAAGACGCTCGGTTGGCTCTGGGTCAGGCTTCCCAAACCCAAACCCTGAATCAGAGGAAACATTGTTCTCTGGTCAAGAAATGAAGCGCTGATTGAATAGCTCTCTCAGTGACTTTACCGAACTTCTGGTTCAATAATTCACAAAAGAAAAACACAATGGCCGTTGTTTTCCTGCTGGTTGATGAATATCTCTCCGGGGAGGTTGATGAGAATAGAAAAAAGCAATTCAACAATAAATTACGCTTTTGAGCAACGAAAACAAAAACAAGCATCTCATCGCAGTAATGGCGGTCGGCGGCGGAAGCCGCTCTGCCTGGTGCCCGGAGGATCGGGGTCCCGCGGGAACCGCGAGATCAATGCGAATAGAGACAGAAACAATCAGCTGAGCGGCCCACCGTCTCCCTGCAGCCGGTGTAGTGGAGGCGAGGGTCTCCCTGCACCCGGTGTGATGGAACAGCCGAGGATCTTCTTGCAGCCGGTGTGGTAGATCTGGTTCAGTTCAGCGTCGTATGCACGGGCAAGTTAAAAGTCATGCCTTGTTCGACGAACCTGTTCGACTTGGCTGATGTTCGACTTTGGTGAGGAATGGGCGGTCTATCTCTACTGCTGCTTGGTTCGTCTTCCATGAAGCTTCATTTGGGCGGTGTGGGGTGAACAGAGCACAGCGGGGGTGGACAGCGCACCACGGGCGGCAGGACACTGCAGGGGCTCGCCGCACACCGCGGACGCCTCCCGACCGTCACACTGGCGCCGCGGCACCTCCGCCTCACAGAACATCTGTTGCTCAAATGAGAGCAGGTCCCCAGTGTGCAGTTGCGGAGCCGGGAGCCATGCATCACTGTCCAGAGGCCCCGCGCTCGACGTGCAACATTGAAGAATGGATTCGCTCTGCTCTGTGACAATTTTGCCAATTAATTCGCCGATTTAGTGAAAGCGTATGAAGCTGTTTGGAGTTTTTTAGCCGCGAACGGCGATGCATCAATGTCCGCTGGTGAGAGAACACTGCAGGGCTGCGACATAAATTGTGTTCGGTTCAACACCCCGCGGCTGTGGCAAAAGAAACGAAGTGTGAACACATGTGCCAGCGAAGCGGGAGTTGTGGTGTTGAACAAATTGCTTTGGCAAGGGTGGTCTTCCTGAGTTTCTAAAACTTGTGCGCAGTAACACAGGAGACAGGTTCTTCGTGCTACGAGGTGTGTGTGAGTGTGTATGTGTGAGAGAGAGAAAACGAGAGAGAGAGAGAGAGAGAGAGAGAGAGAGAGAACGAGCGAGCGAGTGTCGTGCTGACAAACACACACACACAAACACTCACACACACACACACATACACACACACACGACACGAACAGACCTGCCTTCCGGAAGAGTGTCCCGGATGTGTTTCTCCCTCGCGCTGCTCGTGACCGTCTGACGCAATCTGCGCCTGATGCGTCCCTCGAGATGCGTCGCTTCAGCCCAGAACAGAAGCATCGCAGCGCCGAGCCGCGGACGCTGAGGGACGGACGGGTCCAGCGGCGCCCGATGTGGGTTAACGATGATGGGGCGACCGACATCGCCATCGCTGCTGCTGCGTCCCACCAGTCGTGTCCGAGTCTGAACCGAGGCTCGTAGATTCTCAAGCAACTGCGCAGGACGCAGTGTTCTCTGGCGCCTTTGAGTGTCCAAGCGAGTTGGGGAGTGAGTGAGATCTGACGACCGCACCAGCGTCGTGCCTTGTTTTCAAGAACAAGCCTCGGGGCCTGGCTCCCACTGGGTGCATCGTGTGTTACGTTCCTGTTCATGTCAAAGGCCCCAACTTCTTCGCTTGTTCACAGACGGGTTGTCCTTGTGTTGCGTCAACGTGCGATAAAAAACGCACCACGGCTCACCCTACACTGAGCAGCAGGGTGGACACTGGCGAAGAGCTGTGGGCAGTTCTTAGCTTTGCAGCGTATGTTGACCTACACAGAGGCGCGTCGCGTCCACTTTGAAATAGGCCTGTAAACTTCAGCACGGCTGGTGCGGAGTCTGTTTGACGCTGCGTCCCGTCTCCTCCTCCATCTCGGCGCATTGATTTCCCTTCACGCAGACGTGTGGACAGCGAACGTAATCGCGTCACGTTTCCACCGCGTTACACACTCGACACGCGAGCCGCAGGACGGGCGGCGATGGATGGGTTCATCGCCCAACTCTGCGTCTCAGTACGAGCTGGGCTGTTCTTGGGAAACACTGTGTGTGTGCGCGCGCATGTGTGCGTGTGTGTACAAGAGCATGGAAGCTACATTGTGCTGACCTATTTCTGAATGAGCAAAGTTCATCATGCTGGTCAAGTTCGACCACAGAAATTTCTTTTGCTGAAACCTATGTCCTCATTCAGGCCAGAATCCCTGGTGCAGCAGTGAGATTGACTTGCGGAGTCCACGCACTTGAGGCCTGAAGAGGAGAACCGGAACCACGTGTTCCCCGCCTCCACGCCTCGAGGTGGACAAACAGAGTTGAAGAGCTGCGTCTGTGTGCACATCCTCTCCGTGTTCTCTGCCTCTGCTGCACAATCTAATTTCTATTGAAAGTTGGGCCTGTCCGGTGGAGCTTCCCTCCGTGGTATCTCTCGAGCTCAACACGCGAGGTCCCAGATATCCACAGGAACTTATGAAATATCTTCAAGCTGAATCTGAAGAAAACATGGGTACTCAAAGGAGGATTCTGTGGCAGATCCGATTGTGAACCTTCTGAAGTGACCTTGTCCGTTGACCACTGTTGAAGAGCTGTATTGGGGTCAAGCCTGGTCAAGGGATTGGGGGAGTAGAGCGAGGTTTACTGGTGTCTGCCCACAACCCGTGGCTGAGATGGTTATCAGAGGTGATCACAGTTCCCTTTGCACCCCTGTGTGCGGTGTGATAAAGGGATGGGGCCAAAGCCCTTTGTATCACTGTGTTCAACATGAAAAGAAGATGGGGTCAAACGCCACACATCAACCCTGGACACAAATGGCCATCAAACAACTGCGTTGAGTTCATGTCACGAACCTCGAAGCCCATGCCATCAACGCGTAATCTTTCCTCGGGGATGCCCCGCGCATTGCGCTGCGTTCATGTGCGCGACGTAACGGGGCGCGTGTGTTGACCCTGACAGGGGACAAGTCGTGGGTGGGGCTGCAGGGTTCGGTTGAGGTCAGTAGTGAGGGGGGAAGTCCGCTGAGCCCCGCCCACTAGCACGCACTGCGGTGGATCGTGGATCAGGGTCTGTGGGAGAGCAAGCGTGTGGGAATTACAACCTTAGAGAATCTGTCAGGCACAAAGTCTAGGTTTGTTTTTGTCCGACGTGAGAGGGCCTGGCCCTGTGTCCGGTGTTTCCTTCATGCACTCCAGATTCTTCAGGATGCCACACTTGCGCCTCGTCTGAGGTGATTTCGCTGTTGACACTGAAGTCATTGAAATGTAGTGGAGACCACGAAGGGGCTGGAAACATAAACCCAGTTTGCATTTCACAGCCTCATTGTTTCCCTTCGTCCTGCAGTAAATCCCCATTGTCTCCTGCGTCACGAACACTGATTGCACCGCCGCCGCAATCTAAAAGCCTTTCAATGCTTCCCGTCGACAATTAAGGCAATTTTCAGACGCCGAACACACTATGGGTTTGCCGTGGTATTGGCAATTCTGCAGGGGCGGACACAGGAGGCCATGGAGACCCCGGCCCCTCACCCTGAACAAAAGCCTGATGATACCAGGTGCGAAATGTTGTTCGTTCTTTCAGCGTGACATTTCTCGTCCGAATCAGACCCTCGAGGGTTGTCCAGTGGACAGCACCCTGGATCAGCCCCTGTACGACATGGGTTTGCGGTGGCGTGGGCAGTACTGCAAGCAGGTATATTGCATTCCGCCGCGGTGAGTCGCCGTGCGCGTGTGTGATCACGGAGACTGATGGCCTTTTCCACTCGGATTTATGCGCCTATTAATTTGTGATCCGCCCATAAAGTGTGCGCGATGTCGGCAGCGCCGGAATAACAATGGGGGAGAACAGCGCCAAATTGGGGACTCAGGTCGCGCTGTGGGGTCACGTGAGGGCCTCTGCACACCAGAGACCTTCACGTGAAACGTCTGCACGGTGGATGTGGACGTCCATTGGCGATTTTTGGCGTCCATTCAGAGGTCCAGTACTTCGGACATGCAGGCAGGGGCGTCGTGGTGCACGTGAAAGAACCGGGTGCAGCGAGCACGTGGACGTCGCCACGTCCCTTCCACGTCCTCAAAAATCGCCCTGCAAGAGAGACGGTTTGAGGAGAAATCAATTACCGTGAACCCGTTCACCTCTCAGCGTTAAAAATGGATGAGGCTGGACCCGTAAATGCCAATTGGTTTCACACAGCCTGAGACAGCGGGAGCGCTGTGGGGCCGGCGCTGTGAATAAAGGATGCGTCTCTGGGAGGGACGGGGACAGCGATGACCTCCGCGTGAACGTCTCACCAAAAGCCGGGGCGGGGGTCCTGCATTTGGTTTGAGGACGATACCAATTTTGAACATATGGACACCGAAATGTGATTCATTTTGACTTCGCGCGAGGGGGGATTGTCTTTTGGGGAAGGGTCGGTGGAGCGTGCCCCTGACACACTCCTGGTTCTCCCATGTTGTGCAAGCGGTATGACCGTGACTTATTCGGAGATTGTTGTGCTAAAGAGCAGTGAGAAGTTCTGATTTGCTGCAGAAATCAAACGAGAAACACAGAAGCAGCAGAACGAAGCACAAATCCGTTTCGAGCACAAACCAGTCAGGATCGGGTCGGATTCCACCACTTCCCATCAATTCCAGATTCCATCGGGGCAGGACAAACCTTTTTGTGGCGGCGCAATTCATACGAGTCGTTTATTCACTTAAATCTCCGGCGCGCATTTCGACGAGACATTTACAATATTGGATAATGGGAAAAACTTCCGAGGCCGACGTGGAGCCGAGCAGACGGTGGAGCTGTGATGTCCGCCTCGCGTGATCCGAGCCCATCGCTCAGGGAGACGGGGCCGCGCGAAGCTTTGTGCGAGCCCCGTGTCGATCCGTTAAAACGAGCACGAACGAAGCACCGTCGGTCCCCACATTTCAGAAAGAAGTCTGTTCGAATTGGCCCATTTTGAAACTCGTTGGTGGGGAGAGGACAGGAGTCGACGTGGGAAACTCTTGGTCTTGGCTGCGTATGGACTAGCTTCCGGGGAAAACGAGCACCTGGCCAAATGCAGAAGGAAACAGGAATCCTTGTCTGTGTTTCCACGTGCAGCGCATGCGCAAAGGAATGGCGGGAAATCTCATCTCACTGGTTGCTCGACTCCTACGAGATCAACGCTGTGCAGGGACATTAGAATGCAGGAGAGACACAGTCCGCATCAGGAGGGGCAGGGCCTCTCTTCTCCTCTCCAACCTGTTGCCTCAGCGCCCGGGGAACTCCAGCCCCGAACAGAGGCGTCATTACCATTCCGCACACATCCCTCGCGCCTCCCCCAGCGGAGCCTTTAGCCGCTGTTCTGTTTTGTATAACAGATGCTGCAGGGCCCTGCGCACTCTGCTCCCGAGACTTCAGAGGGATCCCGTTAAATCTGTTAAATCACAGGCATACGCGGGGCCCAGCGCTATCCCTTACGTAGCAGAGCTTCCCTGAGGGGCAGTAGGCATGCGCAGGCACACGCGGTGTGCGAGGCCAAAGCTCCACAGAGATCACAGGCGCAGATAGCACAGCTTATGACTGCTGTCTCACTGAGCTCTTCTGGTACCTTCTTTCAGGGGTCTCGTAAGCGGATTTCTGTATCAGCATCGAAACAGCTGCGAGCGGGGTCGCTGCATACGGAGTCTAGGTTTACCGTAGTGATGGCTGAACCTTTGCAATGTTGAGCAATGCTTAATGGGATGATTCTGTGCAGCATCAAATTCGGGTTGATCGGGCGCGATTTGACCCGCTGTTCGTTTGGACTGAATCAAGCGGAGCGGTCAGGTTTCCGCTGCTGTCCAGCGCTGCTGTGATGACCGCTGTCCCCCCGGACGGATACTTTTCACAAACTCATTACCACGAGCGAGGTGGACTCTGGTCTGTTCCAGGCCCTGCAGTGAGATAGCAAAGTTTGATTGAGTCTGTCTACTTTTCTGTGTGTCTCTGTCTGTCTGCCTCCCCTTCCCCTCTCACGGACAAACACACGCACCCCCCCACACACACACACGTACGTTTTACTGGTGGATCGTCGACTGTGGTCTTGCAGTTTGTCCGCAGTTCCGCTGATTTCCCGTCTGCCTCTCATCACAGTTGTTGGTTTTGGCAGAGCGAGCGCACGCCCCTGGTTCCAGGTTCCGTAACGACTTGCAGCGTCGATAGGGTCTTTCAACAATCGTCTTTTTGCGTTGTTGTTTAGATGAGTAATGCAGATGCTATTTCGTGATTACTGCCACACATTACATCCACATCGAAACACAGATTCAGCAACACGGGTGACAAAGCGTTGAAGAGAAAAACTCCTTTTCCCTGCCTGTTTCGAACCCTGGAAAGCAAGTGACAGTCTTTCGAATCAACGTGGTCCAAAGGATCCGAGCGAAGCAGAGCGACGTTCAATTGGGCGAGCTACATTTGGGTGAGTTTGGCTGAAGCGAGTTCGAATTGTGTGAGTTTGGACCAGGCAACTGGGACGTGTTCGGATCAGGCCTGTCTGGGTGTACTCGTATTCAAGTCGTCATCACACAAGGAAGCTGAGAACAAAAGCCAAGCCACTGCAGGTAATTTATCGCATCTTCCCCGCAAAGCGCGTTTTCCAGCTGACGGAGAGAATCTAATTTACGTCGGGCCGTCCTCACCTCTCGGCTCGGGACGAGATTCGCTCCTCCAGGACGAAAGCCCCATCGATTTCCCCGAGAATTCCCTAGTCCCGTGGTCGTGCACCAGGCGCAGGGTGCGAGGCGCGCGTCTCACCTTCCGCTGCAGCTGAAGGGGCCGCAGGGTGAATGGGGTGTGAGTGTGTGACGTGCTCACTGCCTGCGTCTGACATTCCGCCGCATGGGGATGGGTTGTTGGTCAAGGAGAGAGGTCCAAGGTTTGGTCCAGATGGCCCCTGTGGCTGGATGACAGGGGTGAACCAAACTTTGAGAACCACAGGGATCAGGAGACCCCAAGATTCACCGCTGCTGTTGTGTGGTTCCCTTCAAATCTTTTCCTGACACATTGATTCGGAACTGTTGCAAGTCAGTGCAGTCGTGTGTTTGTGCATGTGAGTCGTGACTTTCGCCGGCACTTTCTGAGATGGAACAGATCTTGACTCCCAAATCTTGCATGCAGGCCACACCGTGGGGTCGCCTCACGGATCCGCCCCGGCACCACAGCAGTGTCACAAGTTGACAGTTTCTGCATTCCAAGAGATCAAGTGTGCCACTCTCTGAACCACAAATAATTTCTCTTTGGGAGACGCACAGCAATTTTAGAAGGCGGAACCGCACCTAAAACTTTAATTCCCCACATTAGTGCGATGGATCCCGTTGAGTGAGGACACAGGGGGCGATTCACCGTGAAGATCAAATTAAAATCTGCGCTGTTTTCAAAAATGTTTCTGGGCTTGGAAAGTGACAAGTGTGACGGTTTTATATTGTGAGCCGCAACTTTTTACCCAAAATTAATTCCAACCCAGAAGGGGCAAAAGCCTTTGAAAGTTTCACGGACATTTTGAGATCCAGCAAAACCGTTGAGTACGTATCTTGTAATTTACAGATTAGAGTTTGATAGAGTTAGGCTGCAGACTGCCACACAATGGTTTGAGCCCCTGGATCTTCTTTATCTCAGACCCGCCATTTGGAGTCTTTCGGCGGCACTGATTGACAGGTCTGAAGGCCTTTACGCGAGGCTGTTACAACTCAATGCGGCGGTGTCGGGTATCTGCGCTTTATCGTCGGGCGCAGATCAGGCGGCGCCGCCGCGACGTAACGCCGCAAATTAGCCGGATTCCTCCCGACGTTTCAATGAACTGCGTCGCTTTGTGAAAGTGCGAGTTGTGCGGTGGGGGAGGGTTCTCACCGCAGTAGAAACTCAAATGGCGAGTGAGACCAGGGGTGGATCCAGTGGGCCGCCCCCGACCCGTGTGAAGCACATTGCGCTCATGATTTGCTCCCACTCGTCATACCCAGTGCAAAATCAAAGTCAGAATCCCTCCTCGATGCTGACCAACCCCACTGAACCACATCTGGATCCACGCCTTCAGGCTTTGCGAATTTTATTAATTGCGGTTCAGACAATTGCGCGCCGAGCTTTGGACCCACCACGACATTCTTGGTGAAAAGAAAAAGATAAATGTTGATGGTTGATCGAGGGACGAACCCAAGATTTTTCACGGTCCAGACAGACCCTCCCAAAGGCAATTCAAACTTTGAAGTAAAATTTTGAACCTGTGCAAATGCAACGTCTCCACGTACGCGACGCACCCACGAGAAACCCGTGTGGAGAGACGACGTTGGTGGAGCCTTGGGGCTGAATCTCTGTCCTCCGTGTCCCTGCCTCGCGTCGCCCTCCTTTGATCGCGGGAATTATAGATTTCAGCCCCGAGTGATGTGTAGTATGATTGCACCATTTGTACAATTGAATTACATGTCACAATAAGACAGATAATGGGAGATTTATGTGCGCAATGGAGTCGCGCTGTCCATACCGGGAGTCCGCATGTGGTGGAGGGTCCCAAACTTGAGGCTCTCGCCCGTCCGTCTGTACGGGGAGCGCAACACTCGTGCCCAACTCAAGAATCTTTGGTACGAGCGAGAGCCGTTCAAGGTGACCGACATTCGCCGAATTTCCGAACTTGTGGTGTTTCGAGGCAGGACCGGATGCGCGTGACTGCATGTTTGCCGGTTCCTCACACTGCAATACAATTGGAAGAGAAACCCACAAAGAAGCAGTCTCAGTCCGTGCTGCGTACTGCCACGCGACTTTGCCCGTGGTCCTAGACGACACTGATTGCCCCTTTTCGTTGCCTTTTCCACACGACGCGTGCGCAATCAATGGCAATCACATCAATCTCGTGCTGCGTCACTGCGCCGGACGCGCACCGCGCACGCGCACGAAATGCGCCCGTATGTCTCAATGTTCTGAAGTGTGGTGCGAGGGCCAAGGCCCCACCTACCCACCGACCATTTGCATGCCGACACCTCCTCGGTGCCGAAAAGTGCTTGGCATCTGGAAATTACTTCCGAAAGCATGAGGGAATGTGCGATTGCATTTCGTTTGTTCGCGGGTGAACCCTGAGTTGAAAATCCCGAGGCGTGTTTCACCCAAGTCAGTGGGTGCGGCAAGGCAGCGACGTCGTGGCGCCCAATGACTTACACAGCGACACAATGCACGACTTCTGCAGAGTGAAATTAGTCTGGGACCCCTCATCCAGTATGGTCTGTGCAAAGCGTGACGCAACCAGAGTGAAACAGGCCTGACTGTGTTGCTGTTTTGCACCATACCTCGTACATTTCCGCTCATTCCTCACCACAGAGCATACTGAGGTGGTTTTTACGTGATTTCTGTAATTCCGTCTCCAGCAGGGCGGTGAGTGATCGGCTACAGGCTGATCAAAGGACTGCGGAGCGATAACAGAAATGAGACCATCACGCGAGGGTGTTACCCCGGGACGAGGGGGCTGGACCGACATACCCGCAGCAGAGCCGAGCTGGCGGCAGGAGGAGGGGACCAGGTTCCCTCGAGCTGCTCCAGGCTCGGTGAAGCGAAAGTCGCTGACTTTCGCAGTGGAGAGGTTGACTTGATCAGTTTATCTCGAAGGGCTTCTGGCCATGGTGGACAAAAATTGAGAAGCATTGACCAAAGAACACGCTTTGAATTGGACAAGAGGTCTGATTCTCCAATCTCATGTGTGTGGTCCACACCCTGGGGTTTGTTCCAAGCTGCCTGCGTCAGGCGTTGTCTCGTCAGTGGACGTTTTGCTGTCGCAGCTGTCAACTCACGTACGACACCTCCAGTGGAAAACGCAGACTGTTTCAAGTTTGGAGTCCCATCCATCCGCCTCCAAGCCTGGGTCCCTGTGACCTGCACCGTGGCTCCCTCCTCCCCGTGTCGGGAGGTCGGCACCGCGCGCCCCGACCAACGCGGGTCAATGCGGAAATGTCCATCTCCAGGCAACCGAGCCTGTTACAGCGCACTGAAGGCGAAACAAACGAGATATTGGTGGCCATCACTCACCCGACTGATGATTACACGCGCATGCGCGCAGCACACGTCCATTCGCTTCAGACGCCCGCGTCACATCACAAGCAAATCTGTGGGGCTCGGTCCGAGTTCCACAGACAAGTCTGGTTCACCGTGGAAGCGCCACGCGTGGCGTCTACAGGTTCCTTGGCGCTGCACCGTCTGCGCCGGATCCTGTGTGGGACCTGTGTATGTCAGCGAGTGCTGCTTTGCCAGGTGCTTTGTGGTCGGCTTCTGTTCAGAAGACTTGCGTCATCGCTTTTGACAAAGAACCCATGAAAAACGCCACTCATGATGCCCCTTGTGCTTGTGTGAATCAGTCCCATTGACTGGCACAGGTACGCTCGTACGTCACGCACGACGCACGTGGGGCTCACGGTTTGTCTGGCGACGCGATGCATGGCGCGTCCACTGTGAACCAAACTGAGATTTATGGCTTCAATCTGGAAAAGCGGCTGCTGCGCGGAGACGTGCGTGTTCCGTGAGCGGATCCCGAGATGTATGTATCAATCATAGCGTCCTTTGTACACACAGCGGGGCTCCTGATGGACCGCATTGTGGACCACAGAAATATGGGGGAGTCATGCAGAAAGAGCATTGGAGATTACATTCCTGTTTCTGCGCGCTGCCCCTTTGTGTGCAGGACGCGGGGACGGCGGGGCGGGTCCTGGATTTGGTCGGGGGTGCCCTGGGGAGTGACGCCCCCCAATGTGAAAATAGTTGTGACTGTAGCACGAATTTGGGAGGGGAGATGTCATTCGGAAGGGCCCATATCACCCTTTGGATCCACCCCAGGACGCCCGAACTCGGAAGAACCACTCAAACAACCACAGACTGGGCTGACTTCACCGTTCGTTGCCCGGAATTCCGTTTCTTTGTTGACAACTGTTGCTCGCACTGTGTGTTTGGGCTTCGTTCGTTATTGACCGCAGACACAGTAATTCTCGGCTCAGACGGCCCAAGGCCCCTTCCCCATCTTTTCTGCTTTACCCATATCATATCGAATCGCGTAGCGTTCCGACAGATTTCTATCCCTCAAAGGGGAACACATCAAAGGATTGAGTAATGTTGGATACGTGAGTACTTTGTAGGGATTGGAAGTAGTCCCGCGCATTAATCTTCATTACCGGGATCATAATCCCTAATTGGAGTTATTTATTGCCTGCACAAGGACAGAAAAGTCAGGGCTTCTTCACAGTGGACTTGCTGTGTGTTGCGTCCCTGAACAAACCAATCCCGGCGAGCCGTGGTCAGTTTTGACGTGGCGGCAAGATTTAGGTGGGGATCCAGTCAGAGCCCACACTGAATTGTACAGGGATGCCGCACCCAAGCGCAGCACCCATTGTTTTGTGCAAGGACCCCACACATATTCAGTGCGCAGCAGACTTCACAGGCGGAAGCCACAAACGCCGCTACGCGCGCTCTTGCGTCTCTGGAACGTCACGCGCACATTACCGTGCTGAGTTGTTCCTCCTTGGGCGAGTCAGACACATTCCTCGTGAGAACAAACGGACTGGGAGCGCAGCGCCGTGAAACTTTAATGCCCCGACCGAGGGAGTAGACGTCGTGCAGCTGCGTTCGTGGGAAAGTTGTGGTCTCCGTGGGCCTGATGCAACGGACCCAGGACGGGGGTCGGAGGAAGGGCGGGCTCGGTCTCACCAAAGTATGACCATCGAGAGCCAAAACTTGGGGTGGGGGTGTTGAGAGTAGTGGAAAGTTTCTTTCGGTCAAAGGGACTTCAATTTGAACTCCAAAAAGTTGACACGCCAAATGCACAAAAACAGAGAAAATTGTGCCTGTGGCAGAGATTGTTGGGCAATAGATCTTCGGGTATTTGGAAGCAGCCCCTGGATCCGTTGTAACCTGGAGAGCCGTGTGTGTGTTGAGGCTCGGCCCGCCCACCTGCGCGCTCCCTGGCCTGTGTGCGCCGGACTCGTTACTTTCAATTGGCTTCTACAGCTCCATTCACGTTCTATCTCAATTCTCGCTCGCTGATCCTCCCGCGAACCGACATACCTGCAAAATGGCCCGCTCCGGTTCCCTGCGCTGTTGCAGTGGGGAGCACTTCTGTGGTACTTGGTAGCATACTTCTCGCCTTGCAACGCTGAAGCGGCGTTGGATAGCGATGCACAACGTCTACCCCGCTGGTAGGCAGTCGCTTCACGCGCGCGGACCGTGGACCGATTGGTCAGTCGTCCACGGCGACTGAAAAGGAGTCAGATTATGCTGCCAACAACATGTTTATTATGCCAACGAAAAAATAGTCAACTTGCCAACACTTGTG
>JAAUXT010087741.1_pt1 | contig 14809 bp, 16 predicted proteins | sample 7278171 | NCBI WGS metagenome assembly JAAUXT01 (sample SAMN14350112, study PRJNA611818) | marine sediment metagenome | isolation source: surface marine sediment (1.8m) | place: French Polynesia: Moorea | collected 2018-08 | reverse complement strand
GTAGCACAGCTTCAGACCCCGCATATAAAACCACCTGTGATACTGTTTTCTGGGCTTCTTACCCAAGGGGCTCAGGTAAGTGAAATAAAACCTTTCCTGCAACACACATATGTGTGGCTAGTTTATGCGACCCGGCCAACAGAGACGGGAGACCCAGCTCCCTTCTCTGGGCGAAAGCTGCGGACAGGCTCTGCCAGCCGATGGCTCAGGTATGATGCTGGTATGAGCACCCCCATACATAACAAAAAATATATTTTATAATTCATTTTACTCAAAAATGATCAGGTTATGGAATACTCTTCCAGCACATGTTAGACAAGAAAAACATTATACAGATTTTTTAAATCACATGCACCAAAAATATAAAATCCATGAATATATACATATTGATTTATTTAATTATGATACAGAAATTGATAACATTTATATGAAGATGAGGTATCATTGTAGTAAATTAAATGTTGATCAGTTTAAATTACATTTTGTTCAAGACTCAAAATGTACACAGTGTCATAAAAATAAACAAGAAACATTACATCACTACTTTATGGATTGTAGCAAATATGACCAGCAAAGGAGAATATCAAAACAAAATTTGTCTAAATTACATGTAACTTTTCAGAACTTAACAAACAGACAATTGGTGCAGCTGATTTCAGGATTCAAAGATAATAATATTGACAATTCAGTGTACAAAAATGCATATCAGTATATAAAGTTATACATAGTCACCACAGGCAGATTTATATAACATTTAATTATATTTAATTTACTTTACAAAAACATCAAAATGCACCTTATATAAATTAATAATGGCTTCAAGGTATATTTCTCTTTTGATTTTTTTTGTTTATTTTTTTGTTTTGTATGTATGTGAGCCTCATGTAGACGAATATCAATAGATCGTTTTAAATGCAAATGCAATGCCCCTGGTCACCACCTGCGAATGTTTTCTGAGGCCGCGTCTGAAGTCCCATCCCTGGAAAAGACTTGCTTTGGGTGATCCAAAGGCCGGGGCAGGAGGCAGCGACCTCAGAACTGGGGCGTGCCGATGAAATCTTACGAAGACCAAATCTTTTTGGAGACAAGATTTTAATTTTGGCAAATACCTGGAACAAGCGCGTGTCTATTTCCAGATGCCTGTCATGGTCTGCAGTGAACCAGAGTAGTGCCGTCAAACCGGCCGGGATGGGAGCGCTGGCCACCGTGGATAAAATTGAAATTCAAGAGAAGGTAAGAGCATAGTTTTGTAAGAATCAAGCACGTTCAGCGTGCCATCTTGCCAAACGAACGCTCTGTGGAGTGACGATTACGTTCTCTGTGTGCCTGTGGACATTCCCTCACAAGGGGAGAGGGGACCTCTCCCCCCAAAATATGTTGTGCTCGAAAGTATTTTCAAGGTCCAGGACTATTTTTGTGGTAAGTCAGAGAATGTTCAGGTGTCCTTTCTTTTTCTTTGTTTTCTTTTTTTGTTCATGGATACCAAAAACACTTCGCGCACTCTGTGATGATTTTGTGTCGTATTGAGGGTGAGCCAACGCAGGAAGGTTTCTTGCCTGTTCGCATTTGCCGAGTAGGGTGTACTCGTGCAAGCTTCATCGTAAAATGCTCGACCTTCTCGGTGTCAGGCAAACTGTGGCTGAGATTTTGCCTGTCAGGAAACTCCTTTTTTTCTGATTCTGCCTAAATTTGTTTTTGTAAGGAAGGCGGGGTTTCTGTCAGCCAAATGTTGGGTGAGACAGGAAACGGAGATTTTGGTCCAAGCAGTCATTGGCTGTGTGCAATGCCAAACACATGGAACCTTGCGCTGTCTTGACGTAGCCTTCTGGTTATCAGCCGCAAGCGCTGATATTGTTTTACCCGCGTATCCGACTTTGTCCCAAACTGTATGTGTACTTGGCCGACCAACCAAGGGGGGCGCAGAGGGGGGGGTCAAGGGGTTTGGAAGAGGGGGGGTCAGGTTTTCTGTATTCGACTTGGTTTCTTCTCCAATACACATTTTTGGCATGCGGCTGAGCTGCTGATTTTCTACTTGTAAGTCGAGTTGAAAATTGTTGACGACTTTTGTGGCTGAGCGTGCGGCGGAGGGGCAAGCCACAATGTTCAAAAATGCTCAGAAATTATTCCTGTTCATGCTGCACTTGGTTTTGAAAATTTTGGCTGACTTTGCTCCCTTCCTCATAGGTTCAGCTGCAAAAGTCGGCTACAATTTTTCAAAGTGCTCAGAAATCGCTCCAGATCAATTTTTGTGCCGGTTCCCAAAATGCTTGCACCAGAGATCACGTTCTGTGATCTTTGAACTCTTGTTGATCTATGATCTCTTGCTGTTCACTTTGCGCGACATTTTGAAGTGCTGGCCTGTTTCAGGAGGACATTACGCCGCTGACTGGGGTACCTGAGGAGCACATGAGCGAGCGCCATGTGCGCATCTTCAAGCGAGCGAAGAATGCCATGCAGTCCGGCACGCACAAGACGCACATGTGGAAGATTGAGTTCGACACAAGGGAGCGCTGGGAAAACCCCACCATGGGCTGGGCGTCCTCGTATGTTCTGCTGTAGTTTTACGTTTTTCAATTCACGCGCATCCAATTGACAGCGTGATCCTTCACTGCTGGTGAAGAATGAAGGAATGACCAGAAGAATCCACTGAACATCCCATCACGTTTGGGGTGGCAGAAAGAACCTGCAACAAAGATTCACCCCTTGTGTAATTCGTGTGAATTTCACGCAGAATACTACCTTATTTGAGTTGGCACAAAGCATCCGCTCCCTGAAATTCTCAGCTATGCTTCTGGGCAAAATTCAGTTGGTGTTGAAATACCCCGACTGGGACTGGCAAGAACTCGAGGCATTACATTTTGGGCCGCCCCTTCCCCCCCCCCCCATGACACGACTTTTGAGGCTGGCTGCCCTCCCGCCCGCACAGATTATTTTGGGTAGGTCCTGGAGGGTTAGCAATTGCATCGTGGTCCAGGTTCCACCGTCTTTATCAGTGTCCTCTCTCACAATGACACTGTGCACTGGCCGACTCGCTCAACTGGGCGTGGCAATGTTTTGTCAGAGTTTGTGCAAAACAGCTGCATGCGGCGACAAACAAACTTCGACAAGAGTGAATGTTGTTGAGTCCGGGTTCAACAGCACTGACGAGTCTTCTGTAGCAAAGTGTCAAGGTTGAGAGAATTTTTTCACCAATTCAATCTTGAATTCAACAAGTAGATCTGCTGTTCGTGTGATCAATGCCCAACTCGTACCCTCATTACTGATGTGGGTCTTTGTTCATTTTCAATTTGCAGCGGAGACCCTCTGTCCAATATGGAGATAGACTTCATTGACAAGGAAGACGCAATGGCTTTCTGTGAGAAAAACGGTAAGTTTGTATCGTTCACCTTCATTTCGCGCGGGAGAGGGGGCAGGGGGGAGAAGAACGAAAACAATGACAGTGGGTCCAGTCAGTGCTTGTCGTGTTGGTTCTTTGGCCATCTGGAGGGCACAGTGGGTGTGGAATCCCATCCATCCGGATATGTGGCAGGTGTGTGAAGACTGTCTCCCCCCCCCCTCGTTTGCACGGCGATGGATTTTGTTCGGCTTTGTTATGATTTCACTGCAGGGAACACAAACAAATTATCAGTGACTGTTTTGGAGATGATGGATTTCGAACAATCGGTCTTTTTTTTTCATGCGCTGAAAACTTTGACCCCCAATCTTCACTCGCCCAGTCTCAGACAGACGCAAAATTATTTCATCTTGTTCCTTCCACCCCGCCCAAAAAATAACATGAATTGTGCTTCCAAAACTCTCCGTCACACACGACACACACACACACGCACGCACACACACGCACGCGCGCGCACACACACACACACACACACACACACACACACACACACACACACACACACACAAACACTGCAAAATTGCACCGCCAAGCTTCGTTGTCTGACCCCTGCCCCTGCAAAAAAAAATCCCCTCTCGCCAAAAGAACCCCAAGTTCATTGGTAATCAAACGGTCACCACTGAGCGCTAATGCACTGAGGTTGGTCATCTTGTTTTTCAAGTTCAGCTGCAGAAACTACGAACCACGGTTGTCTTATCTTTGAAAAATAACACGGAAAAGAACAAAAGATCTGCTGTGTCGGTTTGTCTTTCGACAAAAACAGGAAAACGGTATGGGCATCAACTTGGCTTGAACTGTGGCTGTTCTGTCTTTCTACTGAGCACCTGCTCAAGTTGTTTTTCACTTGGAGATGAAAACGAAACCATGGAAAATGGAAATGTTTTCAATTGGGGTGCTTCCTCCATTCAGTGCTCCCTCCATTTCCCTTTCGAGGGAGGAGCGAGCCGTGAGAGTCAGTCGACAAATTCCGCATTTCACGTGCAGGTCAACTGGGGGCAATCGACGCAGGGAAAACAGCGCGCGGTGTCGAGTGTTTTTTGGATTCACTTTGACACTGTGCACCAACTCGTTTTGCGCCTCAAAGAGATATATTGTCAGCACTGGACATTGTCGAGTGTTTGTGTGGCCAAATGTAGCACTGTTTACTTCCGCACACGAGTGAACATTTGAAATGCGAAATTTCCGTGCAAGGGGGCGCTTGGTGCAATCTTACATTGTTACCTTTTAGCTTCGGGGCAGTACTTGAACATGAGTGCAAAGCCACAAAATAAACTTGCTCACAAGAGATAAATGCATTGCCTTTTTGTCGTTGTTTGTGCAGTGAAAACCTTTTCTGTTCGTTTTTTAGGGTGGTCGTACCATGTGGAGGAACCCAAGTTAGCAACACCAAAGCAGAAGTCGTATGGAGCCAACTTTTCGTGGAATAAAAAGACCAGAGTTTCAACTAAATGAACTGTCTCGTCGAGTTCGTTGTGACAAACAGTGAGTGTGAATGGATATTGCGGAATGCAAGGCCAAACAGAGGACTGAAGCGGAGGAGAGATTTCAGATTCTGACTTCGAACTCTTGGACAGGAACGTTTCCTTGGACCCATGGAGTGTTGTTCTGTGCGCTTTTTTTGCCACTGGGCAAAAAAGGTCGACCTTAAAATTTGCCAGTCTTGCAGGCAAAACTTCGATACGAAATCAGCGAAATTCTGAAGAAAACGAGAAGTCAAATTTTGTTCTGTTTGTATTTAGTAAAGGAATAAATAACATGTAACACTTTGGAACACGCAAATGTACAACTCGGCTGTATTTGTTCGTATTTACAGACTCCATTGTTCGCTTGCAGATTCAAGAAAAAGCACTGAGGGAACAGATCAACACCTTGAATTCAGAGAATCCAACGCGGTAGATTTAGTTGATCTGAATGTGAAGCTGTGCTCAGGAGAATTTGTGGTCGGCACATGAAAACTTAATTTGTCGGGTGGTGACACTGGGCATGCCAACCAGAACCCGTGGTATTCGAGGATACTGCTGAAAATGCCAAGCACAACGTGAATTCTAAAGGCATCAATTGTAAATTGTGGAAAGATAGAAGCGCAGAAAACGAACCAGTTTACGGAGAAAAAGTTGGAGCGCAAATAGCCGAAACCCACCGACGAAAGGGTCCCGTTTTAGTCGAATGACAATACAAACCAAAGAACGGCAGTGTGTTTTGTTAGCAGGGAATGATTTTGTGACTTGAAATGAACTGCTTTGAACTGGGCGAAGCACAGAAGTTGACAATGAATCAGCAGCACGGGACTCGAAACGTGGAGGGGTTCTCGGACATGAATGGGAAAATGATGCTTGGAAATCGAGAGGCAGTGGTCAAGTGCAACAGTCGAACAATAATTGGTTACATTTTAATACTGACTTTGCGCAACTCAAAATCTTGGGAGCGAGCTTCACTTTGTTCTCTGCAAACTCTTCTGATCATCTGCCTTGATGCTTTCAAAAATAGTGCCTCCAGAATATTTGGCACAATGTCTACTTCACAATTGACGTCAACAGCAAGTTTTTTTTTCTTGTTGTGGTTTTACCAGATAAAAAGTTTGCTTTGCTTTTTGCTACGTGTGTGAAATGACCCCAGTTTGGCAGCGACAAATCACCGTCGTTGCCGACGCACGTTCGTTCAATCTCGCGACATCTGAATTTGCACAACGAAGTTGTTTTCGGTTCTGAAACGAACTGTAGCTGCGAAACTGGTAAAGTTCGGAAAAGAGACCCCTCCAGATCGGTGTGGCCTGACGAGTTCACAGCTGAACAAAGCGAAGTCAGAATGGGCAATTGAGGTTTGCTCAAGCTGGTCATCATTGTTTCTTTGCAAAAAGAAAAGTGCAATCTATTGTGGTGGTCATGCATGACATGGACTTTCACGAGTACTGAACTGTCTGCAGTGTGACCTGAAGTCCTCCTTATTCGTGAGTCCATCAGACAAGACGCTGTCCTGCTTTTCGTGGATCACGACGCACTGCTTCTGTGCAAAGTTCATGCTATTTCCATCCGTATACCGGTGAATCACGCTGCACGCCGCCTCAAACCTGTCCCTCGCTCGTCTGCAGCAGACAAAGCTCTGCGTCAGAGCAGGGATTTCTGAATGAGCGACGCAAACAGCCCGCGGGTCAACACGTCACAGTGGTTCTTTTCGTGACTTTGGTGAAAAATTACCGTAGCTCTTTTGCCTTTTGGAAAGAAATGTCACATCAAGCACTGGCCACACAGAGTCAAGAAAAGTTGTGAGACTCCACTCTGTACAGAAGTTCTGAGTATTTTCACTGAGCAACAGTCAGGTTGGGATCATTTCTCAGCGAAGCATTGATCCCAGTCAAGTTGCTGCGCGGTTTGTCCACTACAAGTGTACGTCCACATTCGTGTTTCGTCAGTTTTTGTTTGCACGCGTATTCGTCTCTGCCAAGGACCGTGTGACGCGTCTTTTGTCTCTCAAGTCGCTGCCTGGTGCATGAAATGCTATCTTTGGAATTCACAACACCGGAATTTCATCGGTCTTTTGGTTCGCCTAAATTCGTCTGAAATTCACTATGATACTTCTTCTTCGTTGTTCCTCACTTCGCGATCGTTTGAGTCGTCGTAGTATTCTACGGACTCGGCAGGAGGTTGAACAGAATCTGAAAAAAGTGCGCAATTGTTCCCTTGAATGCCTCAGTCATGATTTAATTGTTGTTGGAAATGTGAGGCGCGCTGTTCCTGTGATTGTCTGACTCGACTTACTTTTCCTTATCACAAGTCTGAACTACATATGACCGACAGGAAAAAAATACACGGCCTTGCGAGATATACAGACTTGAATTTAAATCTGAAAACAGCCGTGCAAGTCTGAGCGCGAATCCGTCGACACTGATACGGCACTATCTGACTGATAGCTTTTTCATTCAGTTCATCTTACTATTTCAAACGCGCCATTTCTGTCACAGTAAGGAAACCCTGCGTCCGCAGTTTGTAATACCCAGAACGTTTCAAGAGAACTGTTTGTTTTGACGGGACTAAAGATTGTTTCGTGATTAATTTCGCTGTTTTCGATAAAGTCTTTGCAAAGTTGATTTTCGTTCTTGTGCGTCATAGTTTCTGGGAGAAGACTTGATGATTCGACTTTCTGGGTCAACTTCACAAATATTTTTTTCTTGTGATTCAAACTTGTACAAATATTTTTCAGCTTCAGATCGAAGTGTACAAGCACTAAAACTGTGGCTTTCGCCGTAAGTGCTTCTTCATGGGTGCAGCTCAAGGCAACTTTCTTACCGGTGCATTGCCCATAATGCTTAGTGTTGATGACGATGCCGATCTGGCAGGAGGCCTGTCGCATGGTGCACCAGTTTGAGTAGGTGACGTTGTTGGTTCCGCATACGGGCCCCGAGTTGAGGTCGAACACGGGGCAGGGGCGCTCACACGAGATGCACTGAGGCCGCGATCCGTCCGCGTCTGTCAGGCACCGCGTCCCCCACGGACACATGATCATGTCGCACGTCAGGTCGGCTGCAAAAGAACAAGGAAAAAAGTGGATAACTTTCATCGTCTGTTTGCTTTTCAGCAGCAGCTTCAACAAATATTCAGGTGCATGTCTTTGCACGTACCTCTGCAGCGTCCGGCGTAGGCGACGCCGATGGAGCTGCCGTGGAGGCAGGTGGCGCGGCGAAAGTGGCAGGCGGACGGGTAGGAGACGCCGTCAGCGCCGCACAGGTACTGCCGTTCGTCCGTCACGGCCGGACACTGCGCCACGCACGTCACACAGTGTGGCAGCCCGTGCTGGTCGTGCACGCAGTGTTTGTTGCGCGCGCATTGCACACTGTCGCACGATCCTGCAGAAACGAACCACACAAGATCTTCAGAAACACAAATGTACGACGACGGGCAAGCAGGTCCACAGAAGGTGGATCATCAACTGGACATTTCCTTTGTGGACTCTCTCACGGAGATATTGTGGGTACAAGGCGAGTGCATCAAAAGTCGAAATTTGTGCACGCGAACAAACCGTCGCGTCTCCTTTGAACGGAAGGCTCGTAAACGTTCATTTTGAGAAATTACTTGAAACCATCCTTTCGGAAGCAAACATTTGAGACGGATGAAACTAACGCAACCGGATCAGCAAAGAAATTACCAAGAAACTGCGTCCAGCCAGATCTTTTGGCTTGTTACCCATTTGTTCCTGAGTGTACCACATAAAGGCTTGTGAAAATTTGAATTCACTGAATTCACCCGAAAATCTTCCACCATGTTTGCAATGGTGGTCACAGAATTCCATGAAGATTCCGTCCAGGAATTAAAAGTCGCAAGCAACAAAACATGAGATGCACTCCAGAAACCTGTTTGGCCTCAAAGCGCCAAAACAAGCAAAACGTCCCAGACAAATTAATTATATTTTTTGTTGCTCAGCAAAACCATCAATGTGGCAACAAGTGAAAAGCTGCGTCCTTCGAAATGGGAATGTACTCAGACATTCCAAATTTCAGCTGCAGCAAAGTGCGTGCGTGTGGTCATTTTCGTTGAACTGCTCCTGCGCATCGCGTGTGCACTCTGCCGTTCTTGCCACCAATGGAAAAAGTTTTGCTCACGCGGGGCGCGATCTCGAGAGCTGTGCTTCGTTTCCACAGAGCTACGAAGTCAATGCTCGAGACTCTCATTGTTGTCAATATGTTTACGAAAGTTGCCTGCCAGAGCGTCTAGACATATTCGACGTGAACACTTTTTCCAACAGCGGTGCTCCCACAGATCAATACAAGCAGACGGCTCTGCTGCAGGGGCGTAATTGCAGGTGAAGGTGCCGACGGTCTGGCCACTCACTCACTGCGTGCACAGAAGTGAGAAACTTCCCAGAAATGATGACATCAATAAGGTTGTTCTGTCTGGGTGGAAAAATATCTCGCATCTCAAATTGTGCGAGTCGTGTCTCAACTTTCAATGTGTCTTCACAATAGGCAGCACACAAAAGCTACAGGGCCCGTTACGTAATACCCGTACTTTTTTGGTTCGTAAATGGTATAAATCTTGAATGCCATCAGCCTACGATGCCGCTGGAAGATAGAATCTTGGTATTTGTTGCTGAAAATTCCTTTGTAGAGCCTTCCATCAATTGTATGCAGTCGTCACAAACAGTGCATGATGTGCATTTCCGTGTGCCGAAGGGGGCGATCAGAGATTACGCCCTTTCTGAACTGCGAACAGCCCCTCTGTGACACGAAATATGTCAAAAGGATAACTGCAGGACTGCATCCACATGTATGGCACCAAAAAAAAAACTGACTGATTCGAACTAACCTCTGTCTGGCCAATATCAGAGAGCTGATTGACAGGAGTAAATCGATAATTGTTTTCATTCATTGTTCGTTCGTTACAACAAGCCCAAATGATAAAATTTACGACAAAACATCTTTCAAAACAAACCAGTGTGGCTCAAGGTTGGCACTCTCTTCGTGTATAAAAGTAAGCAAGGAAGCGTCACTGGCTTCAGTTACAAATGTCCCGGCCATTGTGAGCAAAAGCGAAAAATGACTTCAAGGGAGGACTGACGATATGTGCATCTTCAAGGTCTTGACAACAAAGCTTCACAACCAACTGACCAATAAGTACTTTTTCAAGGTCACACAGTGTGTGCTTTTATCTCCCAAAAAAGTCGACACGATGAAAGTTGAAGATAAACTGTGCACCGTAAGTACTTTCAAAGCGGTTATTTACGTCCGTCGTTTCACTTTTTTTGCTGCTTCTCAATCACCAATGTGCACAACTGAAACTTTACGGCGTTTTTGCGCCCACAAATTACAACCTGGCCGCAATGGGAATGAAAAAAGAAACCATGACTTGCTTGAACACTGCAAACAAACGTTCTGATATTGACTAGTTTTTATGAGTTGTTCATTCTGACGCTAACACACCTGGCTGCACCTTGGATGTATTTGATCCTTCCATGAATCACTGCTATTATTAAACTCAGGACTTACTTTGGCATCTTCCTGCGTACTCCAGGTTGACGTTGGCGGAGTGTCTGCAGTTGTACTTGAGCATGGCACAGTGGTTACGGTAGGTGCGGCCGTCGGTGCCGCACACGGCGCCGCGGTGGCGCACGCTCGACGCCGAGCAGTCCGGGGCGCACACACAGCGCGGACGTCCGTTGCGCAGCTTGCACCTCTTTCCGTCAGGACACGTCACACTGTCACAAGTTTCTGCAAATTGAAGACGCAGGGAACACATGAAAGCAGTGGTCACTTTCGAAATGTTTTTTCTTTGAACTCAGTTTGTGTTGTCGGTTTCCTTTTTCCTGCGTTGCATAACATGGAAACTAAGAAAACAGGTGAGTTTGATTTGCACAACATTGCATTCATCACTGAGCTGTTTATGTCTTTATGAGGCCATTATCATTACGCCTTTTAATACTTGATGTTGGATTCCGAGGGTTCACTGGTAATTTACCATTTCACGCTCAGCTGGTCTCGAAACTTGTAAAACAGTCTGTTCTTGAGCCTGTGCGGAACAAATATGCTCGTCGTGGGCAGTGAGTTAATAAGCACCATGCTGGCACTGACAGATACTGCAGACAAAGCCAACGAAGAGGACACGTACGTGCGCACGAAGGACATTTGCCACACGAGAGCCTCCGCTGTGGGCGAGATGGACTCTCGGTATACTTAAGCTACTTTTACGACGATCATTAAAATTATACCAGGAAGCCCTTTTGGAACAGGGTACAATTTTATGATATCAAAACTCATTTATCATGGAGATGCTCAAATAAAAATTGTACCCAAGACTCCCCCATGTCTTACAAGTGGTACAGCGGTTCGGCGGCGTTTATCGCCTTTCGCACCTGAGTGTGGGTGCCACTCTATCCTCAAACACGACCATTTCCGCGTTCATCGATTCAGTCTAGACTCAGGATTAAAAATAGATGTTTTCCTCGTAATCTTTAGCCTTGCCAATATCGTGGATGTAAACATCGGAATCAATGGTCTTTTTGGTCCACACCATGTTGGAAGATTACCTTGAAATTAACAAGGGAGCTTTTACCAATTAACCAGTACTTCTGGCGACTGTTTAAAGAGATTGGCCAGGATATTCCCTGAGATTTGTTAGCAACATGCAGATCAAAACCATCCCAAATGAGGGACATGCAAACAGCCATGCTTTCTGCCTCAAAGATCCTCTTTGAGAGCATCTTTGTTGCGTTATGTTGTGCGTGTGCGCGTGTGTTTGGTATGTGTGTGCGTGTTCACAAGCAGCTCCACTGTGACGCAACACAATTGGAAAATCTTTGTTACTTTCACCCCTGCGTGCCGTTTATATCCTGAAGTTCTAAAAGTTAAATTTCACGTGCAGTGTTCTGAGTTGTTTAGCTTTGTATATACCTTGGCTGCTTTGTTCATTGTCTTGACTTTCTTCTGAATCTAAAACTACAAAGTGATCTGAAAGTAACTTTCAGAAGTTTCACAAAAGCACCGTACTTCAATCAGCTGGGTGTCTGAAAACTAACGTTGGACTCAAGCTGGAGACGTCGCACCATTTTCCCTTGCGCGGTCTGTAGCGTGTAAAAGGTTGCGGTGACATAGCGACCACCGTACCTTGACAGGCGACGCAGTCCGGAGCGCCCCCAGCGAGAGCGCGCCAGTAGAAAAGCTGTCCAGAACTGATGTTGTCGTGGTGCGTCCAGCCGACCGTCGCGCGGCCCGACTCGCAACACTCCTTCTTTGTCATCCCCATCCCCAGCATCTCCTGGCAGCGGCCTGAGGACGAGTCCACCGACAACCAGCACGTGCCAGCTGAAATTGAAAGTGACACGTCTAAAATGACGCCGTTTTTGTGCAAGAAACAGGGGTTGGACAGAAAAATAACACGGAATGGCGAGAACTGATTTTCAATCGTCGAAGTGCGTCAGTTCCGACACACCAAGGCAAGAAAGCAGAACTTTGATCACAGCGCTTCGCTTGGCGTGACACTCCACCCCCTTCCCCTTGGGTAGGTCAGGGGGTTGGGCTCAGTATGTCCTGCCTTCACCCGAGAGCATGAAGCCTCCAGCTTTTGCCAGAAAATGGGCTCGCTCCGAAGGACGGCGGAAAACGAGATACTTAGCGTGCACAAGTCAAGCATGCACCTGAGTGACACATGTAAATATGATCAGCCCACAAGTGCTTGTTCAATTGCTTGTGACTCTCTAGGGCACTGCAGGTACATCTTTGCTTCTTTTTGTACGAGTGTGTTCAGATTTGATGCTGACATTGCACGGAAGGGAATTCATGTATGAGAAGAGCTTTCAGAGGCCACTCCTCACGAGTTCGTCGCCAAACTTTCGGAGGAATGTCGCATTTCTCGCGACAGCATTAATCTTCTGGGATTGAATTTGAAGTGTCTGTATTGCTTCTAAAAATAAAATAAATGTGTAGATATCGATTCAATTTATCATTCAAGAGTTGGAGTTGTCCTGATAAAAAGTGGAGACAAAAGAGAATCGAGTTATTTGAAATGCTTGTCAGACAAACCACATCACAACCATAGAAACTGTCCCTCGTCCGGTACACATGCACGAGTACGTCTGTGTGATTTCTTTGGATCCATCAACATCTTCAATTCACACGAAGAAAGGACATTCAAACAAAACCTTGCTCGTGAGCTGCCATTCATTGCATTGCTGGACACACAATTTTTTGGTGCACTTGAGTGTGAATTGTTTTTTGGTTTGCCCCGATCTGCACCAAAACACATTTCATTTGTGCATCCCAAGAGGAAACAAATTCTTGCAAAGGTGCAGTCAGATCCACACCCTGAGAAACAATAAGACGGACGACAAAGCGCGAAATATTCCAAGAGCGCACAAGAGTTATCTGTGTGTTTCAGTAAATTTCCGACACGAGTGAAGAGCGCACTTGTCTCGTGATCCTCCAGAGCTAATTTGGAAAAGATTCAATACAATCAGCCCTGATGCGGGTCAAAAAGTTGTGACAAGACCTCCGGACACGCAGAACAACAATGAGACACCATAAACAACGGTGTGAGGTCTCACCCGAAAAGGACAAACTGTATGTACGATGTTAATATTCTCTCATCTGAGGAAGCACGAGGTTTGATACGAGACACGCAGACACAACAACCAGAACTGTTTCATGTAGAGGCGTGAAAAGTTCAATAATTTATGAAATATTGCGTTGAACGCTGACATATGGCCTGTCACGATCTGGTTCAAAAAATCACAAAACTTCTTCACTTGCTGGCGCATTTGTGACGGAGAAACAATTGTTATGAATGTTATTACCTGAGGCTTGATCCAGCAACCACCAAGTGCAGCAAGTCGTGAGAAGAAGAGCCCACTGTCTTCTTGAGTAATACATTTCGAATTTCTTTCTTGCTCTTCTTTTTGCACAAAATCTTGCTTTCTCCGTTTGTCTCACTTGACTTGCGAGGTCCTGCTTCCTAAAGTAACTGCAGACGTTTGAAGCTTTACGTGAAGCTGGTGACTGATTCCTCTCGCTTCCACGTGCGTATACTGTCGTGCTTCGTGTAGTGTTTACTTACAACTGAATGAGAGCGCACCCAAACAGTAGTACATGTATTTCATCAGATCAGCACCACGTGACGATTTTCTCCAAGTTCAATGGTCGGCCGCGGTTGAAGTCAGACCAGTCAGAAAACAATAGCGTGCGCGCTGCCAAGTCCGCGTTAAATTTCTTTCATTTCGCTGAACCACGACAACCTCGAATGAACTAAGATCTGCGGAGAATGCACTGAAGGAATTTCACCGTTGAAAAAAGATGTGCACTTTGTTTGGTGACTCAGCTCAGTGGAGGGTGTGTCTGACCAAATGCTGTGATTGGCCGTGAGCGACTGTAACGGTTGTGTGAGCACTCCACTTGGGAAAGGTTGACAGAACTCGTGAGGTACATGACTGTTCAGGATTGTGCGCTGCACATCGTTACAGTGACCTGGACAAACCAGAGAGACCTGCAGAAATGTCCGAGTGGACTCAATTTGTGGTGAGCTTTCGTGGTTCAATTTTGCCGCGTCATGAATCACTCATGAATGAGAAATCAAACTCCTTTGTTGACAACCCAGCTGACAACTGTTCTCCCGTGCACTGGGAGTCATGCCCGCCCAATCCGACAGTCAGATAGATTGATCTAAAGTGCCAAAAGTCAGCCACTTTGAGAAAAAAAAAAGAAAGAAAGATTGAAAGAAAGAAAGGTTGAAAGAAAGAAAGAAAGAACCAGTAAGTCCGGCAAACGGACCCGGAAGATGGTCGCGCGTCCACCATTTACAATCGTGGCCAGGTGGGTAGGTGGGGGGTGGGGTGTCTGGTAGGGTGGGTGAGGGGTCTGGTAGGTAGGGTGCATGGGTGGGGGGTCTGGTAGGGTGGGTGCATGGGTGGGGGGTCTGGTAGGGTGGGTGGGGAGGGTCT
>JAAUXT010097811.1_pt1 | contig 14812 bp, 10 predicted proteins | sample 7278171 | NCBI WGS metagenome assembly JAAUXT01 (sample SAMN14350112, study PRJNA611818) | marine sediment metagenome | isolation source: surface marine sediment (1.8m) | place: French Polynesia: Moorea | collected 2018-08 | reverse complement strand
TTGTGGTTGAAAATTATCAGTTTTAGTTTCTGACATTTTGTTCCTGTTGGCTGCAGAGAGCTTTGGCTGCAGAGAGCTGGCCACTTCCAGCTTGAATACTTCCTTTTCTGTGAGCTTGGTAATGTCTCTTAAACTTGATCTGGCTGCTTACTCACTGCTGGGATATCGCTTGTGGATACAATGTGACTTGGTATTCTTGCAGTTCTCGGGGGCAAACATTTCATGCTTTTGTGCCAACTTTGGGCAGGATGCACTGGGAGGTGCGTGCTTTATGTGCCTTTCTTTGCGGCATCTTCCAGGAAACAAACAGGTATGGGCAATATACTTCTTTGCACACAATTGTTTTCCTTGCCTGTTTGACAGAAACACCACACCCTGCTGAAATGTTGAGCCAGACAGATGAAATTCCCCCCCCCTCCCAGGGTTGTTTGCCGCTGTGTCCTGAAGAATGCTGAGAGGAAAGTGTCAATATGATATGCCCCATACAGTTGAAACACCTGGCCCCTTCCATTTGGAATTTTTGTGAAATATTTTCTTTTCCACTTGCACCAGAAAATTCTGACTGTACTTCCATGTCACACGTTCCTACTTGTTCCCCACTGCTGTTCAATTCAGTCACCAAACCTGAGAAGTGAGGAAGGTGTTGAGTTGGGTGGGCAGGATCAGGGAGTCAGCATTGCTGGGGTCCGAATGAAAATTCGACCCGCTGTTCCAAGGAGCACCAGAAACATAGGGTTTGGTGCAGGGCAGGGCAGGGCACCCTGAAGGTATTTTCTCCAGGTTGATATGCTCAAGTGCAATGTGAATGGGAGATTGTTCCACCATCCCTTTTGGCCTTGACCTGGATTGGATCCACATTCAGTTGGACACTTTGCTTTTTCTTTCAGACCTTGAAAATGGAGACTGTTCCTGCCCAGCACCTGACAGAAAATGTGGCCGGTCCTTGCCAGACCCACAGCCCAGCTGATCTCAATTTTCTACCCATCTGGCCAATGTCTTGGGGTTGTGTTTGGCCCAATGGGTGTCAGCCCCCTTGATCAACTCCTGAATATGTATGTCCCTCTGGAATTCAGATCCATGGGTGTGTAGGTTTTGCGTGATGTGGTATCTTTACAATTGCAAGACAGAGCAGCAACAAAATTGTCTTTGCTCAGTTCGCCTTTGCTTTATTGTAAATATTTCATTGGGTTTGCAATGAAAAATGAGCAGCATTATGTTTCTATCTGACTGAAACAAAGTTGGAAGGTAAACCCTCACAAGACTGAGTATTTACAGAGGTGCACATGGCTTTCATAAAGTAGTTTATGTGAACCACTGAACATGGCTTAAGAAGTATTCTGTGTGTCAGGCTTCCTTACAGCTGCTGCAATAAAAGCAACTGGATTCACTATTGAGTTTATTGGGACAACAGCAACAGCTGTCCACACCAACATTAGAGTGGGATACTGGGGCAAAAATATGGCTGTGAGAAAAATGACTCCACTTGGTATCCAACAACTCATGTAAGAAATAATACAAATAATGACTTTTACAGTTACTTTCACCAGGGGCTTGGACTTTGTATTTTGTTTTGTGCATCTCCCAAGTTCTGGTGCTTTTTGCAAGTGTGAAATCAAGCTGAGATATGCAACAATGATGAGAAATATTGCTACAAGCTGGCAACCAGCAATCAAACATGTGAATATCTTAATTGTGAGGACTTGATCAGTTGGATCCATGACTGGTGAACAGAAACCTGTAGGATTTGTTGAATAGCTAAGACCAGAGAGACTTGCAAGCCCAGTACAAAGCACTGCCACTGTGGTGAAAATAAAAATAACATAGTGAACAACTGATGATGTTTGTTTGAAGTGTGTATTCATTGGAGAAACTACAATCATAAGTCTGGAGACAGACAGAAATGACAGGAATGTAGGTGAAAGAAATGAAAACATGAGATTTATTCCAAAAGTTGCATGACACAGAGGGCTGCTTCTCCAGGTTAGTGCATTAACAATGTAGTTTTCATTCAAAGAAATATCAATTACCCAAGTAATGGTCAGTGGAAAACACATGTAAATGTCAACAACATTTACAGAAATAATTGTAAGTGAAAAATAGAGTTTCTGTGGTGTCAGTACATGTAAGAGAATGCACCCAACATTCAAAGTGAAGAGGAGAAGAGAAATAACATAGAAAGTAATCTTGATACCTTTTGTTGACAACAAATCTGCACATGAACTGTGCCAAGGTATCAGAGCTGTGCACTTGGTCTGTTTCTGCAACAAACAACAAATCTCAAAAATGTCAACTTCAAGAATTCTCAAGTTGCTTGTGATCAAAGACTCTTCATGTGTACCATTCAGGCTGCAATTCACAAGAGACAGAACAGACAAGTTGAAATATTGTTGAACAAAGATGCTGGAAAATGTCTTCAGTGGGTTGCTTGATAGGTTCAGAACAGACAAAGAGGTAAGACCCGCAAAAGAGTTTTCATGAATATGGCCCAAGAAGTTGTGATTCAAAGATATAACTTTTACATTGGTTTGGTACTGAAAGCAATGTGCTGGCAAAATATGGAGAGCATTAAAACTGACATCCATCTTCAGAATGTTTCTCATGGTGACAGTCAGGTGGCATAGCTCTTTCAAATTACAATATTTGAGAACAAAGATGACAAAGGTCTTTTGACTCTCCACTCTCCAAACACTTGGTAAACTGCACTCAACAATCTGAACAAAATAAAATGGCATTTTGGTGAAGAACAACATTCCAGAAATATTGAAGTTAACACACTTCATAGCAAACACAACACATATGCAAGAAAAAGGGCATCTCACTTCCCAAAGGGAGCAATGGTGTTCATCATCTCCATGTGGACAGTTCTTTGTTCTATCACAAACACTTGTCATATGGATACATATTTGGCTGTGCAAGCAATGTAGCATATTTTTGCACAGCCTCTTCTTGCAATTGTGTGTTTCTAATTCATCAGCACCATAAGGGCAGTCCCACTTGCCATCACATACATATTCCCAGGGAATACAGTAAAAATCAGAGCATTTGAACTTGCCATTGCACTCATAATATTGGCAGTTATAAAGGTGTTCCCCTGTCCTACATGGTGTCAGGTGACCATACTGATTCAACATGAAGACACAAACAGAAGATACATTGTAACATCTATCATGGCCAGACACACATTGCAACAGCCCATTCCAAAAACAAGAATAGCTGCTGAGATTGGTTTGAGTCAACTGAACCTCATCAATATTAGAAGGTGTGCAATCAGGAATCAGGTCATCAATTAAAACCTGTGGCACATGTGTTGCATTTGCACAAGAAATATGTGATAGAATAACTTTAGTTTCTTTTTCTTTGCTTTGGGCATATGACATGAAAAGCATTTGACACTTGCCATGAACCCAAATCAGGTACCAATGTGAACACTGGCTTTGCAGCTTTTCAGGTGTTGTGACATCTGAGTCACAATTTGCTTCATCATCTTGGTGCAGGCAATCTGGAATACCATTACAAAGAAGGATATGTGATATGAAACTGCTCCCCCTACAAAAAAAGATGTTGCCTCCTGAGGGAAAATCTTGTGTGTTTTTTGACAAGACATGGTGTGCATGTTTATCAGGCTCTGACAAATATGTGCTGTAGTGGTACTGTGTCAAGTATCTTTTAAACACCACAATGTGCTGGCAATCCTGGGTAAAAATTGGTGGAAATGAAACATCAACTGCATTAAATATGAACTCCAGGTCATTTGCATGAACATGTCTGCTTTTGCAAACCCATCTTTTCCTCTTGTTTGCTTTTACCCAGAAAAATGCATAGCATGTTCCATTGTTCAGAATGTTACTCAGAGTGCACATTTGTGAAGCTGGAAACTTTTGAATTTTCCTCCTCTTCCTCATGTCTTTGCTTTGACAGATGACATTCCCACTGACTTTTTGGTCACACTGAACTGATATCCAGTAAGGTGTGTTGAGGTTAAAAAGCAGCATTGCAGTGCAACTGTAATTGACATAAGGATGGAGTGAACCTTTCTCTGTTGAACGCAGCAGAGGAATCATATTGTTTGCTGTTTGGTAGTCACAATGCTTTCCTCTGTTCCCATCAACACAGAAGCATTTGTGTTGAGCAAAAGAAATGTTGTTCCTTTTCCAATTTTGAAATCCAATTGGATCCCCTGTTTCCCATTTATGTGCTGTTGTCCATTGGTTGGCCTGAAATTTTAGTGCTGTGTCAATTCATAGCATCCAAAATGTGGAAGCCAGAGGTAAAAACATAAAATGGACTCACCTTTTGAGAAGTATTTCTGAGGAGGCCCAAAAAAAGAGACTCCAAAATGGGTATGTATGGTGATTTCCTGATGAATGCAACAAGATTCTCAAGTTCATTTTTGCTCCGAAGAACAGGCAAATGTCCCCCATAAAATATGCAAACTCTGGAAACCTGGTACCAAGATTTTAATCCTTGCCACTTTGCAGTTTCTGACCATAGATTATAGTATGTGTAAATTTGTGATCTTGGATACAAGAAATAAAATGGGCATGATTCTCTCAGGAAAATATAGGAAAATAGACCAGTAAAATTCAAGCAATAGCTGAATCCAGAACAATGATATCCTTCTGTTACTTTTGGCCCACACTTATTTGGATGAGGAAAGTAATCCTTTCTCTTTGTCACCTCTGTTGTCAAGTCTTCTAACCAGAACATATTGAAACAAAAACTATTCAAAGGTCTATGTTCAGAATATTCTTTGTTCACCACAACTTTCTTGATTTCACCTTGTATTGAGATAATTTTCATTTCCTCAGCAGAGTTTGTCCCAAAAGAGGAAGAGAAAAGCTGACATGCTGGGAAAATATTGACAAACCTATCAGAGATTACAGATTTTATAAGATGTGCATACTCATACTGGGTTGATGTACAACCAATCATTGTCAAGGAAAATGCTGACAACCTGAAGGTTTGGGGAATATCTGTTGTGCAGTTTAATACCAGCAAGTTGTTTCTGTGCTGGTTGGGATATTTGGGGAAAATAGAAGTATTTGTGACAACAAACCAAATTTCTCTCATTAATTTGATGTCATTCACATAAAAATAGATATCAACCCAGCTGCCTGCATTTGCTGCTAAAAGCCCAATCAGAAGGTAAAGCATGTTCTTTTCAGTGGGGGTTGTTGTTGAAATATTCAACTGAACCCTTGAAACCTTACCTACAGGTTGAAAACAATAAGTTGCTAACAAGAGTTTTCTGTGTGTAAACACTTCACCAGTAGATGTACATGTGTGTGTAATGTCTCTGTCACATCCCTCAATGAAATTCTTTGTATTTTCTCTGTAGCACATGCTGTCAGGCTGGCCATACAGTTTAATTTCATCATAAAAGCAATCTGCAATACAAAAAAGTTTCACAGTGTCGCAAGCTTTGTTACAAACTATGTTGTGCCGTATTCCTTGGTCTACATGTCATTTGGCAATGTTTTGATGTCACTGAGGTATTTGTGGCAATAACATGGACAACAGGATCGTGTGAAGTGCTTCGTTGCAGTTGACCCAGACAAAAAGGCTCATTCGCAGGAAATCAAGTGGTGAACAGACAACATTCCTGAAGCGTGGTGAAAGTTTTCCACCCAGCACAATTTTAGGAAGAAGAGGTGGGGGTGGTGAGTTAGTTTGAATAAAAACATACCAAGTGACGGCATAAAGGTCAACTGTGATGTCATAACATCTTGTCAGAGAGAGGCTCACGATGGGGCTCTGTACTTTGCGAGAAATAACTATCCTGCTGGGGTTTCAGAAGTTGGTCATGAGTGACAAGAACAAGTACAGCAAGAAGAAAGACAAACTGGAAGAAGGCGAGAATGGTTCAAATTCACACCAACATCTTTGCTGCGGGATAAATGGAAAGTACAATAAATACCAATCCAAGTATTGTAAACCTCAGGTGACTGGATGTTCCCCTTATCTGTTTCAGAGCAAAGTGAAAAGTGAATTTATACATCAAATGTAACAAATGATCATCAGTTATAAAATTCAGAAACTCAAAATACGCACCATAGTTTCTTCCAAGTGGCTTGTAACCCTGGAGGAATCCCTCAACTTGATACTGGAGGATGTGGTTGTGTTTTGTGACACCTCCGGGTTTTACCCTCACATGACATTTTATCTGGGCTGTATGCCCACCTGGGCTATTAATTTGAAGAACTACACAGCCATGCTTCTCAAGAAGAACGGTGAAGTACTCAATTTTTCTTTCTCTAAAATGCTTTGTGTTTCTTGCTCTAAACTTTTCAGTTGTGATTTCAGGCTTAATCTCATTCTTTACTATCACTGAGGATGAAATGTAATCCCAACAAGGATCAATGGAGACTGAGAAACATTTGGAAGCAGAAGCTGTGATGTGGATGGTGAACTCTCTCAGATAGCCATGAAATGCATAAAACACAAGTAATAATTCATTGGTAGCTGAGTGGATTTTACTGTAGTGATGATCTGCATTTTGTGTCCTGCAGACAGTTTTTATTTCTGACAGCTTATACTTGCTCACATTGAACCAGGCAAACCCTGCCTCTCTACACTCAGAGATATTGCTCTGCATTCCAACAAAAGTTAAATTTGATATGACAACTTCAACAAAGGTATTATGAACTGCTCTTGGGAGCCAAATTACTGTCTTGGGGCCTCGCAGCATTGTAGAGTAAACAAAGGAGATGGCATGCCCCTCTGACAGGCTTGACAGTTTGTTGGGCTTGAGGGCTTGAAATTGCAGCCTGTATCCTGGCTTAAAATACTGAAACAAATTAGGTTTGAATCGTGAGACAATGATGGCTTGAAATGTTGTGGTTTCATAGATAAAGTACTTCTGATTCAGTCTCTGAGGTGTCAAACTGTTTCCCAAAAGACCAGGCCCTTCATGGACTGAATAAATATTTTCAGCTGAGTCAAACACAGAAATTGTTATCTGTTGGAACTTTTCACCTGTGGCATGGAAGAAGGCTAATGGTTGAATATTGTTTTCTCTTTTGATGATGAATCTCATTGGAAGGCTCTGGATTTTCCCAAAAAACCTTGTTGCAACTGTGTCAGGATGCCAAGTGTAAAGTAATCCCTGATCGATCACTGTGTACATCAAGTGAATCTGGTAAATCACTCCTGCCCCAATACTGAGCCGAGCCCTTAGTTTGTGTGACCTTGAATAGTGTTGTGCCATGACTACAGTTCTGCAGGTGCAGAATCTCAGATTGACATCAACAAGAATCAGTGTCCCAAGTTGGCACAAAACACTTGAGAAATATATCAAAGGGAATGTGAGGTTCAGGGCAAGCTCTTTGTGGGTATTGAACATGATGTGAAAATGTGCTCTGTGTGGGTGTCTTCCTTTACCTGCTAAAACATATGTGTGCAGTGGAAGGTCACCTCTGAACTTGTAAGATGGTTCTGACTTTGGATCACAAGCAGAACCTCTGATTTCAACACCTGGTGTCAAGTCTGCCACTGATCTGCTTCTGTACAAATAAATTTGTGAAAGTTGCACACAACCCTTGATTATAAAAACAACACCTGTGTTATCTCCATGTGATATTGTTTGAAATTTGTCTCCACTAAATCGAGCAAAAAGCATTCTCCTCACATACAAAAACCATGCTCTGGTTGCAAATCCCTTAGTTTCCTTGTGAAGTATGTGAGAAACATATGATGCTTGATTGGCCTTCCAAGATCCCAATGTGCTCATGACTAACAAAATTAAATTTGCCACAAAGGGCATTTTTTAGAAAATTTTGAAAAAAAGCTCTCAGATACTTTGGTGTGCACTTGAGGTAAGTGCCCAAAATGTAGATCTACAAAGCAGTGGGAATGGGCCTGATAGTATGTTCCCTGCCAAACTACCACAAACTCAAAGAACAAGAAAGGACAGTGTTCTCTTGTGCTCCAATCTCTGCTTCACAGCAGTTGTGTCACAGATTTTGTCTTCAAATATTGTGCTGGCAGTTCGAAGGAGCTTGGAGAGGTGGATATCCTGTCCTGTTGTCCCTGTAAAAGAATGGAAAATGCTTTATTTTAATTTTTTGCTCAGTCAGGTGCTGGTTCCAACCATTCCATTACCCTTGGCTAGACAGCTGGCCACTTTTGGGACTTTTAGACTGTGTCCATTGTTTTTTGTTTTGCTGCATCATTCGTATTAGTCTGGCACTTTGTTGGCAATGTTGCTTTGATGAGGTTTAAAGTTTGACCACTTAGAAAAAGGCAACATTTGGAGAGCAACATTTGAGAACTGTTTGAGAGGGTTGAATAATGTGGCGCTAAGAATACACAAAACAAAATTTGAACACCTCCGCCCAAGCGGTTGTTTAGATAGAGTCACAAGCACATTTGTTTCATTTGTGACCCCACTAATTCAGATCAGCATGAAAATGTGTGTGTGTGTGTGTGTGTGTGTGTGTGTGTGTGTGGCGGGCAGGGGGCGTAGAAAGAATTGTGTTGGTGTCCTTTGTTGAAAATCAGATAGGGTATTCCAGAGCTGTGGTCATTTTACAGTTTTGGGCAAAAGGGAGAACAAAATTGTTGGTGGCCTGACTCATTGCATTAAAATTCGAAATATTTCATTGCTGCCGCTATGGGGCTGTCGGTGGACTTGCTGGGTCAGGGAGAGTTTTGGAAGTTTTCATAAATTTGTGTTTGGTGTTAGAAAGTAAATTGCATGTTTCTGCAAAAAACAAATCCTGGAGCTCCCGGTGATAAGAAAGCAACCAAAATACAAGCGACCAAAATACAGCAACTGACACACAGCAGCTGAAATGCATTTGAGCAAAATGCAAAAGTGACCCAAATTATCTGTACCTCAAAAAGTCTCTGATTTGTACCCAAACTTTGGCCCCACCTAAAAACCATGGAGAAATTTTTGAAATGAAAAAGCAAATCACACCAGTCCAACACCCAACCAAGAAACAACATTTTATCAAAAAATATTCTTCATCAAAAATTTAGACTTGCTGAGGTATTGCCCCCTTTGTGCAGTGAAGTTCAAAAAATAGCAATCCCAAAAATTTGCACTTTGCCCTCAAAACCCTAAACAGCAAACCTTGACAAATTCCTGACTGACACCTTGTCCTTGACCCATAAAAATTCAAAAAGACCCAAAAGATCCAAATTTGAAATTTATCTTGACCATGAAACTGGTGTACACAGAAAACTTTTCATAGATGATTTCAGTTGCTATATTTCAGTCGCCTTTTGCGACCTTCAACAGTGCAACCTCCCCAATTCACCTGAAGAAAGCAACTGGACTGAGCGACCCGAATGAGAAAAGAGTTTTATTCAATTTCTCGAGAGGCCCACGGGCTTATTTTTGAACTGATTCTGTTTGAATGGAAAACAAGACACATGCCGCGTGATCCTATTGGATTGAAACCCAGGCTTTACTGCAAATGATGCAATCGAGTTCGCCCTTTTGTGGCTTGAGGTGCACCTGAAAGAGTGTTTGTATTTTGATTGCAAGACAATCCTCAGCGAGTAAAATTGGTCCGGCCAGTGACGAGATGAGGGGTGCCACGCAGGAAACTTTTGCATGGAATTGATGACAATGCATGGAAAGTCATATTTCCATTTGAAATTTACCTGTATTCATTAAATTCCTCGGAAAATGCAACCCTATCAAACTAGTTTCTGTGTGAAACATATTGCGTGTGTGAAACAAAAAATGTGGTTGCAACAATTTGCACAAAGATGGCATTGATCAACTTTGACACGTTTCAACAAATTTGCGTCAGTTTTGCACTGGAACACAAATGTTCATCTTTGTGCATTACAATTATCCAACAGGATCTGCAACACACACACTCACAGGCTCCCCTCAGATGGAATGACATTGCTGAACAATGACAATGAAAAAATAGTCTCACAGAAAATGTCAGAAACTGACTCAAATAAGCTGAAGAGAATTCAACCTACCTGATCAGAACCACACACACCTGCACATGCATGACAAGAGCCAAGGTGCACAGGAGCTGTTGCCAAAATAATTTCGGTGTGTGTTCTCCCAAGAAAGTGTGACTTCCCTTTGCAAGTCAACCTGTGCTTTGTTCTAGGCCAATCTGCAAAATCAGGTCAAGCCAATTTGTGTCTTCAGACAGCAAGTGATTTGTGAACCTACAGAGCACATAATTGGGTCCACCTGCACAGTCAGCAACACTCGTGAGTAGATACTAATTGGTCATACAGGGTGTTTGTTCCATCAGTCTGAAGAGTCAGGAAGTAATTAGTCAGTTCGTGTCTTGAGAAAGCAAGAAAAACTTGACCCTTAGAGTATGGTGGTCAAACCGCAGATGAATGGTGGTTGAGAACTTCATCTCTGCTGCCACTCATGTCGTCTGTGTGCTCATGCAGGGTTGTATTGGTGAGGGGGGAAAGTTTCCCATGTCACGCCCCGTGTTTGCACGAGAAATCACAAAAACATATCCACCTGGATTCATGATGCTCGGTACGAATGACACGCACGATAATATCTGAACATGGGTGGGGTCAGTGCCCTCGACTCAGAAAGCACAAGGTCGATCTGTTCGCAAAAAGGTGTAGCTGACCGCAGATTATCAATGGGAACCGATTCTTGATGCGGAAACAGGTGTCAATGAGCCGCAAAACGCATGACATAGAACGCAGCTCTATATGAAGGGACCTTCACAAGGAAAGCTTTCCTCTGGAAGACTGTTCCACTTCCAGAAATAATGCTTTCGAACTTCTGTGGCTGTACGGCCCATGGTTGACCGCTTACGTGTGTTACGTTTTGCGGATTTTTGTATGGGACCTTTCTGAGTGGATGGGCATGTCTCTCTCAATGATGTTCAGGTCAAAGTCTCGCCCTGTGAACTCTTTCTCGTCTGGTGGCACTGAGAATATCTTGTATTGGGTCTTTTCCCAAGGTCCAACAAACTGTTGGTACTGAGCATCAGTGACCATTGATTGTGGTCGTGGTGTGGCAGGTAGAGGAATCCCTAACTTCTACCAATGGTTCCTCTCCTCATCAGTACTTGTTCACACTTCATAAGAATGCTTCATTTGATTGTCCTTATGACCCAAAAGATGGAGTATTAGGTTGTCTTGGACTTGCACATATTCTTTGCAAGGTTTGTTCCAGACTATCCCCAACTCTCGCTCTTCATTCACAGAATGCAGTCTCCACTGTGGTAAATACTGGTTTAACTTTGGTGCCCAAATCAAGGCCAAGTGGTTTGCCTGTTCCTCAGAAAAGATTTGTTTTGTCGGCAAGCATTGCAGATTGAAAGCTGGCTCGTAGAAACAGTAAATCAGATCTTTCATCTCTTTACTGAGTTTCTCAAGTTTTTCCAAATCTAGTACCTCTGTGGAGGTGTGATGCAACAAGTACTTCTTACAGTTGTTGTAAATGGATGACAATTTCACTTCTTGTTTGGTGATGAAATTGTACACACACTTATCAGGAATGGCTAGTGCTGGCTATGGCGAATGCGGCTCAGCGTCACCATTGCTTGATGATTCACTAGATGATAACTGTGATGTGTCTGGTGTCGCTCCTTTGCTAGTTATCTCCTCAGCCATTCACCTTACTCATAGAATGTTACATCAGCTCCGGGAATCGAAATTAATTCCAGGAGTTGCACAGCTGACATCAGTTGAGGATGTAGCTTCAATGTAATGCAGCTTGGGATCTGCCAGGATCACACTGATTGATCCTTACCTCTGAACCAAATGTGAAAAAACAGGTTCACAATTCAACAGTCCATCAGCTTCTGATGTCATGCACAGTCTATGGAATGTGCTCCAATTCAGTAACAAAACTCTCAATCATCTTAGGCTGACAATTTCACCTGAACTGACAACAGACACCAAGCTTGAACAGTTTCTGAGCTTTGATCACCAGAGACATGGATGTTGATTTCTCGGAATCCTTCTCTTCTTGGAGAAAGATTTTAGTAGAACCTCCATGTTGTGTAGAGTCACCTTCTCATTGAGTTCCAAACCAAACATCAACACAGTCTCATAAACCAAACTCAAACCAGTTCGTAGAGCTTTAGTCTGTTGGTTCAACAGTCTTAATTTTATTGTAAGGCCGAAGGATTTGATCTAGAATACATAATTGACATATCATAGAATCAATTAACACAGATCAATAAAATCAGTCAAATGTTCTCTTGGGCAACCACCACGAAGCTCATGCACACTCTGTTTATATATCTCACATGGTTCTAAAGTTCTGATTGTGAAATACACATAAATTGCATCTGAATAAATAAAACGTACTCAGTTCATTCCATTGAGCATTGGTTGCATCAGTGAAAGCTTCAACCAAGGTCACCTGATGCCACCCATTGCATTGTTTGTGTCAGTTCACTGGTATACAAGCTTGCACTCAAATTCACACACAGAATCCAGGCATTTCCTTGTACTTTACATGAGAGAAACATTTGCAGATTCGGAATTATTCAAATGCAAATGCATCACATTGCAGCAATGACATCACAATGGAGAACAAACTCACTTGATTCCTGAACTATATTGACCTCAGAACTTTCTCTCTTGGGTGCACTCAAACTGATGCAGGACAGGGTTGAATGGAGTGGCGCAGGAGGGCTTCCCTTTGGTCACAGAAAGGCCCCTCCCATTGGTCTATTGGAGGTTTCCCCTGTGAACCTCTGTGCTCTCCATGCTCTGCATCCCAACATTTTCTTTGCTTCTTGCACAGCTGAAATCAATTCCACATTGTAAAGGCACCATCTCACAGACCTCATTCTCACCCCTTTGTCCTGACCATGAACATGAATACTTCACAGCTACAGGTGAAAAATTAGCCTGGAATGTTATCAGAGATTTGAATTTTGAAAAAAATCCATGGCATGTCATGTTAGATATCTGTAGACCTCCAGACCACAGTCGGAATCTGCCACCAGCACACACCCTGAATGGATGGAACAGAGGAGCATGCATCATACAGGTCACCTCCATTACAGGAACATGCCTCATAATTTAATGACAGTTTCACCAATTAGACATGACAAATGTGGTGCACAATGGTGGGCAGAAATGTTCTGTTCTGTTCTGTTCTGTGCAACAAGCTTGGTGGATCCAGATTCAGGTATATTGGTTCTTGAATGACCCAGTATGGAGTTTGGGGCCCCTCATCCAAATGCTACAAGAACAGCATTGAGCAAGTTGGGCATGTGGTTTTTGAAAGTCAATCATGTTGTTCATTAGATTGTAATTTACAGGAAATGCACTGCTGTCATGAACACTTTGTGTGTGCCACTTTCAAACTGTATTTCTTGCTTCATGTCCCCCAGGGTTCTTTACTGCAGCTGCAACAAAGACAGTTGGATTGACAATTGAATTGATTGGGACAATATTCACAGCTGTCCAGACTAACAATGCCATAGGATAGTGGGATGAAAATATAGCTGTGAGAAAGATGACCCCACTGGGAACCCAACAACTGATGCAAGAAACAACACAAATCATCACTTTCATTGTTACTTTCACCAAAAGGTTTGACTCTCTGTGTTTTGTAAAAGATGAACCTTTCATAAATTCTTGTGTCTTTTGTAAATGCACCATGACACTAAAATTAACAACAGTGATGAAGGCTATTGCAGCAAATTGAACTGCAGCAATAAGCAAAGTGAGTGTCTTGATTGCTGTGACCAGGTGAGTTGGATCCACAAGTGGTGAACAGAAACCAGTTGGATTTATTGGATAGACAAGTGCAGAAAAGGTGGTAATTCCAGCACAAATTATGGCCACTGAACTGAAAATGATGATGATATATTGAATAACTGATGATGTCTGTTTGAACTTGGTGTCTAAGGGAGAAACTATGATCATCAGTCTGGAGAAGGAGAGAAAACACAATATTGCAGGGGAAAGAAGTGACAAAGTAAGGTTCACTCCAAATGTTGTGTGACACAGAGGACTGCTCTGCCAGGTCAGTGCATCCACAACATAATCTATCAATGAAATGTCAGTTGCCCAAATGATTATGAGTGGCAAACACATGAGAATATCAATAAAATTTACAGAAATTATAATAAATAGAAAATAGAGTTTGTGTGGTGTGAGTGTATGCAATAGAACACTTGCAAAATTGAACAAAAGGATAACTACAGAAACAATGTAAAACATAATCTTGATGTTCTTGGTTTCCAACAAATCTGCACATGATCTATACCAAGGTATCTGAGCTGTGCACTTTGTCTCCTTCAACAAACAACAAATCTCAAATGTGTCAACTTCCAGCAGATAAAAGTTTCCTCTAAAAGCCTCTCCATACATCTCAGTCAGACTGCAGTTCAAAACAGAAAGAACAGACAAATTCAAAGAATCACATATGAAAGAAGCGGAAAATCTCTTCAGATTGTTGTTTGACAAGTTGAGCAAATTCAAGGAAGTAAGACCTGCAAATGTCTTTTCATAAATATGGTCCAGCAAATTATCATTCAAAGACAAAAGTTTCATAAGGACCTGGTACTGAAAGCAATATGCGGGCAATTGGTAGAGAGTATTGAAACTAACATCAATACTCAATACATTCCTCATATTTACAGTCAAGTGACAAAGCTCTGGCAATTTGCAGTGTTTGAGAACAAAGCTGATGAAAGTTTGTTGACTTCTTAAACTCCACAATGTGGGCAAAGAGCACTGAATAATCTGAACAATATAAAATGGCATTTCTGTGGAGAACAGTGTTTGTGAAATGGTCAAGTTTATACATTTCACAGAAAACATAATACACTCACAAGAATCTGGGCATTGAATTTCCCAAAGGGAGCAATGGTACTCATCATCCCCATGG
>JAAUXT010013862.1_pt1 | contig 14812 bp, 21 predicted proteins | sample 7278171 | NCBI WGS metagenome assembly JAAUXT01 (sample SAMN14350112, study PRJNA611818) | marine sediment metagenome | isolation source: surface marine sediment (1.8m) | place: French Polynesia: Moorea | collected 2018-08 | reverse complement strand
TCTCTCTCTCTCTCACACACACACACACACTGTCTCTCCCTGTCTGTCTGTCTGTCTGTCTGTCTGTCTGTCTGTCTCTCTCTCTCTCTCTCTCTCTCACACACACACACACACACTCACTTCCCCCGCGCCCCACACAAAAGTCTCCTGTTTGTGAGCTCAGTGTGTCTCTCCACGTTGTCAGACTCACAGCACAGACTCTGGGCTCTGCATGTCTCGATCCTCTCCTGCGACCCACATCTCGGCCCTCCTCACTTCACAAAGACGACATGAAATCGATGAACATGGCGTCTTCCACATCATAGCTCGTTTTCCTTTTGAGACCGTCTCGTTTGAGCGCCGATTGATTCTCTGCGCGAGCGACGGAGGCGTCTCCGGCAACTGCGGACAAAACTGACGCGATGGGAAAAGATGGTGTGATAGTTTCACGCTCCTCGGAATCAATGTGTCTGTGATGTTTGGTTCGAGTACCGCCCGTCCCTTGTGCTCTTGTCCGCCATTGTCCCCGGGGCCCCTGCCCCTCGGATTCGCCCCCGCCCCCCGACGGGCGCTGCTCCGCCAGGCTCCGCCGCCGCTCCCTGATTGCGCCAGACAATGCAGTGCTGGGAGAGAAAGCAGAAAACAGTTGATGCAGCAAATATGTGATATATCCAGCTCTCTGAGTGCGGCTGCTCTCGGTTCCCCGAAATAGCAAAGGCCATTCGTGCTGCAGACGCAGGTTCAACACGCGCCGAGGCTTTGCAAAGTATTGGCGCGTGTAAAATAATCACTATGGTCTGTCTGGATTCCACCGACACAAACCCTGGGTGCCCGTGCCTTCGCCGCCTTTTGGGGTGTTTCATAGGGGGAGAACCACCACAGCAAGAACTGCCTTGTTTTTGTGGTTCGTCAAGCCAGCGCCTTGATCTCCCATTTCAGTGGTTGCGTCACCCCAGACGGGACAGAGATGGGACAAAAGGTCCCCTGACACTCGAAACAAATGCCCCCAACCAAATGGACCCGACCCCTGCGTCGTGGATCCGCCATGAACGTCGTCGTCGCTTCCGAGAAAATCAGCGGGGGCTCAACAGGCCGTCGCTCGTTAGCGCCGCTCACCGCCGACTCCCCGCCCGGCTTTTGATTGAAGCTAAACAAAGCTAATTTGCTCCTCGCTCATTTACCCGTCTTTATTGCGCAACGTCCGTGATGAACAAAGTCCGTAATGCGCAAAGTCCGTAATGAACACCATTGGGAACGAGTGTTGGGGCGGGTGCGGAACTTTGTGCGAGAAATATGAGCGATGTCACCGTCAGGCGGTAGGCCCCATCTCGTTGGTTCAGTCGACAGAGTCCTTGTTCTTTATCGCGCTTGGTCCTACAAGTAGGTCTGCGATACAGTGTGTGTGTGTGTGTGTGTGTGTGTGTGTTCACGATTGTGCGATGCATGTTTTGGGTGTCTGTCTGTGTTGGCTGTGTCTGTTTCGCAACTTTGCCACAGTGCAGAGGTGGCGAACACCAGCGTCGGCTGGTGGGTCTGGCGCCACAGGTGATGAAACTGCTCATTTCGCGGCACTGTTGGTGGGAGACGACGAAACGAGCGGACAAGATTGCCCTCATCACCATCCACATTGATCTTGGACCGTTCAGAGAGGCGGAAGTGTGTCCTTCTGTGGGCGAGGCGCTTTTGTCTTCTGCAGTGGCCACGTCCTTCTTCTGCAGGCGCCGCGTCCGGCCCTGAAATCTGCAGGATTTCCTGATTGGAGAAGATGAGGCTCATCATCGGCCAATCACGAGGCTGGGATCAGTCTGTCCCTGCTCTGAGAGAAATTGGGCTCTGACAAGCACGCGTCTGGCAGCTGTGGTGGCGTGGAGTCTCGGGGTCTGAGCGGGACTGTGCGCCACTGAATTGAGGGGTATCGGGTCACAATGGGGGAAGGGCGGAGGGGCGTGTGTCTCAGCACTGGTGTCCTGGATGGGTTCGGGCGGTGCTGGTGTTCCACTCCCTGTCAATCCCAGGGCTGAGTCGCTCTTCACAATGACAAACATTTTGATCTTTTCGTGCAGAAATGAAAGAGCAGACAGAATCTTGGTCTTCAAGTCGGATCATGAACCCTCGGTGACCTGATGGTCTTGGCTGGAGTTTCTCCTGTTGTGCGGAGAGCTTTCGCTGGAGACGGTTCACAAGCGGATCCAGGGATCCTTGCACCATTCCGTGCGTGACAGCCTACTCAGAACTGGATCTCTCTCCCTATTCCGGACCTCCTTCACCAGAGACAGTGGAGTGCAGAGGAGTGTCCTCAGGCCAGAGCCCTCAACCTCGGAGGGAGGACCCACTGGGCCGACCCCAGGCAGGATATCCAGCCTCCACAAGAAACAACATGACGCCGGCGTGGGTCCAGAGGACCACAGGGAGGGACTCGGGTCTTGGACTCGCTGGGTCCCAGGGTCGGACCCCAAGCCCGAGCCTTGGACCTGCTGGGTCTCCAGAGTGGGACTGCAGCCCGAGTTTTGGATCCGTCGGAGCCGTTGCAGCGGACAATGGAACGTGTGTATAATTTATAGACAGAGGATAGAGAACCATTAGCGTGGCGGTGAATCTGCCTCCTCGTGAAAGGCTTTCCGTGTTCTCCCGCTCAAACACACTGTTACGGTTCACAATGCCACGTATATTTCTTCCTCAGTTCTGCGCGTTTTGAAACATTTCTGTGACATCCAGAAGCGACAAAATGAAGCAAAACGAGCGACCCTCTGCAGATCGCAATCCATCCCCAACGGTTCTGTTTCCTTGGTCACTTGAAAGCCGAAGGGCCTCGTCCGTCTTCGCAACCACCACGATCAGCGCTGCCATTTTCATGAAGGACACTGGCTCAAAACTGTGTTTGTTTGCCAAGGCAGGACTGGACGCTTGTGTCCACACCGGGAGGCATCCATGTGTGGAGGATTCCTGCTCGACCTGACGAGTGTTTGTGTCTGTACTTGCAGTGCATGCCGGGGCTGGGGATGAACGTGCTGTACGAGCTGCTGTACAACAAGCCGACCAAGATCATGCTGCTCGGGCCCGGCTGCTCCGTCGTGTCCACGTTCGTTGGGCAGGCGGCGCGCATGTGGAACCTCATCGTGGTGAGTAGCGCGGAGGGATCGGGAAGGGTGGAGAGTGGGTGCGTGTGGTGTGCTGTGTGTATGTGGAACCTCATCGTGGTGAGTAGCGTGGAGGGGTCGGGAAGGGTGGAGAGTGGGTGCGTGTGTTGTGCTGTGTGTATGTGGAACCTCATCGTGGTGAGTAGTGCGGAGGGGTCGGGACGGGTGGAGAGTGGGTGCGTGTGTTGTGTGATGCAGTGGACAGTAACACAGGCAGGGTGAGACAGGGTGGAGCTCCGACCCGGAACAGGCGTGTGTTCACTTCGAACAAAATGTGACGGGATCCTTCCCACTCCGTCCGTTGACATCGCGTGAACAAAATGAACAGGAGAAGGAAAATGTTCACATTGAAGTTCTTTCTTTGAAATGGGACCGGAGACATGACAACTCCAAAATGCAATGATGATTCTTGGCACATGACAAAAAATCATTTTCACAACACAACACACACACAGACATGAGCCTCTTCTACTGCAGGAGGAAGAGGCTTCCATTGTGAAAACATGTTGAATCCGTGGGAGGTGCTTTTGTCAGAATCTCGACGACAAGACTCAAATCTCTCTCTCTCTCTCTCTCTCTCTCTCTCTCTCTCTCTCTCTCTCTCTCTCTCTGCATGTATGCCTCTCTCTGTCTGTCTCTTTGTGTCTGTCGTGTCTGTTTCTATCTCTGTCTCTTGCCTCTCTCTCAGTCTCTGCATGTGTGTCTCTCTGTGTCTTGTCTGACTTTCTCTGTCTCTCTGTCTCTTTGTGTCTCTAGTCTGTTTCTCTCTTTGTCTGTCTGTCTGTCTGTCTGTCTCTCTCTCTCTCTCTCTCTCTCTCGGCTTTCGTCCTTCTTCCCTCCTTTGAGGAGTGACAGCGTGTGGGAGCAATTCCAACAGCTGCAGTGGACTCAACACGGAAACCAACACTGAACTGATCTCCGGAAAAAATACTTGAGTCACACAGGCAAAAATATTTTGTATTTCAAGTTTTCAAATGTGGTCGTGGAGCTTTGTTGAGTTTCCCCAGACTGAATAATGGATCTGCCTCTGCATTGATCCTGAACTCAATCCTCAGAACAATTCCTTTTTTCTCTCGCAAATTTGCCTTTGCACAACAGACAACAGACAGACACTGCAGTTCTGTGATCAATAAATTTGCACCCAAATTGTTTCGTACACGTTTGTGTGCACACAGGGACCTCGTTCACACCAGATGCGTCCGTGTACAAAGCATTGCGTTGTGTCGTGACGTGCCACACACGAGGCGTCGTACCTTGCGTCCGCGCTCATGCTGTTGGCGGCGTCGCGATGGGCACGCGGCGCCTTTGACGTCAGTGGCACCGCTGACGCACCAGTGTGTCAGCAGTTCCCGTTTGACTTGTGCAGGATGCAGCGTGTCACGCATCCACTGAGACGCAAGGCGTGTGCAGCGGCGTAGCGCGTGACGCATCCGGTGTGAACGCCGCCTCGGTGCGGCTGTGTACTGACGAAACCTAATGGATGTGGATGCGAGAGACGCAGATGAGATCAGACGTCACCGACTCGGCGCTCCCCGTGTTGTCACGCACCGTGTGTCTGTCCGAGTCACAGGGGGCCCTGGTCTCCGCTGAGGTGTCGGTCCAGGAGCGTTCCAGGGAGACAGGGGCCGGCCGCTCCCAGATCCCAGAAGAAACAATTACCCCAAGAATTTGTGCTGAAAATTTCTTTTTCACTTTTTGAAATTGAAGGTGGGGCCCAGAGTGGTTGCTGCCCATAACCAGACTCTGGACCCGTCTCTGAAGTCCATGTCTGTTTGGCAGACCCGAACAGTACAAAAATTTGAAAGGTTTGGGAGCCACGCAGCACCTGTTCCACAGCTCCACAGGCCCCAGAATCAACCGCTTCGAGGCAAGTTTTCAGGCACTCCAGACACCCCCTGCATCCGCTATTGAAGAACGTTGTTCATTCTGACCCAACTTCGGACGCACCACATATTGAGAACTCATTTTTCGCACTCCGCTTCAGACGTGATGGATGGAATCAGAAACCGCTGGCGCGCGCCGCCGATGTGACTTTTCATGCGAAATTATCGCTGTTTGCACAGAATGGACAGAGCAGCTTTTCCTCTGCTGCGAGATGCAGTGGCATTCAGGGGCGAATCCAGGATCTACTTGTTGAGGACAACCCCGATGGGGCCCGATTTCAACTTTGACAAAGGACAAACAAAAAGAAAGGATTGAACCTGTTGTGCAAAAGTACATTTTTGCGGTGGGTGGGGTCAGAGGCCCTCCCCTGGATCAGCCGATGGATTCCTCCCGGTGTTGGCACATTGCGCGGGCGCGCGGGGAGTATCAGTGTTCGGCTGCACATTTGTACTGTATGGTGGCGGTTCCTGGCTTTGGTCCAGGGACAACACCTTGTTGGAGGGGGGGAGAGAAAAGAATCTTGTGCATCTGCGGCGCAAACTTAGTTGGAAGAAATTTTTTTCTGCAAGGGTCGGGGGCCGGCCCTCCCTGGATCCGCATCTGCCATTTGGGCTTGTCATGTTGTGGTTAGATTTCATGCGTCCTCCAAAGTCGGGACCCCTCCCCCAGACTAAAAGTGACAAGCGAGCGGAACTTTACTGACAAGACAAGTGTTGGCTCAAAACCCTAAATGTTGAGGTCCAGGCGGACCAAATTTTCCTGTTGCTGCTGAAGTCAACCGCGGTCGGGCGTCCCCTCGCTGCGTGGTTTTCTATGCACGGCCATCCGTCATTGGGTGACAGGTGGAATCAGGAGGGAGTATCGGCTTAAGCCATTGGCTGACGGCTCGGAGCCCCGCGGGCCGGATCGGGTGATTTAATTGGTTGTTCCCGTGGATACGCGAGTCTCGCGGTCTCGCTTTTCTCTGATTGGTTGACAGGTGCCTGGAGACAAGGACATTTCTTGCAGTGGTAATTCCATTTCGATGGCGGGAGGTTTCCTTTTTCTGTTGCACTGATTTTTCCGGCGGCAGAGGAAAGGTCAACGTTGATGGCGGATCCAGGATTCAATTTTCAATATTGGGGCTGGGACGGACTCAAGGGGTGGCGCCACCTCCATAATCCCAAGTCTCGTTTTCTAAGTTTTGAACAGATTTCAAAGAAATTGTTGGCACTCACAACATTTTGAAAACAAATATTTGGATCGTCTCCGGCCCCGTGCTTTCCGGTTTGGTCAGAATCTTGTGTTGGTCCAAAGGTCTTCCCAGGTGGGGGCGAAAAACCCGGAGGTTCACGTGGTGACACCAGGTTTACTGACTGTGAGTGTCGGTGACAGGCTCTTGCAAAATGAAGCCAATCACCAACAGGACTTGCTTGCCGTCTGGGTTTTCACTTTCCCTGTCTGTATTGGACGTTCGTATTTGACTGAGAATGCCAGTTTCCTCTCATCTTTACATTTTGTACATCAGGAGACTCTCACGTCCTTGACAACAGCTTTGGTTGATGACACCACACAAAACACCCCACAAAAGTTAGTGCAGAACTCTGCTGCTCTGAAGTTCAGTTTCACTTTCTTGTTCTGAAATCTTCTGCGGCGCACGAGAGAATCTTGAGGGGCCTACCCCATTGAAATTTCAAAGAGCAAGTCGCCCCCGCCAGAGGGTCAGGTACCTCTGACAAGATCCTGGCTCCACCCTGAAGTGAACCAGGTTCGGAGAAGAACAGACTCTCGGGAGTGTTTAGTTTTCGGCGCCGCATCGCCGCAGCTGCTCTTGTTCCCGGAGAAGAGAAAAGCAGATTGAACTTGGAGAGATGCTGAGGAACAAGGCAAGAAAACAGAACAGCTTTCGCGTTCACGGCAGTGAACTACACACATCAGGGGCGGATCGAAGGGACTGGGCTGATCTGCTCCCCATACCACCGCCATTCTGTCAGTTCTGTGCTTTTGACTGTTGCAATTCACACGTCGGCCTCGAGGCTCAGCGCGTGTGTTGCAATCACACTTGATGTTCATGCAGCAGGGAAAAGTCGAGACGATCACTGTCTCCCTCTGGCCCAGAACGTGTCTGCAGTGACAAATTCTTGTTCAAAGTTTTGCATTGGGGCAGGGCGCATTTCGGCTGTACCCTGGACCCACGCCAGGGGAATCCAAGGACCCCCCCCCCAAACCCTGCAGAGAACCAAACGCTGGATCCACCCGAGGGAACCCCAGCCCTGCAGAGAGCGCCTGCTCCCGACCCAGTTCACGTGATGCATCAAACTGAGGCCGCGCAGTTTCTGACCCCGTGGCGAGAATTCGTCCCCCGACCCTCCATCTTAGTCAGCTTGCTTCCTGGTGCTCAATCGAGTTGAATACCGTCTCCCTCCTGGGCTGGCCTGCGTTCAGCTGAGGCCAGTTTGAAGGAGACGCAGACCCAGGATTTGAGCAGGAAAGCAAACCCCATCGGGGGCACGTCCCAAATGTAGAACAAAACGCAAGAAATGAACGCCTGTGGTGTTTCGTGCCAGGTTGTCACAAAAAGTCCACAGGGTCCGGGTCCGCCTGTGTGAAGAAAGCGTCCGAACAATCAGGGAACTCACTCATTCACTCACTCACTCACTCGCTCACTCACTCACTCACTCACTCACTCACTCACTCACTCACTCACTATCTCTTCTCTCTCTCTCTCTCTCTCTCTCTCTCTCTCTCTCTCTGTGGTGTGTCAAAAGCACGCAACATTTATTGTTTCCCTGTGTAGCTCTGTTCAGGTGGGGATAAATATGGTAGAACATTTAACATTGTGATCCATCTGAGGTTCTGACCACAAGTGCTTGGTTGAGCATTTGTCAGTGGCACTGTTGGTTCTTGATGGGTACTGAGCCGGAAGTTTCAGGAAAAGTAAGACTCGTAAAGTAAGACACCACAAACAAGATCAGGCCACCCTGACTGTTTCGAACGCACAAAAACCCGCTCTTGTTTTGAGATATCCCAACGAGCGATGCGCCAACTCTGAAGGCTTGTTGAAGAGAATGAAGCACCTGGCTGGATTATCCAGACGATATGTGCGTAGAAGCGGACCCAAACCAGGTCTTACCTGACGCGGGGAGAGACCAACTTTCAAAGAGAAGTTCACCACCTTCGTAAGACTTCACGTGGGAGATTTATCTCGGGAGGTGTGTGTGTGTGTGTAGGGGGGGGGGTTACGTGGGAGTAGCTCCCGGTCCTTGGATCCACACAGGGAGCCACGGGGGAAGCTCTCAGTCTCTGGACCTCTGGAAGAATCCCGTCTGCTGGAGGGTGTCCTTGGATCTGCTTGAGGGGTTTCTGGACCTGCAAGAGTGGTCCCGGGATCTGCTTGAGGAATGCCTGGATTTGTGGGAAGGATCCCTGGATTAGCCAGACGGAACGGCAGAAGAAGACTCCTCGTGACTGGAACGCATCTGTTCGCTCGGCAGATGGTTCTCTTCAGACTCCAGAGCAGAACCTGTCAGCTCCGCAGCAACGTGGGAAGCTCGTTTCTTTCATAGATATTAATCTCAGGTAATTTGATGGGAGAAAGTGAGAGAAGTTCGGTCAGTGCGAAAATTGAAAAATCAAGTGTGCCTCAGAGTTTCCAGAGCTCAACAAAGAGCCACCCTGCAGGGGCAGGAATTTCAGATTTTCCAGGGGATCACTTTTTCACTCGGTCTCTGATCTGCAAAGTGCACACATCTTGGGCATCTGTGCTCTCACTGACACCCGAAATCTTCTTTGCCTACTCCTTTTCCTCCTTGGGTACAATTTTGGTTCTTGATTTCACAAAGCTGAGGGTCGCCCTGAACCACATCATTGACACTTGTTCCGGCCGATCCAAGAAGCCAATCTAGACGGGTTTTCCCTGAACTCCAACCACGTAAACCCCAGACTGCGCCGCAGGTGCAAGAGAAAACAAGAAGCAGTGCTCAAGGCAACTGCAGTGCGAAGTCCCTTGTAGCATTGGTAATGTCGTCAATTTTTCCTTGTTCATCAATTCTTCCTTGTCCTCCTTGCCTTCCACCAGTTATGCTGCATGCTGTCTACGGGGACAGGGGTCTGGCCAGGGGGGGGGGGGTCTGGCCAGGGGGCAGGGGACATTTCAGTCTAGCTGCCATACGTACTGCATTACCACATGGTGCTTCGCCCTAAAGGGACTTCGCACAAATAGCACTGTTCCCCCCTCACAGAGATTTTGGGCCTCATGATGGAAAACCTGGATCCGGCCCTGGATCTGCCACTCGGAGTGTTGCGTCTGAAGCGACGTCACCTCCACGTGGGCGTCACCTCGCCTGCTCCATTCGACAACAGCGCGGCGCTGGCGCTGCAAAACCTCGCTCCGAACACATGCCTCGCATCGCCCAGCGCACCAGCTACACACCGAACAGGTGTCTAGAGTCTGTAACAACAAGCGTTCCAAGGGATCCAGGGGAGGCAGGCGGAACGGTGCTCACTGGCTTCGGAAGAACACTGTTCGAAGCAACATACATGTTTGAGCCTGCGGCACAAACAGTGGCTGATACTGATTCCTGAGGGGGTTTTCCTCACCTCTGACCCCACTGGACGCTCAACCCCTGGATCCACTGGAGGTATGGACCATGGTCTGCTTCGCCTTGGCTCCCAAATCCGCCCCAGTCCCCTGGATCCGCCACAGCCTCCGTGCGAAGCGCGGAATTGTATCGATGCACCGCGACTGCGTAAGATCAGGTGAAGGCTGCAGCACAGATCTCGGTGCAGTCAGATTCCTTGTCTGGAGGATTCTCTGTTCCTGAACCTGAAGATTTCATGGTCCCCAATTTGGAAAACCAGCTTCCAAAAATGTGCTTTTCTGCGTTGCATAAGCTTGTACTTCTGTGGCAGTTTTTGAGGGATACCACCCCCATCCCCCCTTTGAGGGCCCAAGATTCGGCGAATCATGTTCAGATCGATTGAGCGACAGACGAACATTTCACGCATCCAAACGAAAAAGTCGAAGTCAGTGCGAATGTCCGGAAGGGGGGGGGGGCAAGAATACAAATACAGATACCGCGCATTCCTGAGGCCTATGGCATCAATCGTTGCACTGGAGACAACCCCGACGGTGCTGAGCGCGTGGCCAGGGGTGGATCCAGGGTTGAGTCAGAGGCACGACACAAAAGGGAGCTCCACGCCACTTTTGAAAACTTGCGGGAAAGGAACCGTGTGCAAAGTTTGAGGGTAAAAGTGGGTTGGAGAGCCTGGGTCCTCTGGACCGCTCGTGACCCCGCAGTGGTGAGACGGGACTGGAGACAGGATGGCCCCTGGATCTGCCCCAGGTTCCTCAACGGTAAGAGGGAGGCTGGAGACAGGATGGTGGTTGTCCGATGACACATGATGCAGAGCTGACCCTGACCACTTGGCCGATTGCTTTCTGGCGCTGTGAGGTTGAGACTGCTGCCCTGGCCTTGCACTGCACCTTGGACTCTGAGCCGTTCTTACAGCGTGAGATATGAGACTGAGTTACAGGACATCGTGTTCAAACAACCATCCTTGCACTGTGGGACATTGACTGCGGTGCCGTCCTTGCAGTGCAGGAAAAAGGGTTTGTAGGCAAAGCCTGCAAGGATGGCACTGCAGCCACAGCCTACAAAGGCACCCACACGTGACCTCTCTGCCACCCCGCTCCAGTGCTCCGGGCATCCGTGTCCGGCATCTCGGACATCCGACGCCGGACCTTCGTGTCTGGCGTCTGTGCGGCGTCTCTGGTGACGTACGCGGCATCTTTGACCTCCCTGTCCGGCCAACCTTGAAGACGGGTCGTGCACTCACTTTCCGGCGAAAAATAGGCCGGTTCAAAAAATAACAACACGAGCTCTTCGCGAGCAATGTAGAGAAAAGGACCTTTGCAGGTCAAGGTGTGCACAGGACCCCTCCCCACCCCACAGGGACACTTTGCTTGTTTGTGCCCACATCGCAAGCAGAACTTTGTTCTTCTGGCCACAAGACCTTTTGGTGAATACTCAGATTTTCTCTGAAACTACTGAAGGAATTTTCGTCTGTGGTGACGCATTGATCCACGTCGTGCTTCGAACTTCGGAGATATGCGTGCACGGCCTCACATGTCTGTGTCTCTTTGCAGCTGTTGTTCGAGCGGGTCCAGCTCCCCAGCGTGTGTGCGTGTGTGTAATGTTGGTACGCGTGCACGTCCTCACATGTCTGTATCTCTTTGCAGCTGTCGTACGGCTCCAGCTCGCCAGCGTGTGTGCGTGTGTGTGCGTGTGTGTGATATAGGTATGTGTGCACGTCCCCACCTGTCTGTGTCTCTTTGCAGCTGTCGTACGGCTCCAGCTCGCCAGCGCTCTCCAACAGTCAGCGCTTCCCCACCTTCTTCCGGACGCACCCGTCCGCGACGCTGCACAACCCGACGCGCGTCAAGCTCTTCCAGAAGTTCAGCTGGACGCGCATCGCCACCATCCAGGAGACGCAGGAGATCTTCACCAGTGTGAGTACATGGGGGGCGGGGGTGCGCGTGTGGTTTGCAGGGAGAGGTGGGGTCAGAAAGAATGAAACATGTGGTTTCTGGGGCATATTTTGGGGTGTGTGGTGCCTTTGCAAGAGCGCCGCGCCTTTTGTTTTTTTGTTGTCTTTTTTTTTTCTCAACTCTGATCTTTTGGCGCTTGTTTGCGATCTGCCGTGTGTAACACGTGTTCGCGATGTGTTGCAGACGATCGAGGATCTGGAGGAGCGAGTGAAGAAGGCGGGGATTGAGATCGCGGTGCGGACGAGCTTCCTCACCGATCCCACCAACGCCGTCCGCAACCTCAAGGTAAACAACGCCGTCCGTCAGAAACATTGAGGTCACGAATGGCGGTGTGTCACCGACGCTGTCAGGCGGCCGGGGTCATTTCGGAGCCTCACAGACTCTTCGCGCAGTCAGGATCTTTCGGTGAAGAGGGCCGCCGCCATGTTGGATTGAGTGTGTTCCAAGCTTGATCTGGTGGACGGATGCCTGAGTGGAGTGGACTTAAGTTGCTTCAGGCGCGGGTCCAGATTGTCATGGAATGTGACTGAAAAATGTGAACACTTGAAAAAGAACAATTGTGTGAGGGTCAATTTATTGTTGACGACTGCAGGGGTCTGTGATCCCTGTGTAGCTTCCCTGAATCCACCCCTGGTGAGTCGTGGCATTTGTCTCAGGCTTGACTTTGTTCTGGGTCACGTGGTGTGTGATGTGGGCCACGTGACATGTTTTCTGATTCTCACTTGTTTACATTCCACCGCATGACCTCGTCGTTCCTGAAGTGGATCAAGTAGCAATTTCCCCCACACACCCGTTTTGGGGGCACAGCGTCAAAGTGCAAGTTTGACTTTGTAACCAAACAATGTGCGAGCCAAAGTTTGGGGTTCAGGGTGAAGGGGGTCCTGTCCCTGGGGTCCGCCTCTGGGTCGGGTGGTGTCAGTTACGGTGATGTCGAGTGATGCTCCGTCCGTCCCAGGAATGGCGTTGTGCCGTCTGATGACAGAGCGTGAGTGTGAATACCGGATCACTGCGAGCTCACGGAGAGGCGAGTCCGCATCTCGTCTGGCGGACCCAGGGCCGAGCTGAGGGAGGGTCCGACCTCAGGGTCGGGGCTAGAGGTGGGGTGAGACCATAAGATTGGGATTAGAGACGGAAGGTGAGATTAGACTGAAGATTGGGGTGGAGGCTGATGGTGGGGGCTGACCACAAAATCCCGACCCACCTGGGCCCCCTTCCTGATTCTTAGGTCCTCCTCCCACTGGTCTCAGGATTTGCAGTGGCCCTTCCCTGGATCTGCCCGAGATTCTGTCCCGCTGACAGATATCTCTTTCGCACGAAGCGTGATGCCCAGCTCTCTCCGTGGATTTCGCCTCCCATCTCACCAGACGCTGAACAGGGGAACATGACTCCAGTCAGCTCATTCAGACTCGGAAATTGTCCAGAACCGCGTTCAAACAGACTTTTCCTCGCGAGTGTGTAGAGTCCCACCGATCATCGTTCCCGAAAGAATTCAAGCACATAGTTCTCTGGCCAAGAGATCCTGTCTCGATGTCAAATCGTTCACTGGTTCCGAAACCGATCCAAACTTTGTCTCCATCGTGGGTCCGCTGAAGGACTCAGTGTTTGCGTGACGTGCTGTGGTTCGCCCTCTACCCTGGCGACCCTTCCAAGTACACCCAAGCGGATCCACGAGTTGGTTCGGGGTCAGACCTCATGCAGAGGTCGCGACGTAAACCTTCAAAGGGCACACAATTCCACTGTGGTGCCGTGGGGCTGAAGTATTTGGGCGAGTCCGAGTGGGCTGGGCGCCCCTGAATCAGCCTCTGCTCGTGCGTGTCTGCGCTCCAACTCATGACACTTCAAAGTGGCTCCTCGCGCCCCGAGGGACTCTGATTCTTCTCAATAAGGAAATGGAGTCGGGCTCGGGGTGTTTGTGTTGAGTTGGCGCAGGAAGCACAACTAATGCACTGTGGCCGAAGGGGAGGATCCGGGGTCTGGTCACCGGAAACCCCAGACAAGGAAACCAACTTTATATGCAGATGTTAGAAGGACATTGGGGGTAGATGATGTGCACAAACAGAATGAGGCATTCATGAACTTTGAAAGAATGAAACGCATAAAGCAGAAACAAATTGTTCCTTCAGTCCCGTCCCAAAATTGTGAAGGCAAGGATTGTATCATTGGGGAGTCAAGGCGCGTGGCTCCTGGGATCCGCCCCTGGGACCAACGCACCGCGGCCGGGCGGGTCAACAGTGCGTCGGGCGAGTCTTTTCACTCCCGCAGAGGGAAACTGGCCGTGGAAATGAAGCTGGGCTGTTTGGAAGGGACGGGATTTCTTCTCTGGTGGATCCAGCCCAAAAGGCTTGCCCCCCCCCCAAATCCACGAACAGTTGTTTACCTCTAAATTTGGGCCAAAGTTGTTGACATTCAAGTCAGACCCCAGTCAGGATGAGGTGTACGACTCCACCTGACCCGTTCGTTGTTTGGTCCTGTTGAAAACTGTGTGCGCACACGACAGGAGCTGTAGTTCCCACCAACATCCATTCCGTCCCGTTCCGAGTTCCACCAACAGACCTGGGACCTGTTCTTGACGTTGCTTCAGAGTGAGATCCTGGTTGTTGTCACTGAATGTTAAGGCAAAATTTGTGCGCAAAATGAGGAGTTGAACGGAGTCTGGACCCCCTGGACTCACTGCTGGGCTCGAGTCAGATGGCCGAAGCGCGTGTCTTTACTGACAGATGTTCTTGTTTTTCTCTCGCAGAGGCAGGACGCGCGGATCATCGTCGGGTTGTTCTACGAGGACATGGCGCGGCGCGTGTTCTGCGAGGTAAGCATTCTTGTTTGCAGCCATTCTCAGCGCCGCCTCCCGAGCCCTGTTTGCAGCCACATTCAGTAGCGCCCCCTGTCCATGTTCGCAGGTGTACAAGCAGAAGCTGTACGGTCCAAAGCACGTGTGGTTTATCATCGGGTGGTACGCGGACAACTGGTACGCGCAGCCGGATCCGCACGTCAACTGCACGGCGGCGCAGATGCGCGAGGCGCTCGAGGGGCACTTCACGACGGAGGGACTGATGCTGAACCAGGACAACGTGCCCACCATCTCAGGCATGGTGAGTGGGGCCTGGGGAGGGTGGATCCGCTGAGTGCGCGGGGCTGGTGCATGTTCAGTGTCGATCCAGTGGAGTGGGTACACTCAGGGTTCCCACCGCACCTGGAAAACCTGGAAAAACAGGGCCAGACCTGGAAAACCTGGAAAAACAGGGGGTTTTGGGGCAAAAACCTGGAAAAATATTACAAAACCTGG
>JAAUXT010148575.1_pt1 | contig 14816 bp, 13 predicted proteins | sample 7278171 | NCBI WGS metagenome assembly JAAUXT01 (sample SAMN14350112, study PRJNA611818) | marine sediment metagenome | isolation source: surface marine sediment (1.8m) | place: French Polynesia: Moorea | collected 2018-08 | reverse complement strand
TTCATACAGAGCCACGTGGATATCAGTGTGTGTTTTGCTGCGTGGATAGTCAAAACGCAAAACATGAGCTTTCATACAGAGGCTATGTGGATATCATACTAAATCAATGACAAGTGAAGATACAGCAAAATCAGCAAAACATATATTATTACTACAAAACTTCTCTGTCATGATATTTGTAGCAAATCTTCATTTTTTGCTGAAAAATTAATCTTTCTCAATATGAAACAAAAATAGCAGATACAGCAAAACTGATATCCACATGCAAAAGTCACGCATCGCGCAACTCATGTGGATATCCTGCAAAATGTCATGTTCTGTATGTTTTGACATTATGAATTTTAATGAGCGTGACTGAGTTGCGTGGATACCAAGATGCATGTTTCGAGTTTTGCCGGGATATCCACGCCGCTGTATGTTTCCAGCCGTAGTGTTTGATTTTTGTGTGAAGATTACAAAGGTATGCATGAGGCTCCACCGACCACGTTTGGCATGCGGGCAGTTTGGAACTTTTACATGATTGAAAACTTCGAGAGGAAACACACTCCGTTTTCTGAAATCAACCTGGTGGAGTTAGCAACTGGAGGGCACCTACGGCGTCCCAAAGTCCTGGATTGATGTGTTCTCCTTCTGTCCAACTGCGTGCAGTGCTTTTTACCTGGAGTGAATTGACAATGCACTTGGTTCACACCCCCAGAAACAAGAATACACCTCCTGCATTTATAACTGTTTGTTCTGTATTTGTGCACAGGGCATGGGCTTGTGTCAGCTTCCAGGGGTGAAAACTGACCACAAAAGTCCTGGGTGTGCCCAAATTCACAATGAGTGCATGTCACTGTGCAATCGTCTCGGATCAATTTGCAGACGCAATTTCACAAGCATGTCAACTTGAGAGTGCAACACTGGGCTCACAAAACTCCACGAGCATCGATCTCCAACAGGCCCCTCTCGTCACATTTAGATCTACGTTCTCTCATGCATGTAATTGATAAATGTTATTCACGTGTTCATGAAGCGTTCGATCGTTTAGGATCAATCCGTCCGACTGTGGAGCAAGCAGCGCATGTTGATCCAGGTCCCAGTCCTTCCAGAGCCAGCAACACGGAAACATGTTTGTACCAAGAAAAAGTTGGTTTCCATCAGACACCGAACCTGCTCAAATATTCGCTGTCCACTACTCTTGTCTGTTTCTTGGTCATTCTGCCAGTGCGTGTGTCTCTGTCTCTACCAGAAAGAATGTCTGCAGTGAGGATGCAGCAATTGGTTGGTGGGGCCCAGTCACCAGTGCTGGGGGTTCCCAACTTCAACAATATTTTCGCGCAAAAATTTGACGGTGCACAAAAGGGGAGCGATGGACAGGGTTCTCATACAAAAGTGATTCCTGTGAAACCACAGAACTTTTCAAGACCTGGGGCCGAGAAGAGAGTTGTGCGATTGGAGAGCAACCCAATCAAATGACGAGAGAACGTACGACAAGTTGTGTGACTGCAGAGTTGTTGAAAAATCAGCAGGCTGCAGGCTTAGCTCCAATCCGCTTTTGGTCGCAGAATGTAGCAGTTCCATGAAAGGTTGCGATTGTTATTCTGGTTCCACGTGTTGGTGAATATTGCTGGGTTTCATCCGGGACATCGCATTTGAACACGACCAGGAAGGGACTTCCTCACAATTTTGCTCGGGGCCAAGAAGCTGAAATGACTGCTGCAGACAAATTGAAGAGACTCCACGGACAAGCCACACTGTACGTCTCTTTCACTTCGCACTTCCAAAACCTTGTGGCACAAATGTCCAAACGCTCGAAGCTATTCAGAGCGGTTCCATGTTCCTGCATTGTGAAGCCACGGGGCCCGTGAATCAATAGGTGACAGTGAGCACTGCATTCGTGAAGTTGTTCAGTCTCCAGCGAAGCTACATCCCGCCTCACCTGCCCAGAGTTCACTGTGGGCACCGCTTCCAAAGGTGTTGCGGGCTCCACATGTGCAGAGCATGGGCCCTGTCCGAGGGTGTAGTGTCGAGTGAAACTGACGCGTGCAGTGCAGGACCTCAGGAAAAGAACAGGATGAAAAGGAGGGGAGAAAACTGGCGTACAAAACGGCTTTCAGAGTGTGGATTCGCTCGGAGACAGAGGCCCGTCCACGAAAGAAAATCTTTTTGAACAAAGTAATGTTGACTTCGCCGTTGCTCTGAATGGTGGAACCTTTCTGCGGGAGTGTTCAACGCTGCCATAAAAGCTGGAGTTAAATGTGTGGATGCAGCACACAATACGTAGCTGTGTGTGGAACTACGGAGCAGAGTGCTTTCTGTTTGCCAGAGATTGATCAGATACACACGGCGCGCATCGCGTGTAGAAATTGCACGCGAGAAATGGCTCTGTGAGGAAATGGAATAGCTGCACGATGCCACCACATTGTTCTCTCGATGATCCAAACGTTACAATGGAACCACCCTTTTCGTACAGAGTCTGGATTTTACACGGCTGAGTCCCGGGGAAAAGGAGCTAATTGTCTGTGTGTCTGCACGTCTCGGAAGGCCAATTGCCATTCCCGTCGCAGTTCGCAGGTGAGCTTGAATTCCCTTCGACTTTTCTGTCTGGTGGGCTTGGCCACAACAAACCTCAAAAACCTTGAAACTCCAAGCGGAAGGTTGGCACTGAACTGGTGGGATCTTCACTGTGTCGTAATCACCAATTGTCATGATGATTCGCTGCTTGTAAGGCAAATGAAATGCGTGGAAACCAAAGGTTGCGACAATGGTTTTTCTTCACACACCATGGCATCGGTCACAACTTGTGCTTCGTGGCAACACGTCACAAAACCTGGATCCGCCTTGTCGGGGTATTCAATGGCAATGGGCGCTCGTACAGATCTGATCGGATCCTGGTCATTTATCGAACCACGATCAGCGTGTTCTCTGTTTATCCATTGATTCTGTGCTCAGCATCAGCTGAACTCACCGCGTCACATCGCAACGTTCACAAGATGAGTATTCTCTGCTGTGCTGTCAAAGCGAGCACATAGACGTCAGTTGTGTGACAGCTCCGTCAAAGCATTCATTCGCACAGCAAGCAAATTGCGCCAGACTCATTGACGCGCAGCCATGTTGACAGACGCTATCCTCCACACCGTTTCGCCAGAACGTGCCAAGCAGAGCGATCCTCTTGGTATTTTCCTATCACTCGCGCACTTTCAGTGTCGGGGGTGCGAATGTCCACACCGGCAGCCCTGCTGCAGGCTCGAGACATGCAGGATGTCGAGCTTCCCAGACTTGTTTTGTGGAGAGTCGTTGTTCTGCAGTTGGTTGTGTGTGGGAGGAAAAAGCCCATTAACTCATCAAAAGTGTATTTCTGCTTTTGTACCGATGGATCAACTGATTTTCTGCACGTTCGCTCACTGGATTGACTTTGTCACAATTGTGCAACCACAACGTCGAGTTCGAGCTGTTGGCGCCTGTGCTTCGTCTTCCGATGAACACGAGTCGCGGACCTGCTGACGCAAACCAGATCTCATTGGCGTCAAATGTCGAAGGAAATTGTTGCGCTCACAACATCCTACTCCATTCCAGTTCGGAGCGTCGGAGCATCCTTTCCAACGGAGCCCCAGCCCCACCTGTGTCATGGGTTTGTCACTTTGGATTCTGATTGGTGATTTCCAAGAAACGGGGAGTGTTTGTCACAACCTTGAGAACACAACTTCTGGCAGGCGGAGCGAAAATGGACTTTTTGACATCAAAAAATGTGGCTGAGGCTGCATGCACTCAGAGAGTGCAGGTTGCAGGTCAGCCACATTTGCAGAGACCTTGTTATCTCTTTTCGCTTTTGCTTTGTGGGCTTATCTCGACGTGAATCCGTGTTTGCTGCACGCGACGGAAGCAGATCGAAAGGCACAATCGCTGTGTGGGCAAGCTGGGGCTCCAGTCGGAGCTCCAGACGCTTTTTTCTGGGAAACTGAACGCACGAATTTCACAGCAGAGGAATGCCAGCAAGAGAGCACTTTCACTTCAAAATTAATGTGGCCTGTGAAATGTGAATTTTTGCACAGAGAGTTAGCATCACAACAAGCTGTTTGCAAAAATGAGCACTCGTATTTCTTGTACATACGCGCGCGTCATAAATTTGCTTCTCTGTCGTGGCCGATAAAAGAGGAGGTGCCATTTACCAGATTGGCGCGGCGACCTTTTCCGTGTTTGAGATTAGGATACAAAGGCGAATGCAGAGAGAATGCGCTGGGAGCAGGTTGTGGAACCGCGTGCTGGGAAGATACAAGGGCGGAACACAAGATGCCCAGGAGGCGCTCAACTCACACCCACACTCAGGATTTATCTTTGGCTGCGTCAATTCAAAGAGTTGCCTTGAGACTTGTCTCAACCGTCGCATTTGAGAATGTTGAGCACCTTCCCACAGCCCACTCGCACCTGTGTCCACCTGTCACTGATTCTATGCGTTCCGAGGCGATTGAAATGCTTCGACATCAGAGGTCTGCAGAAGAGTTCATTCAGAGGAAGATTACCAGTGTCGAGAAAAGAGCGTACCTGTACAAATGTAGGCTCTCAGCTGTCCTGGTCCAGACAACAAATGCACAAGCATGACTTGAACTTGTACGTCACGAGAGACTTTCTCTGCAACCACACACCAAAACAGCAACACCAGAAGTTGCAGAACCCAGAGTGTCAGTGAAGTGGACAGGCTCAAATTCTTTCTCAATCACCCATTGCAGCGATATAACCTTCAAAATTTTTCTTCGTAGAGGCGGAAATAGCGCAATGGCAATCAAATTTACCATTGGACAGACAGGCCTCTGATCCAAATCAATATTTCTACTTACTTCCATCCAAATCTTCTACATCATGTAACAAGTCTCGACTCTATATCTGAACGGTCATTAAATATTCAGCGGCCAGGTATGGATCTTTCTGGGGCGAGTGCTAATTTAATCAAACTGTCAGCATGTGATGTGGACGGCATGCCAGCACCGATGGTGTTTGCACATGTGAGTGGAACCGGCGGACGGACGGACGGACGAACGGACACAGCGTTTCGAGATCTATGAGCGACGTCGCTCACACTAGAATCTCCCTTCAGCCACTCTAACGCGCACACACATGCACACACACACACACACACACACACACACACACACACACACACACACACAACCACACGTCAACAGCAGCAGCAGCAGCAGCAGCAGCAGCAGCAAATTAGAACACGCCTGAAAAAATGTTTGTGCTTTTCGTGGTGGGGATGGCCTCACAACGGCGGTCTCAGCCTGCTTTCGACGAAACTTTAGAACCGTGCACATAGGCAGACAGACAGACAGACAGACAGACAGACAGACAGACACACACACACACACACACACACACACACATACACAATATGCACAACTGCAACGATCTGACACCTGGACCAGGGGCCGCAGGGTGTTGCTCTGTCACGAGAACATTGCTGTTTATGCGTATACGATTCGTCGCACTCAGGCTCCCACAGAGGTCATCATCTGCTCTATGAGTTTTCCGCTAAAAAAACTGCACGCAGCAACACATTAAAGCAAATTGACGTGAGATTGAGAGCTACGGTTTCCTTCATGTCCACAGCTCTGCTTTGTATCGGTGTTGATCGGAACTCAATGGAAACAGTGGTCAGTGGGGCGGGGCGCAGCAGCGGAGGCGCAGCTACTCTGATGAGTGAGGTCATCTGGTCAATTGAAGCAATCGCCTGAAAATTGTGTTTTCATCAACGGACCGTTTTCCATTGAGTCGCCGGGACTCAGGACATCAGGAGACTGCGTGATGTGTCAGTGGCTTCGGACAATGCAGCACAAGAAGCAAGGGAGCAAGTCAAATTCAAAACCTGACCCGCGACTGCCTGAATCTTTCTCGCTCTCTCACACGCGTAAACTTTTTTCTCTTGTTTATCTGTTGGTCGTGCAACCGGAGCTTCGGTCGACAAGGTTTCACATTGAACACAGCTCTTTGATGACGATGACCAGTCACACGATGTAGCGCGCAAAACTTTAATATAAACGCAGAACATTGATTGTTATGCAGTGATTTTCCACAAACCACGTTGGTTGTCTGTGTCCTGCGTTCTGCTGCTGCAAAAACTTTCCAGTGCCAAGTTTCAGAATTATCGTTGATCGCGTCTCAATGAAGGTCCAGAGACGACGGCATCCAAAGCGTCCTTCAAAAATGATCCGATCTACCTGGCTTCAAACTGTAAATCACTTCACACAATGACTGACAGTGCTTTTCACCACATTCGGGCTTTCATTCAAACGGCTCAAAACGGAGATTTGCGAACGTTTAGTGAGATGAAGCGGCTTCAGCTGGATTAGTGCGGTAGATCTGTCTTCCTTACGGGGCCGCCATCAGGAGCCTATTGTGCTAGAATTAAGTTTTCCCCATTAAAAATACATCACGCTGAGAGGCCCGCTTCAGAGCTTGGCTGAGTCAAACGAGGGTTTCTCGGTTGGCCCAAGTTGACAGCACGATTTTCCAGTGCCGGAAACAGATTCCGAAAAAGGCCGCTTCCTGGATGCGCCACAGATATCAGTGCGTATAGTGAGTGTTCTCGATCGAAGCTGCAGTGGGATCTCTCAACACAACTGAAATAAAAGCCTCTTTGGGTGCTTGTGTCGTGATGGGCCAATTTGTGCGGAGCGAATTGTTTGGTCTCGGGAAACAAAGACCTCAGCGAAAATGTTTTTCGTTCGGAACAAAGCACACAGGGACGTACAGACCACTTTTGTGTTTCTCGCTCTCAACGGAGAAACCAGTGACCTGGTGAAAAGAGAATCTCTCCTTCTGATGTTGTGGTCTCTGGAACATCAAAGGTCACCTGACTTCCTCTTCAATGCAAAACATTCTGGCATCCTGTGACTGCTCCATGCATGGTGACAGCATTTGAAATCATGCACAATTGTCATAAATTTCTCGCCCTCGGAAACCAGAACTGAAGCTTTGTCTGTTCCAGCACAGGTTTCTGTGGATGTCTCACCCAAAACTAGGGAGCGATTACGAGTATTTGAGTGAATCCTACGTTGAACAAGTTGGCTTCAATAGAGGAGCATTTCTTTTCTGAATTGCTGATGTCAAGTACACAACGTGGTGTTTTGAGCGCTCACTGCAACTGGAAAAGCAGCAAGAAAGGGTGTGTGTGTGGGGGGGGGGGGTGCTGTCCTGCAACACTCACAGCCATAAAGGATCCAAACTGGTGTACCGTTGACCAGGGGAAGGTTCAAATTCAAATACTCTCGAAATCCTGAAAACTTGCTCGAAAAGCTTCGAAATCCCGTTGATTTGATCTCCCCAGTGTGTGCTCGTTCAAGACGAGAGTTGAACTGCAAGGACGGCGCAGTCAGCTTCTGCTCTTGCATTGTTCAAGTTGATGTGCGACCGTTTGTGCAGGCCATCGTCATTTGGGCCTTCTATTCAAAAACAACAATTGAGCCATTTGCCTCGATTACGGCTGTTCGGAGTTCTTTCTGCCTCTGAGCCCAACTCATCGTGTCGGACAAAAAGCTGGCGTGTCAGACTCGGAACGCAGTGCGATGGGCTGCCGAATACCGCGGGAGGCACATGTTCCTTCGACTGAGAGGCGTGCACTTTGAGGAACAGAGGAAGAGCCTGTGCGCAGACAACGACTGATAACACAAACCCAAAAATAGAACAACGCCAGACAGACGTCAAAGGAGGGTTCTCTTGACACGGACAGTGAGAGGGGACACGAAGAGTGAAGGACAACGTGCGTGAGTGTCTCAATCAGTGAGTGCTGGAGTGAGTGAGTGACTGTAAGTGGGTCTGTTGGTCTCTCAGTGAGGGACGAACAAAGCTGCAATCGCCCAGTCAGTCGGTCGTTACATTTTCAGCTCTCTTTCAGATCCAACCAGCTTGCAACAATAACAGAGCACGAAATGTTCATTGAGCGTTTGACTGGTGCTGGTTGCTTCCAACGCAACAAAACAATAAATTAATGCAGGATTGTTTTCATTAGCATTCGCACGAAAGCCCAGCGGTGCCAGCACGGAGAGCTTTTCACGTAATCAGGGCTCTGTGGGGCCATTAGAAATTGTACTCTGTCCCAACACCACAACACACATGTATGTCTGCAAATGGTGCGAAACTAAACCCTGGGCTTTTTGGTATGCTCGTACAAAGCAAAGGACATTTCCCAAAAGGAGGGAATTCCAGTCTTCCCGGTGGAGGAAAATCCCAGCTTTGACTGCAGAGGCCCAAACTGAACACCGAAAATTCAGAGTAACAACGGTGAACCCAAGTTCCGTGCTCAAAGTACGAAGGTCTATGCACATGTACGTGGACGCTTCGTCCGAACACTGCAAAACCCCTCGAACCATTCCTGTCTTCAGAGAAACAGACGCAATGAAGCATTCTGACCCGAGACCTGAAAGCATCATGCCCATGAAGTCAATCGGCACAAGACACCAAACACACCATCTTCAGGCTTTTCTGTCTCCACTCCACGGTCACCTGTCGGAAGGGATGCTCATCTCACTGAAACTTATAAAAATGACACAACGCTCAGATAAAAATTGCCATGGCTGAAACTCTTTCTGACACAGGTCACCTTGCTCCTTCACTGAGAAAAGGGCAACAAGGACATATTTTTAGGTGCGTGTGTGGCTTGCACTAACTCAAGCAGTATATACTGTCCAACAATTTCACGATCAGGTGGTCGTCAGTGAGGAAAGCACAGAAGACACCCAAATACCGTTGTGTCATGCAAAGCAGAAATCCAGGGCACGAGAGACAACAGCGGACGTGGATCAGTGAAACAGAGAGCAGAGGAGTTGACGAACGTCTGGTTCTGCGCTTGCAACACTTTGTCACCACACGAGAAGCTTGAATTTCCCGACAAACGAATTGTACAAACAGCCCAGAGGGACACGGCGCAGGAAGTCAACCAACCAGAAGACCGCGTCTCCAGAGATCAATGCTGCTTGACATTCAAATGGAAAAAGAATCTCAAAAAGAATCTTCAAAAAGAATCCACTTTCGTTCAAGGATCAACGCACACTTGTGTGCAGGTGACAGAGAAAACAGGAGCTAGGTACCCAAACCAGCTTGTCCGTTTCAAATTTTCGGCGGAACATTTGTTTCAAGTGGACGTTTTGACTGGGCCTTACGGCGGCCGCCCACTCGACCGTGTAGCGGTGAGTCTCACAGGTATCAAGAGGAAACAAGAAGTCTTTGCAACGTTGCAGCGGCTCATCCCATGTCCTCCGCCAAGGGCACCACCGGACAAGCAATTCATATTGCTCGAAAAGTTTTGGACTCTTGATCACGTGAAGGTGAACCAAAACCTGGCTCCTTTTGTAAGCAGTTCCAAGATTTTCATCCTCAAAATTGTCAACTTTTCCGAAGAACGCGCAGGTTTGGCAATTCAGAGAAAAAACCTGTGGATAAATAAATTCGCAGCCTTGGTTTTTCTTGTCTTCGAGCTTCACCACAGCCCATCCTGACTTGGTTCCACAGATTCAATGTTAATGAAGTTAATTGACTTGAATCTCAGAGGAAAGCACACAAAGAAGTGCAGAGGGCAAATTATGATTGACGTCCCTGATGGGATTTGTCTGAGCCAAGCTCCCACGCTCCTCGTGTCCGCCACTTCTTTGAACAAACCGAACGCCTTGCGGTGTTCGCACACCGGGACGGCAGTGCAGTCCCTACAGAGGTTTCTTTGGATGCCGAGGTGCGTGTGAAGATGCAAACGTTTCCTTTTCCCTCGTCTGTGAGGTTCCAGTCTGAAAGCGTCCTTCCAAACAGTCTGTTCTGTCCAAGAAAGTGTCTGTTTTCTCAGCACTCGACGGACATGGCTGCCTGAACGAGTTGAGTGGACACAACAGTGCAGACTGCGTGCGCTTCTTGTGCGAACAAAGCAAACCGCCACTTCAGCCACAGAAGACAGTGGAGAGCAGAACGTTGACCTGAGACATAAATCATGCAGTGAGGTGTGCGAATCAGCAGCTCATTGGGCTTTGTCAGTTTTCGACGACGGCGGCCATTGAACACCTGCGTCTTCCATTTGCAGCAACAACAGTGTCGGCGTGCGAGGCCTGCAGCGCCTTCGTCCGCGTCAATGGGACAGACGCCAACAACCAGTTGTGCGAGCGAGCGAATGGCGGTGCGATGTGCTGCACAGAAAATCAGAATCAGAAACCTCCATTCATGGCTGTCATGCAGCAAAACCCTTTCGAAATTTCGCGGTTCGTACTCTCATTACAGAATCTGACAAGAGAACCGTGTTCCAAGGACGGCGTTGCAATGGCAACGACCATGGTTCGCCTCAACATCGTTTCATCTCTGTCTGAAGAAAGATTGTGTGTTTTCTTTTGCGTGGTCGTCTCTGACTTTGTCTGAATGCCAAGAATGGAAGGTAGCGCGGCGTTGTACGATCTGGGGCGGATCCGAAGCGCGATGATTACATCACGAAAGTGGAAAAAGGGAGCCGGGGCATCTGGGTGAAGACTTGATCTGGATCCAGCGACTGTGAGCGGGATGACGAGGAGGGTGATGAGAGGCACGAGTGAGGAGACCCAGAGTACCAGCAGCAGCGCGTACGATTGAACAAATTGGGACTGGAGGGACCAACGAGGAGGGAGCACGGTGTCGAGAAGCCCTCTTTTGCTGACAGTTGACGTGAAGAGATGATCAAATTGGGCTTCAACAGTACAAATTCAGAGGAGGCGGAAATCTGGCTTCGTTCTCTTGTCCCACGCATTGCAGACCTGCCAGACTTCCCTCGATCTTCCCAGTCAGAATTCGAAGAAAATCCGACTTGAAGGCCTTCGCTCATGGTAAAAGGGGCCTGGAAGGGAAAGTGTTCCACCTTGGGATTCGGGGCCATTTGAATATAAAAAGGAAAGTGAGTGGTTTTACTTGTTGCTTATCAGGGTGAGAAATGACTTTGGTTCTGAGTGAACAAATGTGGCTCCAATTGCTGACACAGGGGACCCGGTCTCATTTAGTCACTCGCGCTTCCTGAGTCGGTTGCGATGAATTGCACATTGCCAACTCGTTGGAAAGTTATTTGTCTGGAGACAACGGCGGATTCAGGAGACACTTGACTCATCAGGTCCTTCAGAACCCTGGGTAGGATACAGTTTGAGGCATCCCGAGTGCAAGGTGCCGTCAGATCGAGCATTGTCGCAAATCTGCGCTGAAAAGGCAAGTCCCTGCAAATGCCTCAGGTCTCGTACGACGTCGTCATCCAGACCAACATCACAAAAACACAGGAGCGCACGTGTGAACAGAAGCCCCTGGTCTGAAGACAGATAAGGGAAGTCCCAAGCCACATTTATGGATGTTTCTGAAGGTTGGTTGTTTCTTGTTGGAAATGTCTTGGAGCCAGCAACAAACCCAACAACAAAGGGCAGGAACACGCTTTTCTATGTTATGAAGAAACATCTTGCGTGTTGCATTGCGTGTCACATGCAAAATGCTGATGACTTCTTCAGTATCAGGTGCCCTTCAGGTATCTTTGAAGACTTCACTGTGACGAACTTTTGGTGGCGGTGGCTTTTCAAGATACTCTTTGTGAGGCTTTCACCGCTTTCCAAGCCGACATCCCATGGGAACCGATTTGAGCTTGGCAAATTTGACAAGCAAGCATACAGAAAATATTGTATACCTCCAGCACAACAAAAGGGGTAATTTTCTATCAGGGACTCCACCCCTGGATCGACCCCTGGGAATGGGTGCCGAAGATCTGCAGGAGTCTCAGAAACATGAAGGCTCCCTCCGCCTGGACAATGGCCTGGCCGGTCTCGGTGCCCAGCGGCGTGAACAAAATGGTCTCCCTCCCCAAACCAATTACACAGTCGAGCAGCGAGAAATGCTTGAAGCTGGGTGCACCTGAAGCTCTTTGCAGCACGCATCTATCAAGTTGTGTTGGATTCACCACTGGGGGCTTCAAGCTGTGGTCAAATTTCGTCCGTGCCACGTGCCCAAGTTTCAAGTCACATGGGAAGAACCACACATGTGAAAATTAGGACCTTTTGAGAGGCACGACACACCCCGCGGTGTTGTTGCTTGGTGCAGGCAGACTGTTGATTCGGAGGGAGAACCGAACGCGACATGGGCGTCAGGCAGAACCAGTGGTGACTTGAGGCGAGACGGGACGTGGTTGGTTGGAGCGAATCGAATTGAGCTGGAATCCGAAGGGCCACCTTGGAGTCGTTGCGAAGCTGATCATCATCTTCACTTCAATCAATGAAACGTGACAAAGTGAACGAATTGAAGGCATCGCCAATTGTCATCAGGGTCATGTCAGCTTCTTTTCGTTCTCACCTCGCGACAAGACCGGCCTGCAAAAAAGTCATTCCGCAGCTGTTTCCCAACTAGGAACAAACTATCTCACAAACGTAAACATTTGTCTTTTCCTGCCAAAATGCATTCCATTCTCTTGGTATCACCAGCATTTTCAGTCCAGAGTTTCAGATGTCTTCCATCATTGTGGGAAAAGCCTTTAATTTCCAATCCACGGGCTGAAAGGAAGTCCCACAAAAGAAATCTCGGCAGTTGTGAGCAGAACGCTCAGGTGAGTCGCGGATCGACTGGAACGTGAACGCGTCTCATTGATCCAGGGCAGGCTTCGAACCAGCAATACAACACACAAACAGTGCTGGAGAACTTTGTCAACACCCCCGCCCCCCGCCGCGGTGCCTCCTCTGGTGATGGGACTTCTTGCAAATTGAAGGAAGCGTTTTATGGCGTCTTGTCACATGAAATGGAGATAAAACGTTTTCTTTTTAATTGACAGTGAACAACAAATGCCATTTTTCTTCGATTTTATCAAGATGTAGAGCTTTTTGCCGTGTGCGAATTGTTCTCAACTGATTGATTGTAGATCTCTGATGCCACTCCGCACCCGAGAAAACGCAGATTGAAGACGAGTTTTATTTCTACGAACACTTTCAAGCTTGAAGCTGGAATAACGACAAAACCCCGATTGCTGTTGGTATCAGCTCAAAGGTTCGTGGTGCTGTGGTTTTTGGCAGGTCAGATCCTGTGTGTTGCAAGGTCGACTCATGTCCAAAGCGGAACCATCCCGCTCGTGCAGAGTCGGGACGCCGTGTGTTGTCAGCTGGTGTCTGTGCGCTGTTGGGACCACAATATCGTTTCAACAGCACAGAAAACCTGTCAAAAAGCCTCACGTTCAGAACGAAGATGGACTACTTTCTTCTGAGAGCCAATTTGAAACAACGACCACATTTCAATCAAAGTGACATTACTTTGCTGGTGAGAGTCAAGTCTTTTCTGATGACTGAATCAGGAGACGTGGGTGTAATCTGGTTTGAAACAGCACAAAATTCTCCGCGAGAAAAAAAGCAATCGTTGTGGACACACTCGGGGCCCTGCAATTGATGATTGCGGTGCGTTTCATTGAATATCCACATTTACACTAAAAATACAATCAAATCCCTCCTGCAACCATGCAATATCTGTTGACATTGGCAATCAACTTCACATGGAATCTGAATGCAAATGCGCATGAGGACCTGCTGTGTGAGTACACAGTACACCGCACGCTTCGTTCGTTGTACAGCACATTCTGCATTGACTTTTTCAAAAGGGACAAATCCAGATTGTGTCGGGATCCCGGGATCCCTCACGATCACTCAAGTCGCAGAATTAAGCAACAAAACTTTAACAAGTCCAAGTTCCTGAAACTCAAAAGACCCATCTGCAATAACGTGGAAGTGAAGGGCAAAAGAGGAGAAGCAGACCTCTGAGCTCAATGGCTCCAGACCCGCCCGAGGTTTGTTTGGTGGGGATGAGGAACCAGACTTGACCAAATGATTCAAGCCAAAACCAAAGCAGAACCTCTTCACAGAACAAGTCACGCCCCGCCAATTATTTCCACTCCAGTACCAAGGGTCAGATTCCGAAGGCTTTGTCGTCAGCCCCTCTGATGCGACAAACTCAAGTAGCGTCATGGAATCTGCAGAACAAGAAATCCATTCAGACTTCACTACCAGATCTTTCTGTCCCCCAAACCATGGTCAGTTTGTGCACTGTGAACGTTTCTCAGAGGTTGTATTCAGCCAGCCAGCACGAGATGCAAGAGCCATTCGACAGACTTCCAGGATGAGAACACAAGGAATTGGTAAACGTTTGCACGTTCTGGTGGCTGTGATTGGCGTTTTCCCCACAGAAAACCCATAACAACAGGCAGTGTTTCTTTTACCGATGTGCCATTTTCGCAGATACCTCAAAGGCAGAGTTACACCTGACTCACCCGAGGGGAGTAACCTTTTGTTGCGTGCGGGGGTGTTGGGCCAAAATGGGGGTTCACAGCAGAGGTTCATTTGTAGTGGAGATCGCAACGTGCCAAGGATCCTTGACGGATCTGAACCAAAGAACAAAAGCCTTGACCAGATCCGGATTCTCGTTTTGTCATCCCCACAGCTGGATCTGCTCCAGCCTTTCATTCAGTCTCTTTGTTGTGCAGGAATAATGAGTATTGAGCGATCAGTGCGAAACACGCGATTACACGCCGATTTGCATGTCGGTCGACGTATTGCGTGAATTGGTCCGCACAATCCAGGCGAACAACCAGCGCTCTGAAAAATCTCACGTTTCAGGAAAACAGACGGACTCAACAAGTGAGGGCGCAGTATCGCATTTTCCCAGGAGATCTTGTCTCTACAGACAGACAGACAGACAGACAGACAGACAGACAGACAGACAGACAGAAAGAAAGACAGAAAGACAGAAAGACAGAAAGACAGAAAGACAGAAAGACAGAAAGACAGAAAGACAGAAAGACAGAAAGACAGAAAGACAGAAAGACAGAAAGACAG
>JAAUXT010106179.1_pt1 | contig 14816 bp, 13 predicted proteins | sample 7278171 | NCBI WGS metagenome assembly JAAUXT01 (sample SAMN14350112, study PRJNA611818) | marine sediment metagenome | isolation source: surface marine sediment (1.8m) | place: French Polynesia: Moorea | collected 2018-08 | reverse complement strand
TGATTGCTCTAGAAACTGTTGGAGTTCAATAACTGAGAGAGTTCATTCCTGGATAAACTTGAACAGCAGATCAAAGGCCCCAGCGTTCAAGAAACTGCGAGCGTGGTATATGAGTAATGGCTGGGTTCACTTGTGTTACAGCACGCATTCTGTCCCAGCACACCAGGCAGGTTCGCTCGAGTCGGTCACAAACCTGCGTCCCTGAGGCTGGGTTCACAATGCATGCGTCACAGAATGCATCTCACCAGACCAGTCGGTTCACAGCACTTAGGTGGGGTTCACACCTGATATGTGGGTTCATCCAAGCTGAGTTCACTCAGATGAATTGGTTCACACAGGATAATTTCACACCAGATGTGTGGGTTCACACAACCAGGATCCACACCTGAGATATGTGGGTTCACCTTTTGGTTTGTCCGACAAACAACCCAAAGCGCGGAGGGGCTTTTGTATTGGGGTCGTCAGCATCAAATTATACCGACGGCAAGTGTGTGATGCTGACATCAAAAATACCAACATGGAAAACCTGACGCTGCATGGGCGTCAAAATGACGGTGCAAGCGCCTCTCATTGTGTCGACCCAAAATTTGACGCTGGCGTCAACTTTACATCTCTGTCTGTTGGCGCATTCGGTGTGAATCAGACCTTCACTGATGATGATCAACTGCGGTGATTCAGCCAAAAGAGGACTTTTTTACTTCCTCAATGGCGCACGACTCAGGGCGCGATGAGTTGTGGGGTTTTGGGGCGCAGTGATCACTTCCTTGTCAGTTGGATCTTTCTGGTAATGACAGGTTTCACAATAGGCAGGTTCGGCAAACATGAAACGTGGACGTAGGCGTTGAATCTCACCCTGCAGGGCAGACTAGGCACAACAAATTCTTTATGCTACCATTTGTCACCAGACCTATTTGTTTCTGATTGCAAAGAGACTTTCATTTTGATATTATTGAGTAAAAAAATGCACAATATTTGACAGAACATCATATGTTTTTCATCCAAAAAGGAGTACTTTGTGGTGTATTTGTCCCCATGGGGTGAAATGCTACACATACGTTCACGCAAACATCTATGTTTCGTGTTTGCCGAACCTGCCAAAACTGTCTTCACGCTGCGTGCGTTTGTGCGTTTTCCTGAGTGAGTCAATGGGTTCCGCATCCCTTGCAGCCCAATCGGACCCTGCGTTCCAGTGGGTGCTGCGTCCCTGAACTTGTAAGTCAATCTTCCCAGAGCGCGTCACTGGGTGTCTGTTCCCCTGTTCAAGCCAAGTGTTGTACCCGCATGTTTTCTTGGTGCAGACTGGCCAATAGACTTCGCTATTGATCATGAAAAGTTCCACTGTTTTCTGATACATACAAGTCAACGTGTGCAGTTTCCCATGTCTGTTTCTGCATGGTTGACTGTGCTCCTGTACAACCAAGTTAGTCAGTGCTGTGTCCTGTCCCGAGCAATTTTCAATGCTTCAATATCCGTGTCCACCACACAAAGAAAAGACGCGTCGGCTTTGTCTTTGCAGCTGAGGTCTCCAGTGGCGCGAGTTTCACCCACTCACCTCGAGTGTTTCAGGGTGAGGAGGATCCTCTGCGTGAGAGTGATGGCAGCGGAGACGCTGGTTCGTTTCGTGGTGCTGAGCTTCCTCCTCTCCTCGAGAACAGGTCCGTGTGTGTGTGTGTGTGTGTGTGTGTGTGTGTGTGTGTGTGTGCGTGTGTGTGTGCAATCTTTGTGTCTGTGTGTGTGTGTTTTGATCTACGTGTGTGCGTGTGTGTAGATCTACGTGTGTGCGTGTGCGTGTGTGGCTGTCAACAGACGTGAGTGAATCTGGGTGGGGCGCGAGCCTCACCTGCTAAAGTCTAGTTTCACGGCAGAAAGGACAAATATCGCGATTGGTTTTCCAAACGGCCGTGTTCCACTTGCTCGTGCGACAAGTCCCCTGCCACCCTGTCGGCGACATTGCGAGACAAAGCCCCAGGATTAGAGTCAGGCGAAATCACAAGTTCTCGGCTTGCTGCACGCGTAAAAGGAACACAGCCAACAATGCGTGGGTCCGAGTCCCTGGATTGGGTGGACAGCGTCACGAACAAAGCTTTTCCCACAGTTGCTGGACAGTCGTACACCACGACCGCCGTGCTCCCCACGGCCGTCACGGCGGGTGCTGCTGGAACTCTGAGATACGACACGGTGAGTACCAACTTCCTGTGATGGCGTTGGGTGAGAAGCGAAGGGCAGGGGCGGGATTTGGTGGAGGAGGCCAAAACTCATCTCATCCATCAGGAGGGGGATTCTTGCAACGTCATCACGACAGTCCAGAAGAAACAATGTGCAAACTGTCTGCATTGATTCACAGTTGGGGAGGTGGGGCACAAGACATCCAGAAACTAGACACTTGTGTTTTGGTTTGTTCATGAACCTGTGTTGATGATTTGGAATCATTTTCCCCACAGTTCGAGGTGGTGTACACCCAGGCAACGACGAGGCAGATCGTCCTCAGTGTGACGAACGGACAGTACGCCATCCTTCGAACCGGAATGCAGGATGGTGCCTGTGGCTCAATAAGCAATGCTGCGCAGGCAATTACTTTGATCACTGGTGGTAACCCGAGGTGTGACTTCAACACCAACTTCTGTCCTGGCATCACCAATGACAGGTGTCGAGACAGCAGTGGAATCAACTTCGTGAGGGCTACAGCACCAGGTGAGTGTGGTCTTCTTGAAGACATTTTTGTTTGACTGGTTCAAGTTCTCTTGGAAAAACAAGTCCACCATTCACCAAATATTCCCTTGTTATTTCCAGATCGCCTGATGGTCAACACCCCAGGAGCCGGAAACACTGCCAGGCTCTTCTTCAGTTTACCCAGAACTGGAGGCATGGCTACGAACCCAGGACCCGTCTGCCTCGTGGTGGAGACAGACACCGCGCTGAATGTGCCTGCTGGATCTGCGACCGCGTCAAATTACGACCCAGGTGAGAATCTTCACACTTGTGTAGGTTTTGCGTGTCCTGTCTTCAGACCACATTCCTTTTCAACGTTACCGACACAAGGGATACTCTGGATGACAGGAGTGTTACACAGAAGCAGGTTGTTGAATCTGTTTTGAACAGTAACATTTTGAAATGCAGTGCATCCTTCCCGAGCTCATCTCTCGCAACTCCAAAATAGAGGTGAGGGGGGGGGGGCAGAACACATCCAACCTCAGCACGTCTGAAAACTGAGCCCTGTGTGCACCTATATGCAAGCGCAAAAATCGTGTGCTGGGGGGGGTTGCCACGGGTCTTCTGTGTCCGCCAGGGCTCCTGCTTCCCTGTGCGGCTGTCGCGCCTCGCGCTCCGTTGATATGTCTATTCCTGGCCGCTGTTGAGACGTCACGGCTCTGCAAGAACTCATTTCAGGCGGAAACGTTTTTGCCCTCAGTGGGCAAGTCTGATATCAACGCCTTCCCCTTTGACACGAGACTGGGTTGTTTTCCAAGGAGGGTGGGTACAGACAGAAAGGGGCTTGCCCCCCCCCCAAACATCTGAAAATTACCACAACACCTCGTAGGAGTCTCCCCCCAGCCACTCCCCACGCTTGATGTGATGTGTCATGTGAGGTTTGCTCCAGAGCAGCAAATGAGGGTTGTTTTTGTACCTCGCGGTAAAATTCTGCTTTCTCTGTCAGCTCATGACCTGGACGCCACTGCCTACCGGGATGTCTGAGCTCTACGCAGTCAGTGTGCTCGTTGTTGTTTCACGTTCACCTGTTTGTCCTTCCCTATCAGCTCATGACCTGGACGCCCCGCTGCCCGCCGGGATGCCCGAACTCTACTTCGCAGGGTTCGACAACAGGGACGAGTACTGGACTGTGCTGCGTGAGTATCTCTTCTCACCCAGTCTGAGATACTGGACGGTGTTGATTCACAGACAGATTTTTTCTGAGTGTTTGTTTTTCTTTTGCCTGCCAAGATTTGGGCAAGGCAAGATGTCCAGCAAAACGACAAGATGTACGAGTACAAGATGTCGGCAAACCGAAAACCAGATTCTGTCACCTGGAAGAACTGTTTCCCAGACTGGGGACCAGACTCTTTGTTTGTTTTGTTCTCTAAGATCTGTAAGAAAAGAACGGTACTCACATTCTCTACCTATTATTTCTCAGCGGTTGGGGAGCACCAGTTCTTTGACTGTATGACCACTGCTGCCGACCAGACTCTTGGAAATGGTGAGTGGAAGGCAGAAGATGTGTGACAGAACCAACCCATCTCTGTGACTGTCCCTTGGATGTTGACAGACATTCCGGAGCACTTTTGTCGTTTGTTTGAATGTACTCGTACACGGGCACTTCATGATCTACATGATCTTGCAAGTGTTTCAGGTTCGAGTAACTTTTGGCTTCATGGTCAGCAGAATCCTTGAGCCGCGCATCTGTGTCAGAAGCTTTTCGTTGCTCAGTAGACAGCAGGGGCAGATCTAGTATCAGTTCGACCCTGGGTTGGAGTGGGTGAGGTGGGCGAAGGCAGCTGGGCTCATTGGGCCGGAACCGAGCACACGGATTGGTCACAATTGAGAACCAATTTTTGACTGATTCAGGTGGCTACCTGCGTCCTGGTGTTGATTTCAACAACGCGGCCATCAACCCTGTGAACAACGCCTTCATCTACAGTCCGGCCGTGGCGGGCAACGCTGCTCCCGGAGTGTGAGTACTGCAGAGAGAGAGAGAGAGGGAGAGAGAGAGAGAGGGAGAGAGAGAGAGAGAGAGAGAGAGAGAGAGTGTGTGTGTGTGTGTGTGTGTGTACACCCCAGCTCGGCGAATCCAGGAGTTTTCACAGCCCTTTTCCAAATCAGGCAATTAATTCCCTGAGCAGAACCAGAGATTTGTGTACGTTTCTTGAGCACACAAAGTTTTGATAATCTGGGAAAAAGAACAAGTGAACTGAGTGATGTGGGGTTTTCTACAGACATGCAAACTCGCAGAGATAAAGTCTGAGGGTACGTTTCCCGAAGGTTTGACCCCCAGAATCTACACAAAGTCCGCATTTCCTCAACAAACCTTTCAATGTGTTGCCAGTTTGCAAGCGCTCACTTTTACAAATTGAATCTGGTATGAGCACATTCTGAGAGCTGCTGTCTTCAACCTCCGCGTGTCAATTTTGTCATTTTGTCATTTTGATTCTCCTGAGATGAGAAACCAGCTGAGACTCAATCATACCACGACTTCTTCCCGTGTCGTCCTACCACAGATGCCTGTCATATTTCTACCGCTTTGTGAACGGAGACTCCGGGGACTTTGTGCACACCTACAGCGGACCAATCGACTTCGACCCCCAAGCAGGGACGACCACCATGTTGACTCAACATCAGGGGTCCGCTGCTACTGGTGTTGACTGGAGTATTGGCTTTGCCAACAGCCTGTCAGCCACTAACTTTGCTTTCGCCGTGGAAGGTAAATCTTTAATAGAACTACTTCGTGGACAAGTACACTTTCTCACCGATGCACTGTGGTTGTCTGGATTTTGTGCACCTTCCCCACTGGAAAAAAGACACTTCGTTTGTGAAAGAGTGCTGATTCACAATGATCAGGTCACAACCTTCGGCTTGTCATTACAGAAGCAATATCTCAGTGAGTATTCATAGTGGGATTATCTGAACCAGTAAAACTTTTTCACAATCTCTTTTTCTTCTTCAGGCACAACTGACAACAACAACCCGAACGAACAGGTGATCGTGGACAGTCTGCGAGTCTGGACCCAGCTGCCCAACACACTGGGTCTCACAGGAAACCCGACCTCCCTCCCATGTGGTGAGTACTCTTCCCGAGAGAAACATTCAGATTACAACTTGAGTGTGTGCGTTGTGTGTGCGTGTGTGTCACAACACAAACCACCATCACCCACACACACACAGATTTCTCGTGGCAGCCGTTGCAGGTGCACACAGAGGAGCACACACACACACACACACACACACACACACACACACACACACAGTCACCAACCGTCAGCACTGTCAAGCTGAACTTGAGTGTTGCCACTGTGTAGTGGCTCTCTTTTGTTTCAAGTCGAAGGTCAGACTGCTCTGTGGCTGTCCCCACCTCTTGTGTGGGCAAAAGGGGTGATTAAAGTTGAGAAGCCAAGCATTCCCCTCTCCCCTCCCTCCAACAAGGTACTGGGTGGCTGGCACACCCCTTGGTAGAAATCTGGCATATCTTTCTTGCTGGCCACAAACAGTGAAAACAGAGATTCCAAACAGCTTCTCTGGCAGCACACAGCAAAACCCATCTGGTATGAAACTCATCCATTTGGGTTTGAGAACCTCCTCACCAAGATCCACCAACACCGTGCAGTGCCACTCCAATTTCCACTGACTGTCACTCACCGTCAGGAATCAACAAGTGTCAAATCATAGACCTATCACAAGGCAGTGAAACTGTCCCGTTTGTGACTGGCACGTTTTGAGGAACTTGCGCTTGACATCGCAAGAAAATCCCTGATCTCTTTCCCACTTTGCAAAACGAATCTGAAGTTTGGTAGAATTCAGGAATAGTGGCGTGGCACCAGACATTGTGAGCGCTCTTGTCTCGTCTTGCAGGAAACGCCGCTCAGATCTCGCGCCTCTACCTCGTCGGGCTGACGTGTGACTTCGATGACGTGTTCGGAATGTGCCTCTGGCAGAACCTGTTCACCAATGCAGCCACCTGGACGGTCTCAGGAGGTATCCAGCATGTTGATAATGTGCCTGTTTATGCATATGCATAGACACACATGAAAACAAAACACACTCCTGTTGTGTTTTTACAAAGGTGCAATATGAATATGAGAACACAGTCAGACAGCTTAGTTCTGATAAAACTTCCAGCTCGGTGAGTATCCTGTGCAAAAACATGCGACAAATCTTGTGCCAAACTTCATTTTCGTGTCTGCACACTGAAACAGCACAGCAGTTGGTGCCTGAGGTTCGTGGATTGTCCCTCAAACAAAGTCTCCCCATCAAAAAATTTTGGAATTTGTCATTGTCATTGCTTGTTCCAGGGAACCTGCAGACGGCAGGAGGAGCTGGGGACTCGTCCTTCCTTTTCTGGTCCTATGATGTGATGGTGAGTGCAGACGGGGAGATGGACCCCATCCCGCAGCATCGCTGTCTCACCATGACCTTCACTACGACCTCGGCACCGCTAGAGGTCCGGGTCAGGACCAACTGTAAGTAGATCACCAAATGCTTCTATGAGTAGAAGGGCTTGACCATTGGCTGTGAATTTGTCTTCTGTTTGCCTGTAGTGATCTACACATCAGGGACATCTAACACCAGGACAAATGACTTTGGACTGGTAAGGGCTCAGAAGCCTGTTACAGCTGGGTAGGCCACGAAATTACTTGTATGTTCGGTTGAACTGGTGTTGAGGATGTTGGTGTTTCACTCCATTCAGTTTCTAACCGCTGTGGGTGGTGTGTCATTTGTTGACATCAGAACATCGGTGGCTGGCATGACCACCGTGGCTTCAACACGATACGAGATCGACCTCTGTGGTGAGTTTTCTCTTGTATACACCAGAGTCAATGCACTGCTTTCAGTGGATTTCATGGGGGAAACCTCAGTGTTTGGAGTCAAGCCCCTGGACAAAATGTGTTCTTGCTTGACCTGTCATATGCAAAATGTTTCTGCTGGAGCAGGTGTGCCAGGGGGCACACTTCCCATTGACCACGGTGTGGTTGTTTTCAGTCACTTTGTGTGGTGGTTGTGTGTACAGCCTCAACACAGGCAGTCGTCTGTTCTCGTTTCTCTTCACACCGCAGGCTGTGAGTTGGCGGACGCTGGTACCCCTCCCACTCAGAATCTGTGCGGCCTCTGGACAGTGACTGGGTCCACGACCGTTGGTGACGTCACAGCAGGTGAGACATAAAGAGATGGGAACTGGGGAAGTGCTGCAGTTGAGATCAGAGTGTGAGGCAAAACTGGGGAGAATCACAGTGGGTGCAGGGGAGACACGGGGGTCCCAAGTTTGGCATTTTCAAACTTGAAACCATTGTAAACGAACCGCAAGGCCTCATAATATCAAATTGAGAAGACCTGCCGCTAACGTCCAATAAAAAGAAGAAATGTGTGCGCTTTGAGCCCAATGCAAGATTTGGTTCACTGCCTGGACTCCACATGGGGCCGGACGACTTCAGCGTGTGTAACGAAACGTGCGCACCTGATGTGCGCTATGAACAGAAGGGGGTCAGGCCAGGAGAGGCTCAAGCGCCTGCCCTGCCAGGACCTGTCCCACTCATGCATTCGTCATGATAAATTCTACCAGTTTCAGACACTTCAGACACAGGCCACCTTTTTGCACAGACTGTCTTTTCATTGCATTGTGTCAGGTCCCGGAACGAACCCAGCCACCCGGGAGTTCATATGTCTGGACGGAGGAGGCTCGGCCGGTACAATCAGCAGAACCTTCCACCGCACAGGACCCACAGGATCGGGAGGACGCTGCCTCAGGTTTGTATGTGCACACATACATGCGCCCCCCACACACACACACATACACACACACACACACACACACACACACACACACACACCACATTAGTTGTGTTGAACACATTCAAGCTCTCTTCTCTCAAGTCCAATCTCTGATGCCCCTCATGCACTCCACACTACTGTGCCTGTCAGGTTTTGGTATTGTCTTTTGCAGTGTGACTTTTCGGCTGCAGTTGGGTGGGGGAGCGGGATCCGGCCAGGCGACTCACATCCTCAGGGTTCGCCTCAGAGACGGTAAGAAAAACAGTTGTCCAATGCAGGTAAGAGGACAGCCCGAAAATGACATGACTTGGGTATCAAGGAGTGAGAGTTACAGCCCCACAAGCAGTTTCCACAGACACCAATGCCACCCAATTGCCATCAAAACTACAGTGGGAACAATTTGTTTCATTTGGGGCCGTGTGTCTTGTGTGGCAGACGCAAAAAAAAAACACGGTCACTTTCTTGAACTTCAGCAAAATTTACTGTTTGTCCAAATCTCTTCAGGTATAACGAACACTTTTCTCCAGGTGGAACCAACAACATTCTGTACGAGGTGAACGGGGCCCAGATCAATGGTCCAGACTGGTACACGATACTCATCCAGTACGTCTACGATACCAACGAACACACCGTGAGTACCTCATCTGGTATACCTGGACAACTGGTGATCACACAGAACGGGACAGAACCAGAGTTGAGAAATCTTGGTTTCTTTGCAGATCGAGCTGGAGTGGACCTCGAGTGTGGCGGGAAACCAGCTCTGTGTGGACAAGGTGCAACATGCAGAGTCCGCCTGCAGTAAGTCTGTTCTCTTAACAACACTCACTTCCAATGCCATTGTATTTCTTGCTATCCAGAGCTAAGATCTGACTTTGACAAAAGAAATTGTATTCATTGTTCATTGTTTGTCTCCTCACACAGCGAATGTGGGCTGTCCGGCGGGTAACGGCGGCTACACGGGTCCGGTGGCTGGTCCAGCAGGGGGAGCCATGATCTACTACTGCACGCTCTGCGACTACGGTGGGTCCACAAGAGAGGTTCAGCATGGCGCTGTTGGGACAGTTACATGCGGGCTCAACGAATTTCTTGCGTCAATGCATGACAACAGAAATTTTTATACAAGTTTTCACACTATTTTTACACCCAAATATCAGGTGGATCTCTGCTCGGATAAAGTGCTGTGCTTTGCCCCTATTGAACTGCCATGTTGGTGTCCTCAGGCTTCTATTCGACGACGCCCAGCCTGGCGGCGGGAGCGACGTGCACTTCGTGCCCTGCTGGAACCACCGCCTACCTGGGAGCCACCATGGTGGCCCAGTGCACACGTGCGTAGAAAGAAACCCAGGCATCAGGAAAGATTGAGATGGTCACAGAAAATGTACGTTTTGCCATGGCAGGAGTGTACAAGATCTGTTGGCGTCTGCTTCTCGTTTTGTATCTTGTTTGGCCAATCTCAGATGGTGTGCTTTTCCTGTTTATCCTTTTCTGCACAAAAATCTTTGTTTTTGATGTTCACATGTTCACAACGTCATCTCTGTGGAGTTGCTCTGGTGTGTTTACCGGCTCGAACCAGAAAACTACAAATCTGAGGACTGTACTGACGGGTCCTGGAACAGCCCAACGTTCGTCTCGCAGACCCGAGATCTGACAAGCCTCACCGTCAACAAACTTTCAATGGCTGGTGTCAATCGCAATGACTCTGGAGAAAAAAACATGTGGATACTTGAGAGTCAGTGAGCCTGCCCCCCCCCCCCATGAGCACTGAAACTGTCCTCCTTGATGTGGATTGTATCTAATGCTTTCCAGTGGCCTTTTGTCCCCGGGGGTCGGGCACGCCGACCATCATCCCGCCAGCCTGCACCGTGTGCCCTGCCGGAGAAATCAACGAGATGATCGCAGCCACGACGACCTGCATGGCCTGTGCCAATGGCAATCGCGTCACGTTGGGCACCACCTTCGCTGACCACGACAACGATGCCTTGGACTGCCGTAAGAACCTTCTCTATATACGTACGTGCTCACCTTCTCAGATACTGAAGGTGAAGAGCTGTGGCTGCAGAAGCACTTGTCTCTCACTGAGCCAGATGTCTCAGTCTGCTCCAGTTTAGTTGCTTGACTTCATTTCCAAAGTGTCTCAGATTCTCACACCCTGTGCCAAGTGTTCTGTAATCCGGTGGAATCTACTGTTGTTGTGCTGGGGTAAACCAGAAAACAATCCCAGAATCTCACCTTGCACCGTTTTTCACTCTGTATTGTTTATATTTGTGTGAATGTTTCCTGTAGTGTGTAACCTGGGCTTTGAGCCCACGGCAACGGACTCCACCATGTGCATGGCGTGTGCCATCAACACGTACAAAGATACGGTGGGGAACACAGCCTGCCGGACCTGCATCAGCTTCCGACCCAACACAGTCAACCCCAACACCGGCTCTATGGCCAATACTGACTGCGGTGAGACATTCTTAAATGTGAACAAAGTTCTGGTGACAATTACATGATAAATTGTTCAATCTTGTGTTGTTTTGTCAGTCTGTAACCTGGGACACACCCTTGTTGCAACCAGCTGTGCTCAGTGTGCTGTGAATACGTACAAGGATGCGGCAGGAAACCAAGCCTGCACTGACTGCACCACCTTCCGAGCCAACACTGTCAACCCCAACATGGGCTCCACTGCCAACAACGCCTGTGGTGAGACATTCTTTAAACCCACAAAAAGCTGAACAAATTTCTTAATACACATGTGAGTATTTGTTTGACCTGCTGATGTTTTGTCAGTCTGTAACCTGGGACACACCCTTGTTGGAGGAACCAGCTGTGATCAGTGTGCTGTGAATACGTACAAGGATGCCACAGGAAACCAAGCCTGCACTCTCTGCACAATGTTCCGAGCCAACAGTGTCAACCCCATCACCGGCTCCACTGCCAGCTCTGCCTGTGGTGAGTGTCCCATCGAGCTAACGAAACGGTTGTTGCTTCTCTTGCATGCTTCTTGTTCATGTTTTTGTCTTTTGTGACGTTTGCAAATGAACAAACGGGTGACAGTTTGCCACATACGTTCAGTTCTGATGTTTGCAGTATTTGGTTTTGTGTAACAGACAGACAGACAGACAGACAGACAGACACACACACACACACACACACATTACTCAGTGTGAGCACGTGGTGGGAAGGATTCTGGTCGTGGTCGATCTGACTCAGGGAAAGGATTGTGTCCACAGGCTCAACACTGGTGGGGAGGGTACAAAAACAAACAGGGGTGCAATGGCCCCCATGGCGCCATGACAAGCCAAAGACATTCGCGTGTGGATCGACAGATCAAGCAACAACCTGTTTGCTCTTGGCTGTGTGGTTGATATGGTCTCAAGTGTGTGTTCTGAAGAACTTGCCTGTGGTGAGTCCACCCGTGCAAACGAAGCATTGTTGATAAAGAAGGCTTCTGTGGGGTGCTTCTGGTCACGATTTGAGGTGGTTTGAAACAGTGGCTCTTCCAGTTACTCTTTTCGTGCAGCAATCAGAAAAGGCAAGCGGGACATCAGCTGATGGCATCGTGTTCAAAAGCAATAGCTTTTGAATTCAATCGTGCATCAAACCTATGTGAATTTTGAAATTGCGCTGTTGCTTTTCAGTGTGTAATCCTGGATTATTCTTGAATGGAGCTAGATGTGACCCGTGCCCTGTGAATACGTACAAGGATGTTTATGGGAACCAAGCCTGCACCAGGTGCCCTGCCAATACTGGCACCAACGGAGTCATTGGGGCAGCTGCCTGTGGTGAGTATTCACCAGGAAGTGAAGTCTTTCTCTGAGCCTTGATTTCCATAAAAAGAAGGAAATGGAGGTTGCACCACGTGTGCCAGCTCCCGAGCCATCGCTGGCACCAATAGACCGGCATCGTGAACTGCAAACACTGAGTCCACCCAGGCAAGTGAATCTGATTCTTTGGTGATTTTCCGAAAACCTCTCACAAATGAACAAAAGGTGGCAAAAGAGACAATGAAACAATGTCCACGATGCCACACAGAGATGTGAAGCCGAAATCAATGATGTGCATCATCTGTGCAGGCGAATTCAGACATTTTTGCACAAAAAGGTCAAAATGAGCACTGGTGACTTGTTTGTTCTCTCCTGCACGCAGCCTGCAGCCCTGGATACTACAAGAGTACTGAACCTGAGCAATGCAGCCCGTGTCCCGTCAACAGCTTCAAACCGACGGTAGGGGACGCACCCTGCACACAGTGCAATGCAGGAGCCGGCGCCCCACTCACCGGACGCACCACCACGGTCGCCACGGGCACCATCCTCGCCACAGGCTGCTGTGAGTGGAGATTTTCCTTGAGGTGGCAGGGACAGAGAAACCACGTGGACCGTTTGCCTGGGGTCATTCGCTGCCACATTCTTCTATTTGTAAAGCGGTTTTCACGTTGGTGCCGACTGCAACTTTTTTTGACGTCGTCAGTGAATTTTTTGACGCTGACAGCAGGTTTGTTTTCACATTGAGAGCGCTGATGACATCAACTGCATCGACTGCAAAAGTGAAGATGGCGTCAACTTTTTGTACATAGATTTTCAATATGTATTTTCATGACGCCGTCAGTACTTTTACTGATGGCGTCAAAAAATGGTCTGGACCGTTCACGACTGCAACTTCACAGTCAGTACTTTTACTGATGGCGTCAAAAAGTCACTGACAGCGTCAAAAGTGAAGTTGCAGTCGAGAAAAATGATGACGTCAGCGCCCAACGTGAAAACCGCTTAAGATGCCCAGCGTTTGAGCAATGAAAGTGACGGTATCTGTTCATGTGTTTGAGTGTGCCATGCCTTTCAGTGTGCGCTCGAGGGAACTTCCTGTCCGGAACCACGTGCACGCCCTGCCCCGTGGACACGTACCTGGACACGCCGGGCACGGCGACATCCTGCACACCCTGCAACGTCCAGGGCAGGACGCGCACCATCAGCACCGGAAGTGACGACATCATGGACTGCAGTACTTGTTTGCAGCATTATCTGTGTGTGTGTGTGTGTGTGTGTGTGTGCATGTGGGTGTGGCTGACCATGTGCGTGTTCATGAGGATGCGTGCGTGTGTGTATTTGCCTGTATCGTGTAGTGTGTGTGTAAAGTGTTGTTCTGTTTTGCAGTCTGTGGTGCGGGATATTACCTGGACCTGGCCAACAGCAATGCCTGCACCCCTTGTCCACCGGGAACCTACAACCCGGTCCACAGGACCTCCACTGTCGTCTCGTGCTTGCTCTGCTCCAACGCCCCTGAACGCGGCCCAGCCTACACGACGCTGACTGTGGGGAATGCACACCCAACCGACTGCAACAGTGAGTTAGGCAGTGTTCGATTTGCGAAACTTGTCAAACCAAAATTGAAAATTCTGTGCGCTGGTTGGTTAAAAGTTCTGGCATCAGGCCAGGACCAATCAGAAGCTGCAATTTTGGGTTTTTCATTCAGTTTGGGTGAAAAGTTTCACAAATCGAATGCTGCCTTAAAACGAGGCTGCTGTTCGAAACACCTGATTCTGAACTTCTCAGGAATGACGCCTTCGAGTCAAGCGAAAATCTTTGGGTTCGGGTTGTGATTGGGTCTGCAGACACCCAGGTCCTGAGTCCAGAGCCTTCAGGGTTGCGTTGGTTCTGCTCGAGGGGCGTGCACATCTGATCTGCACCACACAGACACGTGTGTGCACACACACGCACACACACACACGTACACACACACACACACACACACACACACACAGAGTAATGCAACCTTTTCCCGCTTCAGCGTGCAGTGCGGGCCACGAGCCGGGAGCAGCTGAGGGGACGTGCGTCGCCTGCACCTACGGAGAGTACAAGCCCGCGCCCGGCAGCGTACCGTGCACGGCGTGCCCGAGGCACACGACGACGGCGTCCCGGGCCAGCACTGCCATGATTGACTGCTGTGGGTGCATTCCAGAACACTGAGCGTGCGCCGGTTCAGTTTTTCATGCACAGCGTGGAACCTGCATCAAGTGCCACATGAGTATCTCGGAAAGTGAACTCAGTTCAGTTCAGCGAGATTATGATTTAGAATCTATTATGATTGCTTTGGTGAATTATAGATGTTGACGAGTTCAACATGGGCAGGAAAAGGGTCAGGATGGGGACAGGTGTGACTTCAGGCAACCTGACCTTCCCGCTGTCACCCCCGCTTGTCGTTCAGGTCCCCCCCTCTATCTCTCTCTCTCTCTCTCTCTCTCTCTCTCTCTCACTTGCTCACTCACTCACTCTCACTCTCACTCACTCTCTCTCTCCTCTCTCTCTCTCTCTCTCTCTCTCTCTCTCTCTCTCTCTCTCTCTCTCTCTGTCTGTCTCCCTCCC
>JAAUXT010131394.1_pt1 | contig 14818 bp, 11 predicted proteins | sample 7278171 | NCBI WGS metagenome assembly JAAUXT01 (sample SAMN14350112, study PRJNA611818) | marine sediment metagenome | isolation source: surface marine sediment (1.8m) | place: French Polynesia: Moorea | collected 2018-08 | reverse complement strand
TGAGATATGGAGACATGTCCACTTTCACACCCCATTTTTTCCACACTTCCAAATTTGACCTTTTTGACCTCAGAAACCCAAAAATTCAAATTTGACAAATTCTTTCCTCGCGCATTATCCTCAACCTAAAATGAACAAAAAGAGCCCGAAAGATCCCAAATCAATCCTCATCTTGACCATGAAACTGCTGTACACATACTTTTGGAAGATGCTGCCTGTAGGTGCTTTGATTTGGCTCGCACTGATTTGGCTCATTTGAGCCCAAATCGCGCGACCCACCTCAAATCACCTAAAAATCACTTTGTGATTTCTCTCCTCTCCCCCCACCCCCTTCTTTCTCTCTGCAGGTCGGGTGGAGTTCGCTCGCTTCAGGGACCAGGCCCGGTTCCTCCGGGGAACCCTCGATGAGTTCGTCGTCTTCACCCAGGACCTGAGCGCGGACCTCGTGGAGACCCTAGCGCAGCAGCACTGAGCGGGAACCAGGCCGCGTTCGATTTGCGCACTCCGACCCTCGTTCTCAGTGGCGCCCCTTGTGTCCGCAGGCCACAACAGAAAACAGTGATCTTTGTGGGTCAGTTTGTTGTAGCAACGTAAAACGTGGCTGACGCAGAATTTTTGTGTTGGAGGAGGGCAATTCCCACACATTTGAGGATGTAACTTTGGGTCAATAAAACTCGCGAAAGAATTTTTCACTTGTGGCTCAAAGTGGGGGGGGGATAATTTTGCTTTTGCGAACTTGGGTGGGGCCTGCATCCACACCAGCCATCTGTGGAGATCTGTTCACTGTGGTTCCTGTCTTGATGTCGGGACTGTGTTTGGGACGTTCTGTCACGGAGGTCCAAATGCAATGCTCGTGTGATCGACAAAACATTTTACAAAATGTTTATTTACAAGAAAACGATGATGAGCATCAACACATGATGAGGATACGAATACAACACCATTGTCTCACACACACACACACACACACACACACGCCTTCGCTCTCCCTCACGCACACACACGCTCTCTTGCTGGCTCGCTCTTGCACTCCACAACTTCTCTCTGTGTCTCTCTCCTGGTTGTCAGTTGTCGCTCAAGTTCTGTGTGACCAGTGTTCAGCAGAATGATGCCGCACGCACGCACGCACGCACACATACACCCACACACGCACGCACGCACACATGCACCCACACACGCACGCACCCACCCACACACGCACGCACACAAGCACCCACACACTCACACACACAAGCACCCACACACTCACACACACAAGCACCCACACACTCACACACATGCACACACACGCACACACGCACGCACGCACGCAAGCAAGCAGAAAGCCTTGGATCATGGACCTGGTTTTCTTCTCTGCAGATGTCTTTTGTTTAGATAGGGATCCAGAACTTCGTACAAGGGAGTCAAACCACAAGAAGCCTGCGGACTCAGGAAAGAGGTCAAACCGAATGGGGAGCTATTTCAAACTTGACTTGAAAAAAATTAACTCGCTGAAGAACAGTTTGCGCCTGCATCACAAAACTGAAGGAGGGGACAAACTTGATTTTGAAGATTCAGGGGAGGGGGGCTCAGGTCTGACGCCCCCTTTGCATCTCCTGCAGTGGTCACAGCCACACTTGCACCACAGCGTCACTTGCGCCCCCCAGCTTGTTGGAAAGGTCCCTGGCTTGCTCTGCGTCATTTTCACAAACAGGATCATGACACTCTGACCAAACTCTTCTGCAGATGTCTCCACCTCCCACGTGACCTCCAAGTCCCAAACGAGGTTAGTGTCGTCGGCTCAGCGTCCACGCGGCGGCCGCTCCCAGCGGGAGGAGAAGCCCGGGCCCCCGGAGCAGCCCCGCCCCGGGCCCCACGCCCCCGCCCCCGGGGGACGCACCCCCTCGCGCCGCCGCAGACCCGAAGAAGTCGAGCACCTCGTCGTTGGTCTTCTGCGCGACCCACGGGTCTCCGTCCACGTACGCCTGCGCGCAGTCGTCATCTGCATCACAAACCCAGTCAGTCAGTCAGTCAGTCAGTCAGTCAGTCAGTCCCGAGATCGATCCAGAGGGGGTGAGGGACCAAGCCCCCAGACACTCCCAACAAAATACGTTTTCCTCCTGCTTTTGCACTGTTCCCAAGCGCAAAAACGTCTTCATTTTCATTGTCAAAATCAACAAGACTAAACTTGAGCCCTTCTTCTGGTGGACCCGGGGTTGGGGTGGCTGACCTGACCTCAGTCTCAGACAATAGTTCATTGGCGTCAGGAGCGCCCTCACTGAAGCCTGAAAATTTTGACATTTTTGACCAAGTGCGTCTTCAGTGCATGTGTTTTGACCATGAACTAACACGCACGGGTCTTCACAGGAAACGTGGCCCTCAGGTCCGGTGTTTGCGTGCCATCTCAAAATCTTGACGCAATGCCAGGAATGGACTCGGGCTTTTCACACATGGGATCAAAATTTTGATGCAACACCAGGAACGGACTGGACCATTTTGTATGCTCTCCATTGGGTGTCATGTGATATTTGACGCCCGTACATCAAAATTTTGATGCCAGCGTCAACAATTCAGACACAGCCCTGCCTGTGTGCAAACCCCCATGTTGCCTCTCCCTGGTGTAAATGTGGACATGTCTGCTGCTGAACTTGCAAGCGAGGCTGCGGTGCGGTACTCACAGAGACGTTCGTTCTCCTCGAGCATCATCTGGAGGGAGGAGCCGAGACGAGGGTCGGTCGAGTCGGCGAGCTGTGACGGGAGGCAGCCCGCAGACGTGGAGCGGGACACTTTGATGAAGCGCCAGTCCGTCCGCTCGTAGATCTGTCAATCAATCAATCAATCAATCAATCAATCAATCAATCAATCAGTCAATCAGCTGTGATGGGAGGCAGCCTGCTCACATCGAGCAGGACACCTTGATGAAGCGCCAGTCAGTCTGCTCGTAGATCTGTCAATCAGTCAATCAGTCAATCAATCAATCAATCAATGAATCAATCAATCAGTCAATCAATCAATCAGTAAATCAATCAATCAGTCATGAGTGGATCCTGAACCCCTGGATGGAAGTCGTGTCTTCCAGTGTTGAGGAATGAGAGGATGGCATAGCAGGACGGGGGCTGGGATCACTACCCCAGGAGGGGCCCACAGCCCCCCTCGCAGCTCCAAACTGCAAAGAGACCCCCCCCCCGCCCAGCATCTGAAGGTGGAACAGGGTGGGGCCAGCACCCTCGGGAGTTTTCCCACGACTCTGTAGCCCATGGAGGGTGGTGAGACTCACCCAGCATCTGAATAAAGGCGGAGGGGACAGGGCGGGGCATGAATCACTACCCGTCGGGACGACTCCGCTGCCCCCTGGTGGTGGAGAGACGTACCCAGCATCTGAAGGCGGAGGTCGGGTCCTCTGGGTCCCACGTGATCAGGTACGAGTGCCAGTCCTCGTCCCAGTGCCCGACACACGTCAGCTCCCAGTCAGGCTCGTCTGGAGGGACAAAACAGGTATGTGTACGTGTGTGTGTATGTGTGTGCGTGTGTGTATGAGGATTTGGACAGGTGTGAAGGTGATGTGTGTGCGTGTGTGTGTGCGTGTGTGTGAGCACGGCTGTGTGTGAGGGTTTGGACAGGTGTGAAGGTGAGTGTGTGCGCGTGTGTGCGTGTGTGTGAGCACGGCTGTGTGTGAGGGTTTGGACAGGTGTGAAGGTGAGTGTGTGTGCGTGTGTGCGTGTGTGCGTGTGTGTGAGCACGGCTGTGTGTGAGGGTTTGTACGTGTGTGCGCTGGTATGAAGGGTCGAACCAGGGAGATGTCTCACAGTGTATGAGAACGATATTTGGCTGGACGTGGTCAACTCTGGCTTTGTGAGAAATCGATTGTCGGTCTCTACACAATGGTGGATGACAATACAGGGCCACAGGGTCACTGTCACCAACACCTGAAGGGAAACTTCCCTTTGAGCAGTTGGGCTGAAGATGTATCATTTCCACAGAGCCCCTCTTTGGATGGAGTGGATACTTCTGTAAAACTTGTGTTTTTCTTTTCACCAAATCTGTGGTGCTACCATTGCTGGGGTTGGGCCCTTTCTGAGCTGCAGAGAGCCGCATTGTATGCAAAAACACACTTGTGAAACTTGGTTAACTATGTGATATTTTTTTATGCCAAATCGCAGATTTACTTTGGAGATTCTAATGATACTCAGACATGTCATATGATAGGCCTGTTGGGCATGGTGTTTTGAGAATCTTGATCACTCTGGTGGAATGTTTTTGAACCCAGTAGGGAGTGAAATCTTGACCAAATGAAACAGTTTGGGGACTGAGGAATAGGTCAGCACAAAAGGGGTCAGCACAGCACACAGAGGGGTGAGCAAAACCATGTTCCACAGGACAGCCTCATAGGGATTTGGCCAGAAGAAGGAAACAATGTTCAAAGAACTGGAAGGAATCCATGCTGCACTGTAAGCAGTGAGGGAAATTAAAAGTTTAGTTTTCACTGATCTGAGTCTGTCTGGAGTGTTTTGCTTTTGCACTGCTTCTTGTGATTTACTCAATTGCTGCAAGGTCAACAAACCAGACCAAAGTGTCACAACAAGACAACAAACTTCAGCACAACAAGTTTGAGCCACAATAATTGTTCCCAAGGATGACTCTAGAGTTTTTGTGAAAGGGAAACAAAGCTGGTTTGTGTCTTTATGCACAACAAGCCAAGCAACCTCTGAGCTTGTCAGAACAAAAGACAAAAAGGATCCAACAGAATGGATTTTCATCACATGTTTTTTTGACTTGCATTTGGACTTCAAGGGATGCATAACAACCATAAGGCTGCAAACAGCCAAAATGCTGTAATTTGTTGCATAAAGTAAATTTGAAAGAATGTTAAGGCCCCAAATTAATGAGCACAACAAACTAAATTTCCAGTTAATTGATTTGTGGTGAAAGGAATTGGAGAAATAGAAATTTGCTCCACTGAGCAGCAGCAGAATGAGTGTAGAAACTGCATTTGTATTCAGAGTAAACCAAAGCACACCATTGAAGGCAGCAATTCTTGATTTCAGCTTCTTTGCTCTCTGTTTGTTGAATGAAAATAAAGCCAAACAAAGACAAAAATTTACTTGAAGAACAACTGTGTAAACCAGGAGAATGGCTGCCATGATATCTGTCAACATTGTTTGTGAACAAGATTTTAACCACACATCCAAAGCCACACAAGACTCTGGGTATGATAGCACTGAACAGCACAACTCATAGCCCTGAGCCACGACAAGTGATGGGAGCAAACCATCAAAGATTTTTGGATCAAAGGAACTGATTTTGTTGCCTTTCAGTATCACAACAATTAGTTTGGAAGAATTTCTGAAAAGATTGCCAGGTAAAATTGTGATCCTGTTGAAAGAAATATCAATCCACTCCAAACTTGTCAAGTTGTGAAAAGAATATCCACCAAGTAGAAATATCCTGTTGTGATCAAGCAGAACCTTTCTGAGTTTTGTGTTGTGTGAGAAACAAAAATTGTGGACAACTCCCACAGAATTATTTCCTACATCAAGATGTTGCAGCTTGACAGCATTTGACAGGTGTTCAACCCACACATATTTCAACAAGTTGTGAGAAACATCAAGAACAAGAGAGGAATGAAGAGTGATCAGCTGAAGGGTTTTGATTCCACAGTGGCTGATGAAAACAGCCTGAAATGAAGACAGATCCAAATTTGCTTGGTGTAAAGTTTTCCCAGTGCACATCACTGCAAGATGAAAGCAGAAACAGTCTTGGGGGCAAATTGTATCAGCCAGTTTACACATTGATTCATCATCAAAGAGAGGACAATCAAACATTCCATCACACAGATTTCTGGGGTGAACACAAACATCTGATTGCTTACAATGAATCATACTTGTACATCTCATTGAGTTGAGGCATACTTGACCTTCATCTTCCCCATGAGGGCAATCTATCCTGCCATTGCATACATATTTGTGAGGAATGCAGTAGAAATTTGGACATTTAAATTGTGCATTGCATTCAAACTGGGCACAATTTTGGAGATGTTCTCCTGATCTACAAGCAGCAAAGTGACCATGAGTGTTAAATGAAAACAAACAAAGATGACTGAAATTGAAACACCTTTGATGACCTTCTCTGCAAGGAATTTGATTTGGAAAATTACACCATCTTCTCTCAGAGAAGTGATTGAAGGTTTGGAAGTATCGTTCATCCTCTGCCATTTCACAATCAGGAACAAGATCCTCAAGGAAACTTTGGTGGATTTTTCTGAAGTTGTTGCAAGTGAAGAAAGAATCTTTTGGTTCTTTGATAAACAGAGCTTCTGTGTAACTTGAACATTCATCTCTTATTGTCTGAAAGAACAAAGCACATGAACAATTTATTTGGTGCCTTGGAAACTGCCTGTTAGGTGTGCCACCACATTTGAATGGGACTTCATCACTGCTCATAGAAGAGTTTTGACTTTCAGAAAAAGCATCATGACAGTCATCTTGGCCATCAAAAACAGAATATGTTGATATGAGTTTTGTTCTACACTGAAAACTTAACAAAGAGTTTGTTTTGTTTGGTGGATGTTTTGATTTACACAAGCAATACAAGTTGTTTGTTTGATCTGCAGTTGGAGAAAAAGTGACAAAGTTGTCCACATGTTCAACATATTGTAGGGCATGAAGAGCAGAAATTTTCATGTGGTGTACTAAGAGAGCCAAATGAAAGAATTTTAGGGATTCTAGCAAGGCTGAAATTGTGTGAATATCTTGCAAATCTATAAGTTGTAGTTTGTTCTGATTGCACATTGTGAGTGGTCTCCCAATCTCAATCATGTTGTGTGCATAGTGCTGGAGCACAACACAAATATTCCTTGCCACAACAAACACAGGTGCACAGCTCAGTGGATTGTACTGATGAGTAAGGTTTCCATAATCATTTGTTGCATGTGGAGATACACAAACCACATCACTGATGGTTTGCTTGGCACAGTTGACTGAGACCCACTGTGGGTCAGCCAGATTGGTGAGTAGCAACATTGAGCATCTTTCTGTTGATGGCTGCATGATGCTGACCAGTGATATCTTCAGCTCCATCAATGCAGTGTTGTATGGCATGTCATTGTCAAGACAATAGGACCTGTCATAACATGCTTCCTCTTTTGTGGGTCCAAAGATAGCCCATTCATCATACATCTCTCTGTCACGTTCTGCTTTGAATGTCAGCCTTCCCCATTTGGTTTGCACCCACAGTTTGTTATTTGACTCTCTGGTTAAGAAGATTCTGTTTGACCACTGTTGAAAAGACACAGGGAATGTTGCACTTCCATCAGTCCAAAACAACTGCAAGACAAAGATATCTTTCAATGGGATAAACACTGGATGAAGACATGAAACCATGTTGTGCAATCCAGAAGAATCTAACCTGAGACTTTTTGCTTTTTACAAGACCAATATACATTGCTTCAACTGGAACCTTCAGCAACTTGAGGAAAGACAAAAGCCTGTTCTGGTCTGTTTGACTGTACAAAATGGGAAAATGTGCTCTTTCTATTTTACATTCCTGCAATGCACTCTGCCAGGAAAATACTCCATCATGACATGGGGTGGAATAGCAATATTTGTACTTGGTACAAGGTTTAAACTGTGTGCATCTCAAGTCAAACCACCTCAGCAGAAGAAATGTTCCTTCAACCTTGGTCTTTGCTTGCCAGAAACATGCATGGTAATCATTTGCCCCTGGAGAATCACGAATTAAATTTATCTGTGTGTCCTTGTGGTCCTCAAGATGGTATTGCATCCATATGATTTTTATTCTAGTCAGGGGAAATATTGTCTGGCCTACAAAATGGATATCCTTTGCTCTGTCAGGAATGACCACCATCTCTTGTTTGGTACAAGAGAGATTTTTAGCTTGTCTGAAGATTGTGTTTCTGTGCATTTTGCCCAAAGTCAGTTCCTCAAATGCCATGTTTAACAGCAATGGAACACTGGTACCTTCAGCACTGATCACCATCAACCCTCCTCTGCCTCTTGAAATTGTTTTCACTGTGCTGGTTTCCATTCCTTTGACATCCAAGAATTCCATCTTTTGTTCACTGCTTGTACTGTAGTTGCTGGCAATTTTGATGATGTGTTGCTGCCAGCCACCCAACTGCCTGATAAGTTTGACATACAGCTTTAGAACATCAACAGTCTGTGGCAGTGTAGTACTTAGCATCAAATTGTAAGTGCCAAAGCCGTCAGAAAGGAAAAATCTGCAGTTCCTGTTGATAACATATCTTATGGGTCTCCAAGTGTCTTTGTGAAAACAGCCCTCAAAAAATCTGACACCATTTGAGAAATTTGAGGAAATTTTCTTTGCACAGCATCTCATCATGAAGGGCAGCTGTGATTTTCCCTCTGAAAATCCATAGATTTGATACCAAAGCATCTTTTGATCCCATTGAGAGTCAGGTGAGAGGAATATGGATTGACAGTGGTGAAGATCTGGATACCAATCAAATGATCCCAATGTGTGAAAATTCCTCACTTCATCTGACATGTGCAACAGAACACAACCATCAGTGGTGAGTTGCAACTGTTTTGGGTTGGTCCAGTTTACAATGGAATTTTCAGTCACTGTAAACCTGTATCTTTGACAGTGGATACTGGATGTGGTCTTGCTGCACACACAAGGGTTGTAGTTTATTGGTTGGCAAGTGGTTGAAGTTTCCTTCATTTTGAATATGATGTTGCTCAAGTTTTCATATTTAAACATGCTGACAAGCAGGTGCTTCTGCCTTGAGAATATCTTGATTGGTACAACCAACCCTCCCACTGAATAATTCTTGTGTCTGCTGCACAATGACATCAGCTGATTGGGTCCCTCTTCAGACAATTCATAGACTTTGACTCCTCCATAGTAACACAAATAATGAGGTTCACCTTGATATATCAGGTCAGAAAGTATAACTCCAGGATATGTTCCAAACACACCTGGATTAGGCAATCCCACTGTGACTGCTGCTGTTCCTCTGACTGTGATCTTCTGCATTAAACCTTTGCTAAAGTTTGATATGCTCATTTGCTGGGAAGTGAAATTGATTCTGCTGATCACAGTGTGAGTGTTTTTGGTCAAGGTAAAGGTTGCTGTTGCCTGATGAGTTGAAGCACAAGCTACTGAACTGGAGTTTGCAAATTCTAGTTCAGCTTTCCAGGTAAAAACTGGGCCGTCAAACAAAATGATTTCTGTGTGGTTTTTGTTTGTCAAAAGAAAACATACTTTTCTGAAAGAGTAAGTTTGGAAGAAGTAAAAATGCACAATGTCTCCTTCTGCACAATTTTGATGGGCAGACAGCCTGACATACACATCAGTAAAATTGTTGTGGTTGAATGACATGGTGGTACCAAAGGACAAAACCTGGAACTGAAGGTTGAGGAAAATAGGACACCAGCCACTAACAACACGATTCCTCACTTCAAGTGTTACATTGTGTGATCTTGAAAACCATGACAGAAATGAGTAAGTTCCACAAAACTGATAATCTCTGTCTGTATCATTGATGTTGACTAAAAGAAAGGAACTGCAAATTTCCTGGTTATTTTGTCCCAAGTAACTGACAAGACTCAAATGGATAAAGTTTAGGTTGAGCTGCATTGTTCTGTTCAATTCAAAGGTCCATTTTTGAGTGGCAAAATCTAAACCAGATCGGCCTGAAATGTGGATGTGACCAGCTGGTATTCTCACTGCTTTGCAATTCTTGTCTTTGGAATATTTGTACACTTTTCTACATTCCTTCTTGGTGAATGAAGCAGTATCAAATGAAGCAAAGCAGTCAAATCTGAAACCCTTTCTCTTCATACAATTGTGTAGCTCTGACACAAACAAAGAATGTGGAAGCTGCATCAAAGGTTTCTCATTGTTTTTCACTCCAGTTACAGTTGGACAAAAGGTTATTTCTTTTATCAATGCTGATGTGCACCTCAAAGAATGAAAATATATTGTGATTGTCGTGTCTTGATTTGTGCCAGCATGTTCCAGACCAATTTCAGATATTTTATTCACATAGGTCACCCACACTTTTTCTGTGTCTTTAACATCAACATTTGGCATTATAATGCACAATGCTTTGTTGTGATGATGCATTTGAACAATTGCAATGAACAACAAATTCCAGTGGCCCATTCCTTGCATGTTCTTGGAATCATTTCTTTTCACAATATGGAAAAATACCATGGAAAAGGGTCTTGCACTGAGGGGAAATGAAAGTGTCGGGGTTGTGACCCACCATTTTGTCTTGTTTGATAAAGTGCAGAGGGCTTCTTTATTTTGTTTCCCAACAGAAATTACTTGAACTTGAGGAAGGAACTTCAGGTTTGTATTTGATTTTTTTTTTGTAATTTGATACAGACATTTTGTGTGGTGTGCTGCGCCCTTGCAGGCCATAAATGGTTTGCAACTCACACTGGTGTGATGCGGAGCCGAGACTGTGTTGTCTCTGAGTCTCCAGCTGGGTGTTCGTTGGGTTGTGGTCGCACGCACACCTCTCTCACACGCGCGCACATTCACCTTACTCTTCGACGGGCCTGCCGTTTCACAGCACAAACGGTCCAGTTGAATGGTGGTTGCACGCACACCTCCACTACACTCACGCACACTTTTCTCACACGCACGCATACTCACCGTACTCTCCTGCAGCTCTCACTGTCTCGAAGTTCTCAGTCCAACTGTGTGGTGATTGCACGCAAACCTCAACCACACACACGCACAATTTCCTCACACACACGCACACTCACCGTACTCTCCGACGGGCCTGCCGGTGTGGTCTACTGTCTCACAGTACTCAGTCCAACTGTGTGGTGATTGCACGCTTACCTCCATCACTCGCACGCACACCTTCCTCACACGCACGCACACTCACCGTACTCTCCGATGGGTCTGCCGGTGTGGTCCACTGTCTCGCAGCACATGTACTGGGCGTTCAGCTGCTTGGTGCTACAGACTTTTGTCACACGCACGCATACCTCTCCCACACACGCACACTTACCGTACTCTCCGATGGGCCTGCCGGTGTGGTCCACAGTCTCGCAGTACTCCGCATCCAGCTGGATGGTGGTTGGGTTGTAGTCACATGACTTGAACTCGGTGACGTACTCCTCGCAGTCGATCATGTGACGAGGGCGCTCAGTGATACCGCGGATCCGGGTCTGAAACACGAGGAGAAGTGCATCTCGTGTTGCACTCTGCAGATCCGGAGTGCACCCTGTATCCCTTAGATCCAGTGTGCAGCCTGCAGGTCCAGTGTTGCACCGTGTCACGTTTGGTGCACCCTGCAGGTTCAGAGTGCACCCTGCATGTCCGGTGTTGCCCCTGGAGATTTTAGGGTGCACCCAATACACCAGGTGTTGCACCCTGAAGACATGGAGCTGCACCTTGCAGACACTGTAGTGCACCAAGGAACCCCGATATATCCATACACCCAGCAAACTTCGATTGCACCCAGCACGTCCAGTGTTGCACCCCTGTAGACCAGGTGTTGCACCCTGCAGGCCCAGAGTTGCACCCACCGCTTCTTCCTGTACCCGTTGCCACACCAACAATTGTGAACCCCCCTCCTTTGTACAGGGCATATTTTTGAAGTTGTACTTGGCCCAAAAGTGAAAAATACCAATTCTGAGCCTTTGTGGGTTGAACGTTAGTTGTGATGGAAGTGGCCCCCGATTCCCCCCCCCCCCTCCGGTAAGCCCGTACCTTGATGAGCTCGCTGTCGGGCCCACTCTGCGCGAACTTGTAGCGACCTCGGATCGGACACGGCATCGGCACCGGAGGGTTCACTGCAAAACCGGAAACACGTGATGTGGGCGGAAACACGTGACCTCAACGGGAAGCAGCAAGTCTGCAGCTACCATTAAATTTCATATTTCAGACTCAATATTTTCAAGAAGAAAAGAATAGGTGTGCTCGCGTTTTGAGCTTTCTTGAGGTTGGGACATATTTTCTTTGTTTCTTTCTTTCTTTGTTTCTTTCTTTCTTTCTTTCTTTGTGTGTGTGTGTGTGTGCATGTGTGTTCATGTGTGCGTGTGTGGTGCGAGGTATGCGTGCAGCGCTCACGGGAATGTGTGTATTTGTGTGTGTGTGTGTGTGTGTGTGTGTGTGTGTGTTGTGAGGTATTCGTGCAGCTCACGGAGGAAGGTGAGGTAGTTCCAGTTGATGAAGTTGCGGTCTATGGTGAAGCTGTACCAGCCGCACGCCTGGCGGAACATGTACAACTCATAGTTCGGGTAGGCGAGCTCCACCTCCGTCAGGCGGTACGGTTTCCCTGCGCACAAACAGAAAACACTCGTCTGAGGCCCTCGTCCCTGCACGTTTGCAACAGAAAAGCTCAAATTGGGTACATATTGTAAGTATCTTCAAAGCGCATGACCGCGGCAATTCAGGCGACAACACGACGCATGTGGCTCACACAGTCAGAGCGGGTGTGCAGGAGGCACATACCCACGTGACTAGGGTGCACAAGGCGCACATACCCACACGACCAGGGCACGCAGGGCATACATACCCATGTGGCCAGGGCACGCAGGGCACAGATACCCACATGACCAGGGCATGCAGGGCGCAGATACCCACATGATCAGGGCACGCAGGGCGCAGACACCCACATGATCAGGGCACGCAGGGCGCAGACACCCACATGATCAGAGCACGCAGGGCGCAGATACCCACGTGATCAGGGCACGCAGGGCGCAGACACCCACATGATCAGAGCACGCAGGGCGCAGATACCCACGTGATCAGAGCACGCAGGGCGCAGATACCCACGTGATCAGGGCGCGCAGGGTGCACGTACCCATTCTCCAGCGGATGATGCTATGGTGCCGCGGCAGCATGTCGAAACACACGTAGTCAATCTCACTGTGGGACAGAAAGAAAACAAGCGTTACATGGAGCAAGGTCCCCAGTCTCACAGATGGTGCGTGTGTGTGTGTGTGTGGGGGGGGGAGAACACTTCTCCCGTGGTGGATGTCACTGTGGGATGAAAAGAAAATGAGCGTTACAGGGTCCAGGGTTTTGAGGTTCTGCTGTGAGGCGGGAGACTTCAAGCGTTCCAGAGCTCAAGGCTCTGAGAGTCTCTGATACTTTGCAACAAAAAGGCTGTTGAGCCGTGGAACAACCCCAGCTGAGAGAAGTGCAGGGACTATGTGTGTGTGTGTGTGTGTGTGTGTGTGTGTGTGTGTGTGTGCGTGTGTGTGTGTTGAGTGTGTACGCATGTGGGGAAGTGCTTGTGTATGCGTGTGTGCGTGTGTGCGTGTTTGCATGTGTCAGTGTCAGTATGCGTGCGTGTGTTTGGGTGTGTGCGTGTTTGCATGTGTCAGTGTGCGTGAGCGTGCGTGTGTGAGCACGTGTGCGTGTGTGCGTGCTTGCAGTCCGCATGTGTCAGTGTGCGTGTGTGTGCGTGTGTGAGACGCACCACTTTCCGACGGTGATGGCGATGGTGAGGTAGCGAGTCCCTGTGTTCATCAGGGCCACGAAGTATGACTCTTTGTACGTGAACCTGAAGGGAGGACGTCAACAGTGAGAAACAGCTTCTCTCGGTTCAAGCAAAATCGCGAGGTTTAGCACATTACGTCCGGTCGTTTTCCGATGTGCCCCAATTGCCAGATTAGTGACACAGAAACCACTGGGTCACTTGTCATTGGTTCTCAGAACAAATTCAGGGCAAGTTTGGTCATCTGGGGCACCGCACGTTTGGAAATTCAGGCCGTGCTAAACGTCCCGTACCTGCGCTCAACCCCAGACATGTAGCCAGCTGACGCCTGCGGACCATGTCAACCATTGCGCGTCCCTGTTGACTGACTGCATGACTGAGAGAAGCGACATGCAGCATCCCACAGACCTCCCCCAGCCCCCTGCCTTCGGAAAGACCCACTCACCAATCGGGCCTGAGGCCCATGGACCAACTGATTGTCCGAATGGCCGTCCTGTTGACCTCTGAAACAAACACCCCCTCCACACGCAGACGCACACGCACAACACACATAGAGCCCTTCCACACATACTCACACACGCACACACAACGCCGCCATTGAGCTGCACCGTGTCGTCCCAATCACGCTCGACACACCTTCACACTCACTCACACACACACACACACATGTGGAGCCCTTCCACACACACACACACGCACACACCTGTCTAGCCGGGTCTTCATGTAGATGTGCGTCGCGTTGATGTCGACGTCGACCTCGTACTCCCCGGAGTGGTACCAGTGCCCCGAGTAGTTCATCGGGAAGTTCGCTGTCGGCTTCCCGTAGTCCAACTGGTACCCGCCGATTACTGCCGAGAGAGCAAGGTTAGTCCAACTGGTACCCGCCGATTACTGCAGAGAAAACAAGGTAAGTCCAACTGGTACCCGCCGATTACTGCAGAGAAAACAAGGTAAGTCCAACTAGTACCCGCCGATTACTGCAGAGAAAACAAGGTCAGTCCAACTGGTACCCGCCGATGACTGCACAGAAAACAAGGTCAGTTAGACTGGTAACCGCTATTACTGCGAGAAGGGTCAGTTGGACTGGCACCCGCCTTACCCTCCCACCCCACCCGATCTTATCTCACTCCACATGGAAGCCCACCCAACCATTGCCTGCTCTGCTCTGCCCCGCCCCACCCTTCCTGCTCCACCCCACCCTTTCCTGCTCTGCTGCACCCAACCCTCTCGCTCCCTCCACTCTCTGGGTTGCAGCAAGGGTCGGAGCAACTTTCCCCGCCGCCCCCCCCCCCCCCCCCCCCCCCGGCGCCCCACCCGACTAGACCCCCCCCCGCCACCCAGCGCCCACCCGAGACCCACGCGAGGGGGGCGCCAGCCCCGGCTCGTGAGGGG
>JAAUXT010121512.1_pt1 | contig 14819 bp, 13 predicted proteins | sample 7278171 | NCBI WGS metagenome assembly JAAUXT01 (sample SAMN14350112, study PRJNA611818) | marine sediment metagenome | isolation source: surface marine sediment (1.8m) | place: French Polynesia: Moorea | collected 2018-08 | reverse complement strand
GACAGACAGACAGACAGACAGACAGACAGACAGACAGACAGACAGACAGACAGACAGACAGGTGTCTCTTGTTTTGGGTGCAGTTTTACCAATTGGGCTCATCATAAATTTATCCGTCGTGGTGACCGTTGGAAACCTTCATCAGCAGCAATCTGCCTGTGCCATCACCGCCTCAATAATAAGCAGTTCTCCTCAGAGAGATTTAATTAGTGATGCAAGCTTCGAGGTGCTGATCAGACATCACCTCAAACCAGAAAAGGTCTCGCACTTCGGGAAAGCGGCTCAAATTAGGTGTCAGGAGTTGATTGTCAGCCTTGTAATTACCAAACTACGATGGGAAAAGGGGCCATTTGTAATTTTGCCATTTCCCTCATTTGATGGGAATTTCTCGGCACTGTCACACGAAACAAGGGAGGTGGGCACGCATAAATCATTGTGCACTCAATGTCTTCCAAACAACTGTGCACAGTCTCCGATTCGACACAAGACTGGCCATACATTCTTCTTTGAGCCCAATTTAACAGATGGATCATCGAAGTTGTTCCTGAATGAGCAACTTGACCCAGTGCTTGAAAATTTGACGAAGCGGAATGCTTCTCAGCTGATTTGGATATACCGTTTCTCTCACCATATTGTTTGAAACTCTCAAGCAGGCGAGATGACTACTTCAGCCAGGTGAAATATAATCAAAGGATGCAAACGAACAGTGCTGAGATCAAACGAGAAGCGTGCAGGTGCTTCAGAGGGGTGGCACACAGGGGTATTGTGAGGGAGGAAGGGGTTAACGATTCGCTCGCAGACGGTTGACCCGCACGGACGGGAGTGACACCTGACTGGCGCCACTGCCTGTCAAAGTGATCGCGCTGTGTACCTCGTGTCCCGACGCGCACAGGTAGCCTGACACATCCCATTCAGTTGCTCTGAGCTCGTGATGCGCACCTTTGTTGTATGATAACATCTTTTGTAAATGAATTCGAATTGAAAAAAATCTTTCAAAGTTGATCATTTTCTTCACAGCAAAACAGAGAAGCAATCACAATGGCACATGCTGTTATAAAAATGCACTAGCATGACGCAGACGACTGCGGCCCACGTCCCTGTGCCACAAGTATGACTGACCTGCCGATGCCTCGAGCAGAAAAAGACGTGTGTTTTTTCACCAAAGTCTCGTTCGGAGTTGCGAGTGAGGAGTCGGTCCGCCCGCCTCTTGCGGTAAACCTCTGCGGGCTCCTCTCCATTGTGTCGCCGCCAGTGCAGGCGACGGCCCCCCGCGTCCACGCCGCTGCGCGACGAATCGCCGCTGTAATCAGCATTTCTCAGTCGAGAAAAGAGAGGGCTGCCCCGACAAGCTATCAATCTCACTCTGTGTCAGTGCCGCTCTAAAGGTGGTAAATAATCAGTCTCCAGCGTCCTGTGAACCCCTTTTCATTTCAATGCAGTTTCCAACCAAACAAAACATTCCCGCGAAGATGGACTGCATTTCACGCCTTCCAAGCAAAACCGAGTTATGAACCTTTAACAGGACGAGCATCTACAACAGGCAATTTGGCTTCTTATAAATTGTTGCGACCAGGTGCTTCAAATGCCAGGACAAGGTGCAGTTTCGGTTGTACGAGAAGCACGACGTTTCGTCACTCGCATCGTGTCGTTGAAATCACCATTGAAACTCACCCTCATTCGTGTCAGTTTGCAGGTCTGCAGAACCATCTCGCATGATCCCGTGCTTGATTTCAATGTTTTGGACGAAATGACTGAGTTCTCTTGAAATTATGCATTCAGCTTATTGAAGTGTTTCGCTTGCAAGAGGCTCCTTGAACTGACGCGAAGTCAGACTCCAGGGGTCTGCGATACATTGATCATATCTGAGCAGCGCATTAAGGGTCTTTAACCGACGGACAACAAGCGGAAGAAAGTCACCGACGAAACCTTTGTGGACACACATTGTGATCTTGTTGAACCTCGAGGAAATATGATCCTCAAAAATTCATAAGAGTTTGAATTGCTCATTCAGAAGAGCATATCATGACTTGTAGCCTGGGTATATGGTGTTGACACAGACATAGTACCCAGTGAATAGAGGCAGGGTGTTTAGTATGCTGCAGCATATGCGAGGGGTAAGGCACGGGGCGTATTGCAAGAAACCGCCAACTTGTAAAAAGGAGGATACGACATCGTAAATAGCACGGGAAAACAAATACTGAGTTCCTTTGAGATGTAAATTTACTAATCCCATCTCAGGGTGAGGGGTTTCAAGTCCATACTTGTCGAGGGACTTATAACTCGCAGTCTGCTGACAGACATCACTTTGCATCAAGACACATTCACCCCATTCTCAAGGACTTTGGGACCAAATTGGGCCTTCGCACTCATGCAGTTTGCGTCTATTGAAAAAATTCATGCGCAAGCCTCTTTGACCAACACACTCCAACGGACCACAAAGGGTCTGGAACCACCACACTGTTCTCCGATTCAACAGATCCTCGGAACACTGTGGTCGTCGTGTCCTGGTGTGAGTTGTGGCTGCAGAGCCGCAGGGTTCTGGAGGTGACCAGGTAGCAGGGCAGGGCGGAGTGTCAATATCTAATGTGACCCCCGTGTTTGGCAGGTTATGTTTTTCGAGCTGAACAGCCAACAGATTTCCTCAGCGTGCCCAACATGACTTTGTTTTGCTTATTCGTCCAATCCGGACGTTTTGCCTGTTCTCTGAACGCGTTTTCCTGTTTCTAAAGGTGGAGGTGGTGTTTGCCTTGTCAGTGGGAAGACTTCACGCTTTTCCGTACATTCTCAGCGATCTGCTTTCACAGTCAGACGTACGCAAGACAGCATTTGAAAAACTGTTCTGTTTGTTCCAAACAATGGTCTCAGACTCGGGCGGAAATTTTGTGAAGATTCGAATTTCTTCCTTTGGCATGGTGTCGTTGGTCGTACGAGTCGGAGCTGTGGTGCTGTGGTGCTGTCCAGCGTTGGTTCTTTCCCCAAATTTTCTGTTGGTGCAGTGAATGGAGCGGGGCTCAGTGATGTGAAATGCATAGCTGTTGCCCTTGTATTGGCGCCAACGAATATTGTCATATCCTCCACACTCTGTTCCCATGAGAATATCAGCTGGTCCGTTGTGGTGAACAATACTTCGTACGATACTCTCGATCACATTTGCTTGTGCGTGCGTACGTGTGTGTCTGTGTGTTATGTGTGTGTGTGTGTGAAGAGTTGACTTTGAAAAAAAAACAAACCTGGGCCCTCACACTTTCCACAGCAAGAGCCAACCGTGGCAGATCTCTCTTCATTTGGAAAGCCGCACGTGTTACTTTGGGTTCCGCCGCTTCAAAAACCCACGGAAAACTACACGCATTTTGCATTATCCTCTCATGACGACAAATACATCGGATGACAGAGTGTTCAACTCAAACGCAAATGACAATGCCTAATGTGACCAATAAAATCAACAGATATGTTCAATCAATTATGTCCAAAAAGGCAGACTTTGTGGGAGGAATCAAAGGAGTCAGCGAATGAGGTCGGTGTTCAAAAATATATTAGCAGCTCCAGGAGATCCAGGGGCGCTTCCGCCCCACAAAACGCCCGCTAAAGATGTCAAGGTTCCCCAGCCAACCCAAGTCTGACCCCAGTCAGGTGCGGGTTTGTCCTGCATGATTTTGGATCCACTTGAGGGCAAGAATCACAATCGCCTTGTGTTGGCGTTGCTCTTGCAGTGTGAGAACAAAAGGGATCCGCAAGTGATACCAAGCGCAGAAGGAAATGCGCCTCACCCCGGCAACGCCTTCCTGCAACCGAACCCTGACAGTGACAGGGCGTTGGGTTCCGTTTCACAAACATACTTAGCTGAGTGCATTAAACAGCTACACACATGTAGAAACCTGCAGCAACAATTAAAAGGGGTCGTAACCTTCGGGTGAAACACGAGCAGCACACAATGGCGTTCTAGGGGCTCGTAATGACAGTCTCGACAGTTTGTGAAACGTACACCTTGACGCAAACTCCCCGCAGTTACTTTTCTGCAGAAATGAGAACAAATTCAGGTCCTTCTTCCAATGAAAGAAAGTAAAATTGGAAGCGACAATACGAACAGATAACTTTTCAGAGGAGGTTCCCAAAAATCCCTTCTGTTTCACAATTGAATGCAACAGCTTCTGACTTTGTGAAGTGATTTCCTGCTCTTATTACCTGGCAGTAGTTATGACACCACATTCATTTGGCAATTCATTAGCAAAACACATGTAAAAGCCGCAGCACAATCGGATCAAAGGCCAGTGATCTCTTTGTGGTGAGACCCGTTGCCTGTGTTTCGCTGGTTTGATATCATTGTTTCATCAATGTTTGACACGACATTTCTCGTGATCTTTGTCACCAACATTGCAGCGTCATTAGTGGAAGCCAAAGTGAGGTTTGTTCTCTTGGTCACAGCGCTTCCTCTGTGCAACGGCAGAAAATGGCAGGAGATTCTCAAAAGGCTGATATTTTTACAAACCCGGACCGAATGCAACTGAAAGTTCACCGTCTTTCAGACAGAGCCTGGCATTTCGCCATTCCAATTTGTTGAGGAGCGAGGGATTTTGGTCAAATGGTGGGAAGAAATAGATCATAAATCCAATTATGTGAGGTAGGCGTGTGTTATGCGCCCATTAAGGTCACAGGCCACATTTACTAATTACAACTTGTTATCAGTTTATCGCTAATTAGACCGGATTGAACAAGTCTCTTGGAGACCTACAATTACTGGTGCTGGATGTTCATTTAATGAGAAGCAAGTTAGGTGAATCAGGGTGTTGACACTGATTCTCCAACTCTCTTTCTACAGGCAGCTTTCTCTTTCTTGAAGTTGATCTGTTTGTCGTGACCTGAACCAGAGACCAGACAACTCATCTGCAATAAAGTTTTTCAAACACGTGAGAATACATTTGGATGACAGGTTTACAGTGATCTCAACCAATGGGCTTCTCCTGCCATTGGATTCGTCACCCTGAACGAGCAAAGAAAAAAAAAAGACGCACAACACAACGGACGTTTCAGCGTGGGGTGCTGAGCAGTGTTTCACAGTTTGGCCAACTTTTGATTTGGAATTGAGTCCACAACCAACTGGGATCAGGTTGTGCCTCACTGTATGTACGATGTCTTTTCTGTTCTTCTGGAGTGTGTGTGTGTGTGTGTGTGTGAGAGAGAGAGAGAGAGAGAGAGAGAGAGAGAGAGAAATTGCGTGAAAATGACAAAGAACTCTTTGAAACAAACAATACCAACAAATGGGCAAGCATGAGTGTTGCGACAAGTCAAGTTCACGTTCTGATGAAGCTGACAAAGACTTTGACCATCAGTCACTGGCCCTTTCTTTTCCTACTGTTTGCTCGATGACTTCTGTGCGTGTTTGTGTGTGTGCTTGCCGATTGCTCCTTCACGTCTCTGTCTCTTTTCTTCCTCTTCTGCTGAAAGCCTGAGATTCTTTCATCATTTTGTCACTGCTGTTGGAAACGAGCCACGCCAATTGTCTCGGGGACACGCGGCTAATGAAGTGCGCCCAGCCAATTTGCAAAGTTCAGAGACCATAAATTGCACATGATCTAGACTTCACTGATAACGCAGAATTTTATGCCCCAATTTTCCCCGGCTGGCGAAAAAGTCACAGACTCCAAGAAACGGCATATTTTGTTCCTGAAGTATGCATTATGCATTTTTTTTTTGTGTTCGGACCACGACAGGTTTGCCGGATTCTGTGACGTCGAAAAACACGAGCGGTTCCAAAGTACGTTTCACTGCAGAAACTCAGGTACAAGCGAGCAAGTTACAAATTTGAAGGTATGGCAGACACCCGTTTCAGGAAAGGTTAATTAAAACCTTTGTATTTCATGAGCACGCATTCAGGTAATGAATAAAGCATTCAGAGCCAGTAACTGGCGTTTGATAGGCATCTCAGGTTCGGTTTTATCCCATTGTTGCTAAAGGGATCGAGTTTCCTGCGTCGTCGAGGCTGCGACACATCAAAAGCAGTTCCTTGTTAATTATCACAGAATGCCAAATCCACCTCCGCTGTCTTCAGCATTGTCGCTTGGCACAGACCCAGCTTCTATCGACAAAGTTCACCCACACTGCAGCTTCAAGTGTTTTTCGAAGTCGACGCAGCAGTCCCACGATTGTGTCCATGTTTGTTCTTTGCGAACAAAACAGCAAGGCGTATGTGTGGTTCACCTGGAATCGGTCTGATGCCACGGAAGAAATTGTCTTGCTTATTTTTACCTGCAGGGTGTACCAACCTGCACAAGTCTGGTGTTCTCAACTGTTTGTGTGTCCAGGATAAAGAAGTGATGACAGTGTTGAGGTGTGGTTTGGTACCGAATACGGCAATCGCTTGCAACCTTTGACAGCAAGTTTTTCTTTTTGGGGGGGGAAGGGGGGCTTGGAAAAGAGGGGACGGGTACAACCAGTTTCTTCTGGACTCTTACAAAAAAAAAGAAAAAAAAAAAGAATGGCAACTACATGGGCACAAACTTTTCGCAACAATTTTGTTTTGATTGCTGCAATCTTGCCCAAGCTGGAGCCTTGTATCTGGTGCTGGAAAAATGGAATCCTCAGATGTGAAACAATATTTTTTGTAATTCATCCTTTTGAATGCAGCTGAGCAAGAAGCGTGCAGATACAACGACTTTGTTTTGTCAGGGATCCTTTTCCATATGAGTAAATACGAAGGCGGAAAAATTGGAGCCAACTACACGCCGAAAAGGACGGCTTTTTTGTTGACAAGGAGGCTATCTATTCGCTGAATGTTGCTATTCTTTGTTGGTTCTGCAGATTAGACAAGCGAGAAACGAGAAACAATATCGATAAAATCGAATGTGAAAATAAGGTATCAGATGCAGATGAGCAGTGGGAAGTGAACGGGTTTGATGTCAGAACGGTGTTTCCACACCTTGGACAACAAAGGGTGTTGAGGGGATCCGGAGGAAAACTATAGTTTGTCTACAAAAGACAGCTTTTCGTTTTTCGTGCACATCTTTCTCAATCTTCAAAAACGTTGCAACATTTTTTTTGCATCAAAAGAAAGCTTACAAAATTCAAAAGAATTGTAGGGTGTGTCCCCCTTTTGAGTAAATGTGAGCATTGTGGAACAGTGGACAGTTTGGGCAAATTCGTCCGGTGATCCTCTTTTACGCAAGGTTGTGCGGTGTGTAAGCTAACATACGTATGCTCCGTACAAGGTGGAACACCGGACGAAAGAAAAGCCACTTGAACTCCTCAGGAGTCCTGCCACACACCGCAAATAACAAAGGTTCCTGAAATGGACCCAAGAATCAGGCGGACACGGCCAGTTGTTGGGACTGACCTCGTTGTGTCGGGGAACTGAATGTTGCGGCTTTGGATGTGAACAAAGATGGCCAGTGAGGTGATGCCGAAAGGGAGGGTTGACAAGTTGTAAAGTTGAGGTATCACATACCTCACGGAGCTTATCAGACATGAAATCAAATTAAAAACATGGAAGGTTCTGATAAGTCCAACGATGATGTGTGCGGAAAGTGGAAAATGTAAGATTGGAATGCTCCGAGTTATTTTTGTGCGATTTTTATCAAAGAAGTCGGGTCTTTACATCACAAGAACTTGTGAGATTCTTTGGTACCAAAGTGGTACCACTGAACATGCACCTGAAGGACAGAAACTGCTCCAGCGCAAAATGCTGCACTTGCTCCCTTGTGCATGGATCTTGATCATGACTTTGTCGAGTTCTTTTGTTTTCAGAAAGACAGCAGTCAAAGCCAACAAGTGAAAGTGACACGGCGGGAAAAACTTGTCATCTGCATTCAACCATCGGGCGGTACCACATTTCGCTGAGTTCGACAAGGTTTGCTGTACACTGAACAAACTCCTCACACAAATGTAACTTTTGATAACCATCACTTCTAGACAGTCAGTACCTCAATAAATCGTGTGGGGTCTGAACCTCTTGCTTTTCTTAGTAATACCCTTCAGGTTCTGCACCCCACACCACCCATCAGCCCCAAAAGGTAAATAGTTTCACACTGCAAACAGCCTCAGGCAGAAACAGGTTGCTGATAATGTGATCAGAGAGCACATCGAATCTTCCACAGGCAGTGGGTTTGCTCTTTTTCTTGTTTTTGGTTTCTGACACGATCTTATTGCCCGTGGGTTTGTCAGTTGTTTTGTGCGCCGTGTTCAAGCATCTGCGAAGTCCATCCACACTCTTCATTTGTGTTGATTGTCAAATCGAACAGTGCTGTTGGTCGGTTGTTTTTTTTCACCGGAGGTGATCAGGATTCGTTGTTGTGCATCCTCACCTCCGCATAAAAAAAACCACATTTTCTCTGTCTGTCTGTCCTTCTTTGTCTCTCTGTGGAAAAAAATGTTGTCGCGTGTACTCGTGTTTTTGGACGCACGTCTTAGGTATCAAGAAAGGGCTGCATCAAGCGCTTCCTTTTAGCTTCCTTACGTAGTTCCAAGGAACCTGAGGACAAGAAAAGGCAAATGGTGTGTGGAATACTTGAGTGCGACTCTCTACGGGCGAGTGTACGGTGAGTGTCGTTGACTTTCGAACCAGGAAGCGTGTGTCCCAAGGTGACTCAACGGATAAGGGTCGTCATCCGTGAATCCGCAACTTGGATACTGTGCCGCTGAAATTTCCACAGAACCAGCAGGAGGCCTGGGGCTTGGCCCCGGCCTGGGCACCAGGAAACAAAAATCCGTGTTCTTGTAGAACCGCAAAATTTTGGTTTCTTTGCAACGCTGAGGTCAGGTCCCTCATGGGGTTGCCTCTTGACCAGATCCTTTTCTACCCCTCACCCTCTGATGGATCATAAAGATTCAAGTCAGAAGAGACCAAAAGCTTGGGAGGCCCAAACTCCAACTTTGGAAAGTACAATGTGCACAAGGGCAAAACAAAAGAAAGGGGCCGGGCTTGGGAACATTTTTCGGGTTCAGAAGGTCAGGCCTCAGACCTCAGATCCTCCAGAGGAACAAGACCCAACATTCTCAAGTTGGACACTACAAATTTGCGTGCATTCGATGGTTCGAACAGATCATGCAGAATCTACGCTCAAGTCTTTGACATGGACAAACCACACTTGATGTCCATGGTACAGCTGCACCAGTTTTTCAATTATCATGAACAAACTGTTGATGTCACTCAAGTATCGAGCCTTAACGTGGGCTCTGAGACCTTTGCCCTTTGGTTCGAATTGAATTTTGAACAGGTGTTACCAAAACTGCCCAATCTTCATCCGAAACACAAGGACAAGAAGACTGTCCAGTCAACAAACCAAAAGGAGCAAAAACAGTGAACAAAACCACGTGGTATTTTTCCACAAAGAATGAACTGACAAACTTGTAACCTTCCATGTTGTCGAAGAGCCTCACAGCGGCTTCTATTGTGAAGTGTAACGTGATACTCTCGGGTTAATACGTTGTTGTGGTGCTTTTCAATTTTTTACCATGTCTAAGCACACATTGTTCCCTTTTGCGTTGCTCGCTGAACATTTTTTCACACATTGTTACCAAACATAACAATAGCCACAACTTTTGGCAGGCAACACAATATCAGCGTGAAAATCTGTTCGGACTGTTGAAAACATTTTCAGGTGTGGCTTCGTCGCTGCAGGAGGAGGGACTGAGAGACAGCACTGGATCAAACTCGAGCAGATTGAATGACGAACAGCTCTTTGGCGAGCATAACCCTCCCTCGCGTTTGCGAAGACTCTGTCTCTGATCAACCAATTTTACCTCAAGCTGCACAGGCCGCCTTCTAGAGTTACTGCGACGGACAGGTAATTTTATGCAGCGTAACTCGATCCTCATGGCGTAATTAACATGATCATGTGTTCGTGCTCTGCCCGATTCTCTCAAACATTTGCACACAAATCCATTGTGTGAAAGTCTGTGAACTAGATTTGCCAGACGAAGATCTTGCTTCGAATGTAGAAGCTCAATGAACACAGGGGGGGGGATAATAACGTCACTGAACTCGAGAGTGGTTTCGTTCGAGAACTGACCAGTGACGTGTCAAAATCTATCAAGAATGGACAAGTTTGTTTTTGTTGAAGTGAAGCTTGCTCCTGGGGGTTGTGGTGGAGGCGTCAGACCAAGACATTTCAGGTTGGGTGGGGCCCAGCAACACCGTTGGAGTTGTTGGATCTGGAAATGAAAAGTTTCGTCATGCATGCAGGCGCGTGGCCGTCGCAAATGTGGCTGTCTGGTCATTGTTGATCCAGTCACAAGGGTGGGCGGTGGGAGAAGAATGCACGCTCCGTGTACGAGGAAGTTGTTCACACAACGGTCCTAAAATGCTTTTGCTTTACGCAGACTTTTGTGCGTGTTCTGCGCAAGCAGCATCCTGTTCTAAAAAGTTTGAAGAACGGATTTTAAAAGATTGGTTGGGTTTTGCTCAAGTGCTTCTCAGGTGTTTCGGAACAAACAGTAGGTTCGAATTTCAGTTGTGCTAAAGGCTTGCTTCTATTTGTGTTTTTTTTACACCATGAATGCTTTTCTGCGTGGAAGAAGTTCTCCTGGCGTTTGAATGGAAGAGTTTTGTCCCAACCATTGAAACTTCTGCACGGCTGCAGGAACTCCTGAGAACACTTCCACTCACCATAATTTGTCTCTCTGGTGCAAAAAAAGAGAGAAAGAATACGAGAACAGAAGCTCAGCTCTTGGCGCAGTTTGATGTTCACACGCCATGGCGGCTTTTCACGTCACGTAGAATCACGCCGACCGCGCCTTCACGCAGTGCGTCGTTCCTTCGTTCACGCTCTTGTGTGACGTTTCCATGACAACGTGCTCGCCTGGAGGCAAGACATGTTTGTTTACAAGCAGAGTAAACACACTCCGTAAACAGCATCCACAGGCAATCATGTCTTCATTTTGGATGGGGTCAGACAAATCCAGTTTCACCAGCACAATTCTCTGGCAACTTGTGATTCTGCAAGAATTGATCTTTGTTTGGTGCTGTTGAAGTCGTTGAGTGCTGAGCGTTTGCTCTTCTTGTCGGAGTTCTTTTGAATGGCAAAACTTCGGCTTGACTTCGATGTGACTTGCCAGGAGCAACACGCGAAGATTCGAAATGTAATTTTTGAACATTTTCTTTGCCACGGAGAGCGTCGTGGGAGTAAATGGGACCTTGTCTCCGGCTAATTTCTTTTATTGCACTCATAATAAGCAGGCATTTGACTAAACTGCCGTGAAAGAAGCATCAATTTGGGCGCGGATGCGTGAAAATACGAGGCGAACAGTTGGCAAGGCGACGAGGCGCACGTGCCGAGTGTTTCTCTCGAACAAACGCGCTCTCAGACGGAGCTGGTGTGGGCGCCGCCCGCCTCCCGCGGATCCAGGACACCGTCTACATCCCGAAGCCGATGCTGAGGCCGTTTGAAGTTGAGCTTCATTTTCTCCAGTGATTTACCTCAAGAGGTCTCACTGGATGCAAGTGCACACTCATTCACACCCAGGCACACTCCACAGGAGGAAGCTGTTAATTAAAGATGAATGATTTCTCATCAATAATTAAAGCCGCTCCGCATCCGATTTGCGATGATTGCTTTTGGAAAACGTGCGACCTGGTTCCTGCCGTCTTGTCACCATGGCAAAAGTATTGAACAAGATTTGTAAAACGTTCTTCTACCGGTTATTGCAATCGGTCTCTTCCAACAGCAAGTTGAACAACTTCAGGTCAGGTGAGAAACAAGTGCGCTCACCTTGCTGGATCACATGCAGCATCCAAATGCTTTTCACGGTGATGCTCCCTCTTCGAATTTCAATTCCCGCTATGATTGACAAAAAGCCCACTTACCAATATTTACAGTTTATTACACGAATACAGAACCTGGAGCTCTTTCTCTTTTTTCTTGACGTTTTCCAAAAAAGAAAACCACATTTCGCGTGCAGCAAAATGTCGAGCAGAAAAGATTGGGAGAAGGTGTGATAAGATGTACACACATTTTCCAAACTGCATTGGAACACATAAATAAAGACCAACATTGTTCATTTGACCCAGTTAGCATTTTCTTCGGGGTAATTTTTGAGTTGAAAGAAACGAAATAAAGTTATCAGGTGTAATGGCCTGCTGCCAACACTTGTACCCACACAGCAGTTGTACTCTGGAATACTGCAGGTAAATGCACATCGTGGAATATGCATTCAAAGGAAACGTCTGTTCTTCAGATCGATATGGAAGCAAAAGGAAATGAGTCAAGAAAGGCGTTTTTGTGAAGTCATGCAGACGCATTGGGAGCATTTCCAGTTCTGTTCGCAAATACACACATAACTGACAGATTGTAAGTATCATAATGCACGAGATTGTTGAAAAAACAACAAATGAGACAACCTTCTTGTCCACAAAAATCAAGCACAGCACCTTGTTTACTTGTTGACAAATCATAATGCTTTGATATAGATGCACAACAGGGACAACATTCACACAAAATTATGTCCGATACCAGTACAAGGCAATTTTCCAACAATGCTTTCAACAAGAATGACTATGATGTCAAAACTAAATGTTGACCAAGAAAACTGACTCAAGACCCGATATTCCAAGCAACTCGGGGACTTTGCGAGGGGTGCGGGAAGAAAACTCGAGATGCAAATTTGAAGTACATGTGTCTTGCAAAAGCAGGTGAAAGGAGCCTGTTGGTGCATTTTGTAAAAAAGAAAAACGGTGCATCGTTCCAAACGAGTCATCCCAAGACACTTCTACAGAAGAGCAGCATACTTCTCAGATATCAAGCACAGTATTTACTTCCAAACACAACTAAATGGTCATTCTTTCAGGTACAAATCCTTCTTGAAATGAAGGACAAAAATTTCCGTTTGCAATCTAACTTGAGTAAGTTCAGTACGCTAACGCCGTATGTACACACATGTCCTTCTTTTGCAATGTGCAATGAACAGAGGTGTCCATGGCACCCGCAAGCCAGAGTCTTTGTATGCATTGGCATGTCCATTTCTTGCACAAAATCTTGCGTCCGGGACGTGTGGTTCCACCAGTCTGAAAGTGAGTAATCTTCTTGGTGTTTGAAAATTACAGCAGGCTGATATGATGGTTGCATCACTGCGTCATGTGTCTTGCTGGCAGCACTGCTTCGAGATGCGGCAGAAAGATACTCATCAGTCGTTAGGTCATAAGTCCTGTCACAAAAGTTACGTCACATATCAGGATTGTGCAGCGACGAGTGAAGATGACGTTTGGCGTTGTGTTGCTTCTCAGTCACTTCCAAAAACTGGAGTGATTCATTCGTCTTTGTGTCAACCAGACTCGCAGGTGCTTTGATTCTTGAGTCTCGAAACGTTCAGTCCCTTTTGAAGAAATGAGCGACCTTTGAATTTACAAAAAGGAGTTTTGACTCTTGTGCCTGCAAGCTCACGGATGGTTGTGAGTGCTCGAGACATCTTCATTTGTGTCAGAACCAACGTTTCTTTTTCTTCAGAAATGAATTGTGACAGAATGTTCTTGCATGGACAGTGATACAAGAGAGACCTGCACTAGCTTGATTCTCGGTAATCATGACGCTGAAGTCATTGGCCTGGGCTTCACAAAGCCTGGTAATCGGGCATGAGGGCAGACACATCGTTCGTCTGGTGGGGCCCCGGGTGCTGGGTGTGCACCCCAGCCATGCTGGTCGGCATGCCGCTGTGGCCCTGGTGTGAGTGGTGATGCGGAGCCGTGGCCCCGATGGAGGGATTTCCCAGACTTCCGAGACCCAGCGGTCCAGAGCTCGAGCTCACAGCCGGGGTGAGCCCACCCGAGCTTGGGGGCTTGCCACCGCCCATGTCTCCCGGGTACATGGACTGCCCGGGGGCCTGCTGCTGTTGCGGCTGCTGGTGCTGCTGCTGGGCGTGGTGCGGATTGTGAGTCGAGTGCTGGTGGTGCAGACCACCCGGCTCGTCCAGCTTCGTCTGGCCGTTCAGCTCCAGATCCAGCGGGTCCGGGGAGTCCGGAGGCTCGATCTTGCAGCCGTCCGAGTTGCTGGGGCTGGGCACCCCGGTGTCACCGTGAGCAGAGTTACCCAACGACGACGCATCTCTGAAAGCACAACAAAATGTTGGGTGTAAGTACATGAAAGTGAGTGACTGGTTACGTGTGATCAAAGACGTCGAACAACAAAAAGCTGTTCGCAACATTTCTGTGCATCAAAATCAAACAAAGGCTGTCATTTCCTCTGTCTCGCTCTCAATGGGATGTGGCTTGGCTCTTGTTCTAGTCCGTCCCGTTCCTGATCCTTGGCTTGTGGTTTGAAATCTCGATCTTGTTTCTTGTGTTTTGGAATCTGGAGATTGTTTCTCAAGTCACTGCCATTGGTTCACTCAAAAGCCGAGGTATCAGAGTCACAATGGAAGGTTGCGAGCTGATCATTGCACAAAATCATCACCTTCGCTAACTCCCAACAGCTTGACATTCTGACGATGACGTTTTGTTGTTGCAAGCAGGATGAAAACCAGTTTGGACTAATCAGAGAACTAATTATACAGGCTAATGACACCAGGTTTAAATGTGGAGTCATGTTACGTTTCCAATTTTGCTGCGGAATGCTATCTGCTGATGAAATCTTCATGTTTCGTCTCGTGTTGTGTTTGCATGTTCAGTAGTTCTTCGGACCAAATTCAAAAAGGTTCAGTTGAAGCTTCTGACATTTGAATTTGCCGAGTTCATGTGGGATCACGACGACTTTCAATCTGAGAAAAAAACTTTCAAAATCAAGGAAAACAAGCAGAACGGACATTTTTTTCGAATGTCACTTCATTGTGCTCTCTCTCTCTCTCTCTCTCTCTCTCTCTCTCTCTCTCTCTCTCTCTCTCTCTCTCTCTCTCTCTCTCTG
>JAAUXT010064137.1_pt1 | contig 14819 bp, 10 predicted proteins | sample 7278171 | NCBI WGS metagenome assembly JAAUXT01 (sample SAMN14350112, study PRJNA611818) | marine sediment metagenome | isolation source: surface marine sediment (1.8m) | place: French Polynesia: Moorea | collected 2018-08 | reverse complement strand
AGAGCAAGCTAAATCAGAGCAAGCCAAATCAGAGCAAGCCAAATCAGAGCAAGCCAAATCAGAGCAAGTGAAATTTCCTCAAATCACCGCGAGCTCCATGGAGCTATTTTTTTGAGTTTCCATGAAAGGAACACCACAATGCCGTCTGTTCTATTTTGGTCTTCAGCTCGTAATATGCACGCCCCTTTTGTCCAAACGTTTCCATCAGGACACACTAGCGACAAGGAAATTGGTGAGGTCATTGAACAGGTATATATTCACATCAAGAAAAGTTGTCTTCCCCCTGTCTCCTGAACCAAATCCTGGACAGGTCTCAGTTGTCCCTCTTGCGGATCCTCAAACTGACAGGGTGCGGTCCAATCACGATGACAACCCAGCGGGAGCCCAAAGTCCAGGACCAAAAGAAATGCGCGTGCGAGGCAAAATTGAAAAGAACTCGGTCAACAATTTTTGGCGAGTTCAGCCCCTGGCCCTGATGCTGCCTCCTGGATTCGCCCCAGGCCCCTGTAAACCCGTGACGGTTTCCGCGCGAACCAGGCTCCAGTCTTTCATCCGGGGAACCTGCATCTCGCCCTCACACCCTCCGCTGGGCACAGGTAACCGCGCGCATTATTTCAGGCACCATCACCATAAATGTAATTTGAGGCGAGCACTTAACATGACCAAAGTGCTAATTCATAAAGAGCTTAGTCTCTCCCGCCGGGGAATTGCATTCGCTGTCAGATACACGATGCGGAGACTTAAGAGTTATTACGTTATCCGCGGCTTGCTCGACTTGTTGGGTGAGGTAAGGCGCTTTCTTGCTGGAAGCGCGATCAGCTGTACGTACGTGTTGCAGGGTATGCACAGGGTCTGTGCTGGTCGAGGCATAGGTACAGACTGCGTCGCAAGCAGAGACGAAATTTCACTGAGGAATTTGATGTGTGACATGAATTTCACTGCATCATGAAACAAATTGAAACCACTGTCAGTTTTCCATTTTGAAACCAGTCACAAGTCAAGCAAACTTAATTGGGGATTATTCGCCACGTGCTGCATTCTGCGGTTGCGTCCTGCAGAGCGTCCTGCTGCAAAGACCATTCAATGCCACAGACCTGTGCATAACGCGCGACGCATCCAGTGTGAAGCCGTCCCTGTGACGACAGGAGCGTTTTGCGCTCAACCTTTGCGCGCTCAACCTCGTGCAACAGGATCGGAGCACGAGGCAGGTCCCTGAGACGCCTCAGCACCTGAGGCTGCGACGCCGTCCTCGCAGCAACGCCGAGGCCACAGCGCCGTCCATGCTGTGGATGGTGCAAGGATATGAAGTGAAGTATTGTTCCACGGTTTTAAAGAGAAACAAAAATTTGAACGCTGCGCTGAAGCGATGCGCAGTGACACCCCGTTGGACATCAAGTTTTGACCTCGCCCCATCAGGTTTTGTTCTCAGATCAAGCTTAAGTTTTGCCGTTTGCAAGCTGTACGAGCGCACCAAATCGTGCTCAAGCTTCACAGAGAAACACGAAATTTTGTTTGTCCTTCAGTTCGTTGCGAAAGAATTGTGTGGTTGTTGGTCTGTGGACTCCACAACTTGGAGAGGGACGCAAGACATGATGTATTCTGTGCGAAAATAGCCTGTTGCGTTCCGACATGAACTTCGGTGCTGCGACATCACAGCCTGCAGAGCTGCGACCGAGAGTCCCGCAGGAAAATTACTTCCTCTGCCAATTCCACACGAAGCCTCGGCCCCGGAAGCAACACGTGACTTCCGGCCCAGTCCCTCTCTGGGAAAGTCGGACGTGGACGTGGTGAGCCTGAAGAATCAAGGAAAAGACTGAACACAATCAGTGCACAGGAGTCAGAGGCCCTGACCCTGAGCACTCTGCTGTTCAAGCAAATGTTGTTGTTGTGGAGGCAGAACGTCGAGCCCAGGACGAATACAAAGTCCAACCTCAAAATTCAAAATGCAAACCGTTGGCCATCCGGCGCATCATGATGACCCTTTTTCTGGGAGACATGGGCCAGACGTCTTGGACCTTGAGGTCGCGTGCACGTGCTGAAAGGTCCCTGTCCCCTGATGGCGCAAAAGTTTTTTCCATGTTCTGTTTTCGAGTTTTCCCGCCCCAATGTTGCCCGATCACAATCCTGGATCTGGCGAAGTGGCATCGGGAGGGTCACGCGGCGTCGGTCGGGACCGTCACGCTCCCTCGTCCCGGGACGTGCGTCACCGAGACCCGAACTTCAGCTCGGCTGGCTGCGCGGAATCCCGGGGCTCTGGGCGCTGAGCTCCCCTCACTCCAATCAGCCCAATCAGGGCAATGAGCTCGACGCCCAGTCACGAGGTCGGTGTCAGGGTCCGAAAAGAATAGCGAGACCAAAGAGGCTTGAAGACAGCAGAAAAGTTCAGTCTACACAGAACGTGCTCTTTGTGCGCGTGGCATTTGCACAGGCTCGTTTTGTTCCACTTGGGGCTGGATTCCAACTCAAGTGAACATGGAAAGACTTCAAATTCTGCACTTGACTTCGCCAAGTGAGGTTTTGTTGTCCGTCCTGGCCCCTCCTTGCATGCTTCACATAATTGGCTGTTTTCTTTCTGATCAGGAAAACAAAACAGGCAAACAAAATCAGGCGCAAGTCCCTCAACGCTGCAAACGTGAAGGGACAAGAACTTTGTGGTGGAGTGAATTTTCCTCTGCAGCACGAACTCTAGAGCACCCAGAACTGGGGCACAGGGATTGACCTGATCCTTCCATGGGTCCCGCGCTCAATGATTTTCAAATCCGCTTTGAAACCTTCTTCCCGTGACACAAATTTGCGGGCCAACGCAAAAGTTGACAGCTTTGTGGGAGCGGACAGCGACCCGCAAGTTTTCGTTTGAAGCACGAAAGGACGCGTTCATCGCGTTCGGGTGTCACTCGCACAAAAGGAATTCACCGAGGCCGGAACTGCAGGTGTACAGCTCCAACAAGTCAAGGCCAAACGATGACAAAGCGGAGTTTTCGTTGTGTAAAATAATGATTTTAATCCTTCTCCGCAGTTGTGATCCGGACCCTGGAAATCCGGCGGCGGATTCCTCTTTGTAGCCGAGGTGATGTTTTCAATAGAGAAACGCTTTGAAGTTGAGGGAAAGCAGCAGCTCAAAGCAAAAGATGCCCAATGGGTATTGGACACACAACATCCGCGTTTCTCAATGGGCAGAAGATCTCTTTGCTGCAATGTTTGTCCTTTGTGTGCGGTTCAAGCCTGTTTCACAACACACCCGTCACGCATGGTGTTCATGGTTGTCCCCAGCGCTGTGTCCGCCGCATCGTGTTTTGGTGGCATTGACTGCTCAAGATGAAGGCTCCGCGGCCCCTGGATCCTGCAAAGATTCTCTGCTGTTAGTCAGGAGACGTCGAAGCCTGGTTCCCAAACAGAGGACGCGTCACTTGTTGTGTCGATGCAGACGGTTTCTTGTCACTTAAGGTGGATGCCAGGGGAATACCTGGGTTCCACCTGTGAAGGTCAATTTCTTTGACACACCACACCCCCTCGATCTAACGACAGGTATTCTGACCTGCATTGCACCAGAAGGTTGCGAAACAAGGTTGCATCCAGAACGTTGCCCATGCGGTAAAGAATAAACTTGTCCTTCAAGAACAAATTTCAAAAAAAAATTGTAAACTTTTTAGAAACCTGTTGTGACCATTGCAAGGAATGCACGAGTGGGGCCAAGAAATACTTTCAATCTTTCTTCAACTCGCCCTTCTGGGACTGATTCCTTGGGGCCCAACCCACTACTGAGGGTCTGCTGGAGGGTTCTTGGATCCCCTGTTTGGCAGCTGCTTCGGCAGTACACTGAGGAGCTCCTGCATCAGATCAGGGTCTCTGGGTCTGCCGGAGACCTCTGCTTGAAGTCACCAATTTCACGAACAGCCCCAAACCCTGTGATGGTCCAAGATCTGATGCAAGACACCTTTCAATCCGCCAGGGGGCCGCCCGACTTCTATCGCGGCCCCTGGTTCTGTTTTGTCACCTGGATCCGCTGAAGAACCTGGAGTCCACGTCAGTCTGCCTGGCTCAACACTTCTGTGGTGGGTTTCCTTTGATCAGCTCGTTGTCGTCTGGTTGTGTTCACGGAGACAAGTATCACGGGGGCACGGAAACTGCGAAAATAATTGGAACACTCGGACGCGACTTCCTCGGTGCAGCAGGGTTCAGGTAGGGTCTGTCTGACGAAACTTTTTTCCACCAAAACCTGCCGTTTTACGCAGCAACCTAAGAGCTCCACATGAGTCCAAACTGGGCGTGTCATTGTTGTGAAAAGATCTGTGCACGTCAATGGTCCCTGGATCGCTGAGTGGACCACGTTCAGTTTGCGGACGCAAAGCACGGCGCACGCAAGTGACCCCAGCCACTGAGCTGTGAATTAACATTTCATGAGGTAAACACAGACGTGTGTAGCGTCGCTGTCACCGTGGTGAATGAACGGCTCAGGTCCCCCGTCCCCTGGTCCCCGCCCCCGCCCCCGCCGTAACGAGCGATAATTAGTTTAATTTGGCGTGAAGAGTCTTCAGCACCTCCTCTGTGTCTGCAGCATCGCAGCAAAAAGCGCAGCACATGCCGATTGCCCTCCAATGCTGTTGACTAAAGGCCAGGCCTGAGACACTGGGGAATTTTGTCTATTTGTGCCAAAACGGTCTGTGCAGGGATGCAATGCATGACGCATCCAGTGGGAAGAGCTGTGCGGGAGAATGGTCGTTTTGTGCACTGCACCATTTTGTCAAGTGACCTGGAGGAGTCTTGGGTTTGGAAAACAGGATTGCGTCGTTGTCTCGCCCGCTGCACCACAGGAACATTCCGCGCAGGAACACAGCGCGCTCGCCCAGCGTGCAGTCCAAACAGGCAAACCTGGCAGAGGAGTCAGGATATAATCAAAGGTAGTTCCCCAGAGGGTCCAACTCAAGGGAAAAGGGACACTGCATTGTTCGTGTGTTTGGGTCACAAGGCCCCTTCAGACCCCGAAGGCCCACCAAGTCTTTAAAAAGTGCGCGTTGGGCTCTTTTCACTCCATGTTTTGGGCCCTACTTGTCCTTCAAATGTTTCCACCATCAGAGAAGCAGAGCTTGAGGCGTCCATGTACTGTGAACCCGACCTGCTGCATCTTTCCGTCTCGCACTGGCTGCAGGGAGATGTGTCGGATTCGAAGCAGCTGAATTAACACGGTTTCAACACATTGAGATTCCGCCCATCGTTTTCGTGAATCTTAATTGCCTGACCCTTTCTCACCCGCAGCTGTGAGGCGGAAATCCCTTGTGTGGGGAGAGCCCGCTGTTGTGTTTATTGAGATATCTGAAGCGGGCAGTCAGTGCTGCCATCGCAATACCAATAACATAGAAGTGATGATTCAAATTATGTCATGATCTTCCAAGGGGTAGCGGAGAAACTCCTGATCGAAATGGAACTCTGTTTTGACAAATATGTTGTGCGAGGTGTACTCTATCACACCTGATAGCTTTTGTTCTATTTCGCTCAGTGCAAGTTGCTTAAATACGTCACCCGCCGCCGAGGGAGTGCTGCTTTCTACGGTTCGGTTGAGGGTTTTCGCGTCAGGGTTATTGAGTGTTGGGGCCCGTGGGTTGTTACGTGTACAACAAAGATGTCACTCAACGACGAACCAGCCCAAAGCACCCAGTGATAGGTCCAATGATGCTCGGGCTCGTGAAATCTACCGCTCCAGTTTTGTGTCGTCAGGCTCAATCATTCTCACGTCCTCATCAAAGTTAGGACCGCCACTCCCCAGGGTGGATTCTTGATCAAAACAATCTCAGAATACCCCAAAACAAACTGCGTTGTCACGTGAATCGCGTCAATCAGGCCGCGGGGCAAGGATCCCAGCTGTGATAGGGCCGCGTGAGGCAGCGGATCGAGGGGCAGATCTGTCGGTGCGTGTGGGGAGAAGACGACTGTTAATTACGTTGTGTCCCTGTATGTCGCCGCATCAGAAAGGGTCAGCGTCCAATTCCCTCCATCCTTACAGGCTGGGTTGAGAGCGACTTGTTTTCGTCGGTGGACGCATGCAGTGTGGTCCCGGCCTTGTGTATCTGGGTCATCCGGCTCCATCCATCAATCACCGCCACTGTCCCGGAACGAAGAACCACACACGCAGCACCCCAAACATCTGTATGAGGCCTGAATCGCACCGCTGCGCAATGCGTTGTTCCCCTGCACAGGACATCAACGAGTGACGTCCACTGACTTGAGAGGAAAGTCATGTGTGACGACACGCGTGACGTAAACCCAACCTCAGAACGGTGACGTCTGATGACGCCGAGGTGGTCACCTGTCGTCCTCGCAGCACGAGACGGGCACGGCGGCTTTCACTCTGACGTCACCGTCCACTGTCGTCTGGTCCTGTCGCCTGGTGCTCGGAGTCGCTTCCGGTTTGGAGGATGTTTCCTTGGCGACGGGAACTTGATTGCGCTTCGCTCTAATCTTTGGCAGCGTCCACAATGAGTCGTGATTGGAGCTGGAGACGAGGAACTCTCCACCAGACGGAACAGGTCAGTTCGAGTCCGCACGCGACGCCTCCGAGAACCGTCTCGTCTCACTGAGGTTCTCCAGAAAGTCTGATTTGACCCAAGGCGGATCCAGGAGGCTCACGTGAGCCCCAAGCCTCACGAGTACCGTATTTGTGCCACGAATACCCAGTGCAAAGGTATCCGTTCTTTGGTGTTCCCTGTTCAAAGACGGGGCTGGCGTCGTTCACAAAAACTACATTGGGAGTCTCCAGTGACACGGCGCTTGTTGACTTGCGCACAAAGGCGGACGTAATGCTCGTTACATTCAGAGTTTCAGCAACGACGCCTGCGTACTCGTACACGCAAGGACACGGATGCATTCAGTGTCCAAGAAAAAAGTTCGTCAGACGCAGTGACCGTTCAAATAGATCTGGAACGCAGTTGCAGTTTTGCCTTTGGATGTTGCTCAGATTCTGACGTTCTCCAGCTGAACGCCGAACACTGCGGAGGGCCAGGTGACGGCAGGGAGAAGTTCACACGTTTCCCTCGGGCGGGGACATGGTCAGTGACGGCGTGTTGTTCACACCCGCACAGCGCCAGTGGACTCTGGGGAGATTAGCACCGCGCGGACCGGGCGGCAGCAGCTGTGTGACGCTCAGTTGCTCAGGCGGATCCAGCATCCGGGCGTGGAGCCCCGATCGGTGCGCTGAAATGGCCAGACACCCTGAATCGGAAGTCATGAGAGTCTATTCATTTGAGGTTGAACTTGAAATGGCCAGGTGCTCATCAAGGCTCTTGAGTGCCCCGTTTCAAGGGAACGACTTGGTACCAAAGGCTTCGGAAGGGATGAGGTGAAAATCTTTCCGTGCAGCAGAGCACAAAGGTGACACGCAAGTACTCGTCAGGGGTCAGGTCAGGGGACCCTGGATCTACTTGAGAGTGGAAAACATGGGACTAAGAGTCGGATGCAGCACAAGACTCGTCCCTCCGACAGACAGACGCCTGTGGTGAAGCCTTCATCATCACATGTCTGAGTCTTCCCAATGCCCCCGGCTGGATCACTGCGACTGTCGTCTCCTTGAAAACAAACACATGAACACGACATTTCGCGGTCATTGCGCCAGGTCGCCCTCTCTTGCTCTGCAGAGTCTGAACTCAACCATAGCTCTCCACTTCGCACAATCAGAATAGAAACAGCCACACCCAACCCACCAACTCGTGTTTCCCCTGGAGACGGGTCGTGTAACAAAGTGGCGGAAACGTAACTGCCCATTCAGGAACACCAAGAAACACCTGGGACAGACTCAAGTACCCCCGACTTGTATTTCCTCAAACATTATGACGGCCAACTCACGAAGTATAGCCCTGAATCTGAACCCTGAACGTATCAGTCAGCAATGATCATACGGACAGGAATATGAGGCGTTCTATTGGATGATTGATGCATTGCCAGGCAGAAACCCACAGCTACATGGCAGCAGTGCAAACTAATAGGAATTTTTCGCCCGTTGAGTAGTGTAATACGTCAGGGTTGACAGACGCCTAACCAAGCAAGATAACAACGTCAAAAGATACATTCCTCTGGAAATAACATGGAGTCTAAGGTTTCTCGTCTCCGGTGGCGGATCAGGGATCCAGTCAGGGGGCTGACGCCCTGGGGCCCGGTAGACCTGAAACAATTTTGGATGCGAGAAGGCAACAACAACGATAGTAAATGTTTGGAGGGCTACGGGACAACCTGCATGTGGTACCCTCTGGATCCACCCATGTGGTTTCTCGTCTGTACATGTAATTGACATTTGGGTTTATTTCTCGGACGGACAAGTCTGTTTACATTCGAACATGGGCTTCGCTTTTGATGTACGAGTGAGAGAGAAGGGAACTCGCTTTGAGTTATTGGGCTGTGACGTCATCGTTCAAGGGCGTACTTACGTCGGCGCGTACTGACGTTCTCATGTGCTGCCGCATCCACACACGCGTTGTTCAATGACGGGGTCAATCACCACGAGAATTCAGGATCGTTGCAGGGAAACATGATTTGATCGGGTCCGACCCATCGCGGTGGCGGGGAAACTCTGACTTTGTTAAACTCTGACTTTGTTAACTTTGACATAAAAAAAAAATTGCGAGAGTTTGGGGAGTTCAGCCCTCTTCCCTTCAGAATCTGTAAGAGCAGATTCCGTATTGCGTGGATCCGCTGAAGGACTGAACGTCAAGCTTGACGTGAGACACGTTCACGCAGCCACGTCAAATCTGGCTTCCTTCAAGGTCGTCCTCGTGCTGCGAGGAAACGAACGAAGCCGTCTTTACGCAACCGGGGCGTGTCACGCGAACCGGCGGAAGTGCTGCCGGAAGTCCTTCCGAGTGGGGACGCCAGAGCAGCAGACGCTACTGAGGCCGGGTTCACACGCGTTGCGTTGTGTCTGTGGTTGTCCAGTGCGCTGGACTTCACCCGTTTCTGACCTCAGATAAATTGTTTACCCCCTCCCTGCAAACGTTTTGCTGAGGGCACAAAGAATAATGCATTTGACACCCCGATTCGTACGATTTCAGTCCACCTGGAGAAGGTTGGACCTCAATGAAAGCCGAGTTTGGTTTCCAATCCCATGACTGGACCCACGGGAGGGTCTGCCAACGAGTAAAACCTGATTTTAGTCCTCTTGTGGTTATTTCCAAAAACGCACGGCAAGATGGTCTGCTACACGTAGGAAATTTGAATCGGTCTGAGGTCCCTGTTCTGAGTTCACACAGAATGAGGGATCAGCTGATCGATCGTGGTGGAGATGGGTTCGAGCTGTGTTCAGAGGTCGAGTCCCTCTCATCTTCAGGGGATCGGGAAGGTGCGAGCCAACCCTCGTGCGAAGAGTGACGGCGTCCTTGCAACTCAGTTCATGTGGAGGTGGTTTTGCAGTGCCGAAAAAGCAGAAATTGTCAGAATCAACATGTGCAGGGCTGTTCTTGCAGGTCAGAACCACAGTCAATTCAACATCCAGCAAACATTTGCTGCTCTGCTGGATGTTTCCACGAAATGTGAGCACTGGGGTAAGAAGGAACGATACTGCAAGGACCGCACTGTAGGGACGACGCGTTCGGATGGCACTGCAGCCCGTGCAGCCTCAAACCACCATGCATGCGCACTTCACCCTCTCGGCTTCAGCACACAGCAATTCAAGGACGCAGCAATGATAATCTGTCGCATTCCCATCAAATTCGACTTACGGCGCGTGACTAAAGGGAGGGAGCGGCGAAGCCATCAACAGTGTGGACACGGCAGGGGCGCATCCAGGGGTTTGGTCAGAGAATCTGACCCCTAAAGGTCATGTTTTCTGGCTCGTTGCTTTCTTGTTCCTGTCTCACCATTTTTCGGGATGAGCCCCTTGCCCCTTTGATTCTCTTGAGAGAATTGTGGAGGAAGTGGGAGAAAGCATCACTGCTCGGTTTACTGGTTCACATGTGGCTAAATTCTTCACTCAATGCCATTTGGTGGACACCAGCCTTCAAAACAGCAGCAAACAGGACATGCGGTTCCTAAACTTTGCGCCTTGGGCACATGGTCTTGTCTTTGGTGTGTGAACGATTTCTTCGTTGAAATCTCCCCAATGAACATCTCTTGCATTCTCCCCTGTCATGGGAATGATAACTTTGCCCCTTGGTTTGGGAACCGGAACTCGGTGCTGGAGAAAAAGACCAAAGGCTTCAGGTTCCTGCGAGACGGATCACAACACCGGACTGAGATTCGTGAATCAGCAAAAGAGCGTAAGAAATTGCTGATGAACTCCACACGCATCTTGATCTGCAGTCCATGCTCCCAGAAAACATTGGGGGAGGGAATTATGACTTTGTGTGCTCTTAGAAATTCCATTTCTGCGGAATCTGTTATCATTGAGAAACGGGGCGTGAGAATCGGGGGCGAAATCGCTTATCTCCCGTTTTCGGGGCTGGCAAAGCGATGCGGGCTCAGGGCGGGTCCACACTGTGTGCGTCACAGAGATCCATGCAGGGCGCTGCGACGCATACATCAGACACAACATCTAAAGACTGGCATTTGGCGCTCACGCACCTTGTAAACAAGATCGCGGGGACGCAAACCAAGGCGTCTGAAGCCACTGTTGTGACAAGGCTCGTATGCACGCGAGCTGCACGCTTGCAGGTTCTCCGTCTTCACGTGTGACACAAAACGCATTTGGTTTCACGCAGCCGGTCCACACGTCACACCTATGTGCACCTGAACCGATCCCTGCACTGCATGGTCGCACATGATGCAGCCACACACGCAGATGGTACGCATGACGTACCCAGTGAACTGAGCCTCTGCAGGGGAACAGATGCGTCTGTGCGGAGCGGGCCCCGGCTGCGCAGATTCCCCCGCGGAGCAACGAGCAGCACAAGTGGATGATGGGTTCAGAAGGAGTCGCGCGATGAGCGATAATGGGATCTATTTACCTGTTGATCACTGCAATATGTCAGCACTGACAGATCCGCTCAACTCCCAGCCCACGTTCACACGGGATGCGCCAGGTGTGGCGAAAGCCAAGGGGCGCTCCGTCGCTGCTTGAAAGACTGGATTGCGTTCGCGTGAAGGTCAATGTGCGTTTCACTGTCGCTTGCGCACTCTGGGTGCGAATCGTGTTCCGCTCCAGACAACAGGACACAGCCTGCGTCGTAACTTTGTGCAGGTAACGCAGCGCAAAATGCATCTGGTGTGATCCTGGCTTGAGTGAACCCGTTGGAACCACCAGAGCTTCCGGGCGCTCTTCGCTCTTTTCGCTGCGTCTTCGTTCTGATCTTCTCGTGAGCACAGACAAGTGTGTTTCTCGTGCAAGGCGTGTGAACATTCGCAAAGATCTGAACGTCACAGAAGAGATGCAGCGTGGAAGCCCTCAGGCCTCCTTGGTTCTCAGATCTCAATCATGTGCCAAGTGAAGTGACAAGATGGGAACTTTTCCAGATGCACTTTGTTTTGGAGTCAAATGAACAACCTGCATGAAGGTTCACTGCAGTATTTTGCAGGGTACCGTGGTCCGAAAAGAAATTTGATACGAGGGGGCACCATTCCAGGTAACACGGAGCCTGGAGCCCAGTGAAACTCTTCTGTAGAATGACTCACCTTTCTCAACATGGTTTCCTTCCCTTTCCAGAGTGTGAGTAGGCCAGGGTCATGCAGGGAGTACCGCAACGACAATTTTGTCGGGTCTTGAGCAACTTTGATGTCGTGGCACCAATTGACACAACGAAGCCTTCAAGACACCAAAGCGTGCAATACCACTTCTGGTTGACTTTGGCCAAAGCATTAACTTACATCTGAAGTGAAGCCCCCTCCTGGAAGTTGGATCTTCGACCCCGATCCTGTCCTTTGCAAGTGGGAGCCACGATTCGATCATGATGCAATCACTACGGCGGCTGACGGGGGATTTCAACTGAAAACATGTGGTTTGTGAACCCTTGCGTAAACAACCAGTGGGGTCGATTTTTGTTTCTTTTTCGAGGATACGAGGGTCAGGGATCAGCCTGCATCCACCCTTCACCAATGAATCAATTTTCTGAAGGAAACGTTTGCTTTTCTGCTTTCAGGTAAGGTTTTCCACTTGCAGGCGAAGCGTTCTTCCAGCGACGTATCGCCCACGCACGGATTGCTTGTACAGGTATGCGAAGCCTTCCCCACCCACTATGAACCTTGCTCTACTCACAAGTGACGATCACCGCAATTGGATTTTGTTGAGCATGGACGCGCGGCGCCTTTGAGGAGAAAGGCCCAAAGGTCAGCATCCCCCTGCAGGCCATTTGAAACACGTTCCTTGCCCGCATTACATCAAGTTTTATGAATGAGTAATGCAATAAAGAAGGTCCCTGCATCAATCATAAGGAACTGCAAATTTCATCAGATGTGTGAGAAGGCCCTTTCAAGCGTACTCTGTCATCACCCGCCTTGACATCCATAACACTGAATCCAGTCGTAAAGAGACGAGGGCAAAATATGACCCATCGCTAATTTCTGCGGGGACCCGTTTCCGACACGTGTTGTGCGCGGCGCTGAAAGCGTTTCCCGCCTTTTGTGACGCGTTGGGTTGTGCAGAGATGGGATGACATTGTGTCAGTGTCACTCCAGGGCGGATGGGGGGGGGGCACTTTGGACCTGAGATTAGTACACCTGACCATGTGGTGTCCTGCCTCCTCAAAAGGAACTGTCCCGCGAATTTTCTGGACAAGAGTCATTGGTTTTCTTTTTGACTGATGTCATCAGCCCAGGTGTCCATCATTGCAGGTCCTTCAGCCACCTGGATCCCGATCTGGGGACCTCTAGATCCACATATCCAGGCCCCTGTGTTTCACACTCAACCTCCATGCGTGTGTGCCCCTGGATCTGCTCATAGAGGCCCTGGATCCCCTGGACACGCCGCTGCATGCTCCTGGATCCGTCTCTGACGGCTGTGCTGAACGCCTCGTTTCCTTAGACATCTCCGCGACGCCGTCTTTGTGCTGGAAAATCTGAAGGAAAATTTGCTCTGACATTTACACCTGACTCGAATAATCTGGAGCTCGTTAGCGCAATTAAAAATAGAGCACATGAAGCGGTGTGAAGGGTATAGAAAGGTTCCTTCTGCACGGAAGCAATGTTTTTCTTTGAAAAACAGTCTTCACAGAAGTTGTTTTGAACAACGTTTTCAAAAAATCTCGTTGAAAGAAAGAACTTCCTTTTCAAACAACTACACCCGGCTGCAACTTTGCTTGACTGATTTCGGTTGGGAGCTTCTCAAAAACCAATGCTCAGATCTGCGTCAGGATTGCTCCAGACAAACGCGAATTGCAGTCGGCTGACACCCACCCTCTGTGACAAGTTTGCTCTCGTTTGCGTTGCATGCGTAGTTTTGTTCAATGCACGTTGATTTTTGTTCACAATCAGGGCTTCCATGAGCAAGGACCCAGTTAGGATCGCATCGGTCCCTCCAATGGCGAAACTGAATTGAACTGAACTGGTCATCAACTGGCTGAGAATATGTTCTCGTGGTGCTCACCTGAGCAGATTTCTGTGAGAGGAAACATGGACAACAGCAGTGCGCAACTGCATGCTGCACGTTAAAGTGATCACAGACCGAATTCGCGTTGGATGAAAAGCGAACAAGCCATGCAAACTGCAACTCAGCAAGGGAACTGTCATGCCAAAAAATATATGTCCAGGGTGATCCAGGTCCCTAGCTGCACCATGCTGACCCTGGATGAGCTGAAATGGAGTTCCCTGCAAAAGGTTCCGAACAAGACTGTCACAATGATGGCACCCTCCAACCCCAACTGGTCACACCGTTGCCAAAACCAGGTTCGTCCCCAACACTCTCTTTGCCTCTGACCCTCAGTGACCCACTTTACCTATGGCTCTTCACCTGACAACACCGTTTCCATGACCAGTTTCATCCCTAACAACGCCGTTGCCATGGCCTTAACCCCATTGTCCGGGTCCACTACAACAAATGACCGGAGTGCTGCGTCGTCTCTGGTGAAAAGGTGAGAGGTAAAGTGCCCGAGGCGCAGTACTGCGCGCCTTTGATTCAATCTACATCACTCAACCACAGACAAAACCCTTTCACATACGTGTTGCGCTGGCGCTCTGAAACGCACGCCGACGTTTCAGGGGAGATTTGACGCCATGACACACAAACCGATTGGAAATGGACTCAGAAGGAAACTGTCGCTGGCAAACGTTTCGAGGAGGTCGATTTTGAAAGCTTGAGGTGGTAGGTGCTGGCCATGTCCAGGGGCAGCTCCACATGTGAAGGGCTCTTGCCATGTGAAACCCAATCCGAAGTTATTCAGTTCCATCGGACGTGTGGAGGTCCAAAAGTTTTAATGTACTGTGCATTTGTCGAGATCAGGCTGGCCCACACTTCCGAGAGTGCAGTCTTTTTCGCACTTGTTGTCCTGGGTCAGTTCCTGTCGTTGGTTGATTTGAGGAGCTTGGTCCGATTTGTGAGCTTTTGGAAAAAGCGAGCAAAATCGGAGCAAGCGAAATCAAATCACCTATAGGCAGGGTCTTCCAAAAGTATGTCTACAGCAGATTCATGGTCAAGATGAGGATTGATTTGGGATCTTTTGGGCTCTTTTGGTTCATTTGGGTTGGGGATAATGCATGAGGAAGGAATTTGTCAAATTTGAATTTTTGGGTTTCTGAGGTCAAAAAGGTCAAATTTGGAAGTGTGGAAAAAATAGGGTGTGAATGTAGAAATGTCTCTCTATCTCAGAAAGCACAAATATTTGGTGAAAGACGGATATTGAAGAAATATAGTATATTGTATAGGGGTTTGAGAGGTAGCATTTGATTTTTGATTTTTGAAAATTTTTATATGGTTT